>JADMIO011711115.1_pt1 | contig 59960 bp, 87 predicted proteins | sample 8958161 | NCBI WGS metagenome assembly JADMIO01 (sample SAMN16585339, study PRJNA669376) | soil metagenome | isolation source: Crop rotation soil | place: USA: Cullars Rotation, Alabama | collected 2011
CCGCGACTTCAAGTCACGTGAATTCCAAGCTTCGGATCCCACTGTGCTGGAAAGGTCGAGTTCGGCCCGAATGGGGCCGTCCGGAAAGGTGATCTCTTTCTGCTGAATGGCGACGGCGAGCCCTTCCATGATCTGCTGCTTAGATTTGCTCGTGAAGGTGAAGCCGAAGAACTTCGTGGGGTCGGCTTTCTGGAGCCGTTCGAAGATGGGATCCCCGACGCCTGTCGCGTCCACGAGGGCGATCCCGGTCGTGAGCCGGATGACGTCCTGCAGCGTGTCTTCCCAGGGCTTCTGGAAGCGGTGGAACGCCGCCACGTGCCCGTGGACATCTAAGCCAATCCCAACGGTCCAATCCGTGGACTTCGCTAAATCCCAACCCCAGATCACCGCCGGCTGACTGGAGAGTGCCGCGAGACAGGCGACAATCGCGGTGCCGCCAAACGGATTCCCGGAATCATCGGAGGGTTCCGCTTCGTAGAGCTCCTTGAAGACGGCTGCTGGGAGTTGCCGGCGCGCGTCTTCGACTTCGTCAGCCTTGATGATGCCGGCCTTCACCGCGTCGGCCGCCGTGATCTTCGCGTAGTGCCAGCCCGGTTCCCCGGCTTGGGCTTTCCGGGCGAGGGCATACGCCCAGTTCTTGCGCCCTTTGACGTTGCCGATGATCCGGAGCTGGCCTTGGGTCGCCGTGAGGGTGGACCGGATGGCGTGCCAGGCTTCTTCCCGCATGCGGGTGGCTTCATCCATCACGGCGGCTTTGACGTTCTCGCCGTAGAGGTTGTCCGGCTTCTCTGCCGACTTGAAGCTGATCACCGTGTCGTTGGGGAGTTTCAGCGTGAGCGCCGTTTCGTTTGGCTTGGCGAGCCCGGCGGGCAGCCCACGACGGAGCCGCGTGAACGCGATCTGCGCCTGGGGATACACCGGCGCCGTCCACCAGAAATGTTCACGGGCTGGCCGAGAATCGCCTGCTCAAACAGCCAGGCCATGGCCCCCACCGTCTTGCCGGCTTTCGTGGTGGCTTCCGTCACGGCAAAGCGCTCGGGACAGAACAAGGCGTCCAGCTGGGCCGGATACATCCAGGGGCGGATGTACTCGCTCACCAGAACCGCCCCGCGAGCACCATGAAGATCACATATAGGACAACCAGCACGATCCGGGATTCAGTCGACCGGCCGTAATCCCCTAACCGCTGCATGAACGGTTCGTCCGGAATGCGCGTGTGCTTGACCCGCAGGTATTCCAGGCGCTCAGCCTGCTGCTGCCGATTCGGGGTGTGGGTCTCACGATAGGTCGGCGCCGGCTTGACGTAGCGTTCACGGCTTGGCGTGGGGGCCTGTTCGACCTCCACCACGAGTTCAGTCTGCGGGACGATGTCCTTCATGCTTGCGCGCCGTCCACGAGCCGCAGGGTGAAGCTGGCGGGAATGCCGGTGTGTTCCACGGTCTCTTTGGGTTTCCCGTAGCCCATGTTCCAGACGTGCTGTTCAATGGCGGGCGCGATCTTGCCGCTGAACATGCGGCGGCGAATGCTCTCCCGATACTCGGGGGCATCGAGGATTGAGCGGCAGAAGGCTTTGACTTCGAGCGAGTCCTTGTTCTGCGCACCCTTCGGGCGTCCCTTGGGATTCCCCGATTGGCCGGGCTTGAACGCGTGGGCTCCGCCCCGCTGGGCCATTTGCTGCTTTGGAAGGTGTTAGTTACAGCTTCGCCCTGTCACTTACAGAGCGGGATCACGGATGAGTATGAAGGGATTTAGGCTGAGGTGGACGTGCTCGTGTGGTGCGTTGCCCTTAATTCTTTGACGTGCTGGCGGCAGCGATGACAGCGATAGAAGCCCTTGGCGTCCGTGCCGCAGTCGACACAGAGCCCGGCGAGCTTGCGTTTCTCCCGGAGGCGTTGCCAGGGCATCGGGATCCGCTGATCACAATGCGGACACTTCATGGGATGGTGGAGGCCGCACGCCCTGCCCGTGCTGCTGCCTGAGTGACAGAGCCCCCGTAATACTCACGAAGCGGAATCGTCTGTCCCCCAAACCCACGGCGGAAAAACTCGATCCCGATCCCTTTGGCGTCGGTCGGATCGGCGTGGCCTTGCCAGCCAAGTTCACACCAGTGAACACCCCGCGCTTTAAGCGCGAGCATCGCGTGCCAGATCAACCCGTGATTCAGATCTGGTTCGCGACTGGCGGCGGAGAAGTAATACGCCCAGTCGTCCCAGATGACGAAGTACACATAGCCGAGCGGCGCTCCGTCCCACGCCATGAGCGCGAACGCCTGCGCCGGAATCCACTGAGCCATCAACCGCCACGTTTCAGCATCACGGGTCTGTCGTCCAGCCTCCCGTTCGTGAAGCGCTCGACAGGTGGCTTCGACGCGATGCGCGTCAGCCGGAGCGAATGTGACACGCCGTTCCGCTTGTCGAATCAGCGACTTGTAGCTTTTTCTGAGATCCGCCCACAGACTCACTTCGGCCGGCGCGAGATCCACAGTTTGCGTGCACCAGGTCGCCTTGCTCAGAAGGTTAGCGCGGGTCCCTGGCTCGTCCCCATACGCTTTCTCGTACGCGTACCACTCGTCAGAGGTCCAAAAGCTCACGCGATCACCCGATAGGGCCGCATGGCCTCCTCGCAGTCGTAGCGCGCCATTTTGGCGCCACTCCCGAGCATGGTTTCTGCTCGTCGAATCGCGTGCACGTAGGCTGTGAACGAGGCCGGCGTGTGCGCGTGTGGACCGGCGTCATAGTTCTCCGGATCCGTGGTCTCAAGTTTCACGTGGGCTTCGACAATGCCGGCCCCCGCAAGGACCGCCGCCGCCCCAGCATCCACGAGCCCGCTATGATCCGAGAACCCGTCGAATCCCTGACGACGAATCATCGCCAGATGCAAGTCATCGATTTTCGCGGGATAGGCCTGCACGCAATGGAGATATCCGACTCCGGACACGGCGGGAGGTTTTTCGACAGACATGGGGACGCTCGCCAGAATCAGCTTGTACTGTTGATTGATCCCACTCAGCGGTCGATGAGCCGACCAAAACACGCGATCCTGCACCTCGAATCCCGCGATCTTGAACAGCTGGACGAACGGATCGACGACTGCGATGTCTTCTGGGAGGTACGCGGTGCACATGAACTCCACGTGCTGTTCGTCACACTCGGCCTTGAGAATCGCTAGCCATTCCGCTGGCACTTGATAGCGTCGATAGTGTTCACGGAAGGCATGCGGCACCCGCCGCCGATCCGCCAGCCGATCCGGATCGGACCAGAATTCCGCCTTGACGACGTCCGCGCCGGCCCGTGCCGCCACGTCGATCAGTTCCAAGGCTTTCTGCAGCGAGCCGTCGTGCGCGCTCGCCATCTCCGCGATCACCAAGGTTCTCATGCGGCCGTCGCTTTCTGCTTCGCCCAGCCCTCAGCGGTAAACGTCACGTAGAGACTTTCGTAGAACTGCCCGTGCCAGAATTTCCGGTGCGTCAACGTCGTGGCCGTCGCCCCATACTTCTTCGCCTGCGCCGCCCAGAACGTGAGTGCGGGGTTGTGCGCGTAGACTTCGGCTGTGACGACCACCAACCGCATGCGCGCAAACGCTTCCTCCAAGACGAGCGCGAGCGCCGCCGATCCGATGCCCTGCCCGATCTTGGCGGGATTGAGGACTAGACTCACTTCTGCCCGCCCGTTCTCCCATTCAATCGGAACCAAGCCGGCGATCCCCACCGTGACGCCGTTGGCTTTCACCGCCCAGTACCGATACTCGTAGCGATGATCGGGCAGACTCAGAATAAACGCCTTCTGCTCCTCAACGCTGCGGATGAACGGGGTGCGCAAGATCGCCCGGGCCGCTTCCCGCCATTTGGTAATGGCCGGCGCATCACGCTCCGTCAACGCGCCCAGCGTAATCAGGGGCTTCGTCACCGCAGACTCCGCAGCAACTGAAACGCTTCGGCGTAGGCATACCCCGAGACACTCCCCCAATACGCCGCCCGAGCCACCAGCATGGCGAGCGAGCGCGGATGCGGGGATTCGCGCAGTTCATCGCGATAGCATTGAAAGGCTTGCAGCTTCGTCGTCAACGTGGCGCCGATGTTCACAAACACATTCGGGGTGAACGTCGTCGTCGTGCCGAAGGTCCACTCCGTTGATGATGGGACTTCCATGGCGTACACATCTTTCACGGGATAGGATCCCCCTGGCCGCGTCGCCACGAGCACTGCTTCCGCGACACGCCGATGATCGATGTTGAGATCCCCGGGATGATGTGTGTAGATCACCGTCGGCTTGAACCGCTCCAACATCAGCGTCACATGGGCCGTCAACTCGATCAGTCCCACTTCATCCAGACGTTGATCCGGGAAGTTTCCATACATCCAGCCGCTGCCATTGTCGCCGCGCACCAGCCATGATCCCGATGGCAATACATTCCAATCATCCACCACGCGGGCTAAGGTGTTGATGGCGTGGAGGAAATGATTCTTCCGCTGCCTCGCCTGGCCGCTCGTCGCATCATGGCGTGACGATACGCCGTCCGTGAACGTCCCCACCGACACCGTCTCTGTATGCGCCAGCGCCGCGAACGTCCCGCCCATCCCGAGCGTCTCATCGTCCGCATGCGCCACCACGACCAAGATCATGATCGCGCCGCCCAGATCGCATCCATTTCCGCTTTCGGCAACCGCTTGAAATACGTCGGCTCACCCACTTGGGGCACGGGTTCCGGTTCTGTCGCCACGATCGCCGCGATCAAGTCCACGCAGGGCTCGATGAAGCGCTCCAGGATCTGCGCCTTCGTACCGGCGAGACTGACGGGCCCCTGCTGGCCGTAGATCGGTCCCGCATCCAGATCCGCGACCATCCGATGCGCCGTCAGGACCGTCTCCGTGCGGCCCAACTTGATCAGGTTTTCAATCGGTCCCCCGCCGCGCCCTTCGGGGAGATCGGTGCAGTGGATGTTGACGCATTCGAACTGCCCCGTGATCACCTCTGGCACATACCAGCTCCAATGGATGAAGAAAATATAGCGCGGGCGTAGTTCTCGACAGAGCGACAGCAGGGACAGATCATCCGGTTGATACGAGAACCAGGAATCCTGTGGCCCCAGCCCCGCCACGCGCCGGAAGACTTCGAACGCCCACGGCTCGTGCCCGATGCAGCACAGATACGTCTTCATGTCGTCATCGCCTTCAGGCTGGATTCCACGGCTTCACAGACCTGTTCGATCTGTTCGCGGGAATGGGCATAGGACACGTTGATGAGTGAGGGGTGCCAGAGCACGCCACGCTCCGCCATTAGGCCCGCGAACTGCCGTCCGATGATCGGATCCTCGACGGTGTCCGCCAGAAATCGCAGCCGTTGATGCGGCAGGATCGTCCCTTCGAGCACCGCACGATCCGCCCAGCCCGTGCGACTCAGCACGCAGGTGATTCGATCCCGTAACTGCTGCCCACGCGCCCACAGCGTCTCGATCACAGGCTCGTGGGCGTAGACCTGCAAGACGTCCATGACCGCCGCGAGCGCCACGGTATCGCCGGAATAGGTGCCGGAGATGATCTCGCCGTGTTCCGCGAGCGCGTCATTGCCCACGACGCACGCGATCGGCGCCCCATTGCCCATGGCTTTCCCGAAACAGGCGAGATCCGGCTGCACCCCGAAGTAGCCGTAGGAGCCTTGGAGGTGCGCACGGAGGCCGTAGATCATGTCATCGAACACGAGCAGCGCACCGTAGCGATCACACCATGCGCGGATTTTCTGCAGCCAGTCAGCCGAGATTGGTTCGAAACGATTCGGTTCCACGAAGACGGCGGCGACCTCCGTCGTATCCTCGATCCACGAGCCTTCACGATGGTCGTACAGAATCGCATGATCCTGAATCCACGAGTGCCACCCGTGATAGGACCCACGGCGCATCAGAAACTTCGTGCGGCCCGTGGCCTTGCGCGCAATGAGGTACGCCGCGGATGTTGCCTCGCTGCCAGTCTTGACGAACCGCACACTCGAGGCCCACGGTGCCATGACCTCCACGACTTTCTTGGCGGCGACGGATTCAAGCGGACTCGGGAGGGAGAGACACCAGCCGTCTCGAATGGCCTCGGCCGCAGCCGTCAGACACCGTGTCCACGAATCACCAGACCCATAGCCGAGCGAGATCGCACCGAGCGCGCAAATCATGTCGATGTATCGACGCCAATCCGTGCCTTCGATTGTGGCGCCACTCCCAGACCCCGCATAGAGTGGCTCCTGATCGATCGCGTGGAGTCGCCCCGGCGCTTTCGACCGCGTCAGGCTGCGCCCAGAAATGACGCCGGCGCTGTCGTAGATGCTCTTCGTGTGTTTAGTTAGACCCACACGCCCGCCTTTCGAGCGGCCGTGATCGTCGCGTCCAGATCGTAGCGACCGGGTTCGAGCTCGGCATAGATCGCACGCACGCGCGCCAGATCCTCGGCCGTGTCCACGCTGATTTTGAGGGTGCTGTAGTCCGTCTCGGATCGGAGCGTGGCGATCCGCACGCCGGGCAAGCGCTTCATGATTTTCGTCACGTGTTCACAATCATCCGCGGAGGTGGCTTCACGATGGGCACGCTCCAATAACTCGCGCGAGAAGACTTCGATGTCGGTCCCATCGGGGAAGCCTGACGTCAAGGTATCGTTGTGCGCGAAGTCCACACCTTCCTCGAAAAACCGCTGCAGCACACCTTCAGCAACCTCTGGCGCGAGGAGGGGGCAATCGCCAGTCAGCCTGAGACACACATCCGCGTTGACGACTGACGCGACGTACGCGAACCGCTGAAGCACATTCTCTTCTGGGATCGCCTCGTCATAGATCATGGTCACGGGGTGATGTGGATAGAATTCGTATGTGGCATATTCAGTCATGCTCGGCACGGCCACCACCACTTGATCAACCCTAATCAGGCTGGCCCGTTCCAGCACGTGTTCGGTGATGGTCTTCTGGCCTACGAGCTCCAGTGCCTTTCCAGGAAGGCGCGTGGATCCCATCCGCGACTGCACGATCGCTACGACCTTTGGCATGCGGCCCACTCCTTCGCCCGTTCGATGACTTCAAGGACTCGTATTCCATCGGCAAACGGTGTCGTCGTGGGGACCCCGCTGGCCGCGCAATCGAGGAAGTGCGCCAGTTCATCGATGTACGACTGATCGAGGACTGCGCCCAGATCTAACTGATGCGTCTGTCGTAACAGATGGAATGCCTCGGAAAAGCCCATTGAGATGGTGAGCCGTCGCGACGCTGGCCGCGCCCACTGCAGATCGACCACGATTGAGGGCTCCTGAAACTGCAGCCAGATCCCAGCGTTGCCCCGTGATCCCGCCGCCGCGAAGACCGCCCCGAGGCGCAGCGCGGTATCGATTTCATGACTACATTCCAGGACGGGATCGCTGTAGTTCTGACCTGGCCAGGTGCCCATAAACGTCTCGCACGAAAAATGAAACGCCGCATCGAAAGCGCCACGATATTCGGAGATGAGTGGTTGCAATTGATAATGAAAGCGCCAGTTATAGCCGACCATCGTGGTTGCATGTGGCCACGATCGAAACACGTCACACTCCGCGACCGAGGTCGCCAGCGGTTTCTCACAAAATAAGGGTCCGCGATAGCCAGCAGCCAACAGTTCTTGTGCGACGGCGGCGTGAGTCGAGGCGGGCGTGCAGATGAGGACGGCATCAGGTCTGTGCTCCAGGAAGATCGGAAGAGACGAGCAGAGACAGACGCCACGCCCAACTGGCGTCACTAATGCTTCTGTCGGCGATCGCAGATCGAACACCGTGATCGCATGACCCATATCGGAAGCATTCCGCGCGTGCCGCGATCCGATGGACCCGCAGCCGATGATCCCCACGTTCATGCGGGCACTCCGAGTTCCACGAGCAACGGCTTCGGGTCATCTACACTCGAATAGGAGAAGCCCACTGGGACCCGTTCCGCATCGATCGCCGGTTGCGCGAGAGACGTCGGCATGAGGAGAAACACGCCGTCGTCTGGCAGCCACCAACACCGATCCGCTTCGGACGGCGCGATCAGATCCTCGTGGAGTTTCTCCCCCGGCCGAATGCCCACTTCCTCCACGACCCCGTCGCCTTTGAGCTGCTCCGCCAAATTCGCCATCGTGCCACTTGGGATCCGAGGGATGAAGACTTCCCCCCCCTTGGTGTGCGTGATGGCGTAGCAGACGAGTTCGACGGCGGAGATCACCGGCTGCATCCCCGGCTCCTCAAACACCCGAAAGTCGGCGGACGGTGCCAGCGGCATGAAGAACCGCGTCATCCTGAGATCCGTGACGGTGAGTCGTCCAGACTGCCGCTGCCTCAGAAACAAGGGCAGGACTGACCCTGAACTCCCGACCACGTTTCCATAGCGCACACACGAGAAGCCGGCACCTGTGACGATCCGCTCGGCTTCCGCTTTGCTTCGTCCGTAGGCATTGATGGGACGGCAGGCTTTGTCCGTGCTCAACGCGATCACCTTCTGGATCTGGCGGCGCCGCGCGAACTGGACGACGTTCCGTGTCCCTTCGATGTTGATCGATCGGACGTAATGCTCATGGCGTTCGCCGGTGAGCACATGCTTCTCGGCTGCCGCACTCACCAGCACATCGATCGGCCCGTCGTAGGCGGCTTCCAGATCGTCCAGACACCGCACATCCCCAGGCACGACGATCAGCCGAGGATCGGGATAATCCTGCTCGAGGCGGTAGCGCATTTCCGCATTGCGGGAGACGGAGATGATCCGCTCCGCGAGATCGTGCTCAAGCAGGTAGCGGATGAAGGCGCGACCAAAGGAGCCTGAACCGCCCGTAAGATAAACGGTGCCGAGGCTCATGCCGCGCCCTCCTGGAGGCCATCAATGTCGCACCCGATCGGCAGGCCGTCCCGTGTCGGCGCTGACGCGATCTCCGGCCGCGGATGAAACGTGCCGTCGACAACCGGGTCGTCGGTCTCGACGATGGTGTTGCCGTCCGGATACACGAGGCCGGCCCACCGGCCGACGGGCCCCACGATCACGTTGTGGTCGAACGCGCTGGCCTCCGTGAACGCCTGCCAAGACGGTGTCCCCTGCACCTGTCCGGTGCCCTTCAGGCCATACTCGCCCTCCGCCAGGAGATTGTCGTGGACGTCGAGGCCGACGTTCTTCGGCGCGCCGTCGAGCGTCAGGAATGAATTGTGATGTGTGGCGAGCAGGGTGTTGTGCGCGATCTCGACGTCGAGGACGCCGCCGTTGGCGATGTTCACGATCCGCCCCGAGCCGGGCCACACGGTCGGGTCGAGGTCGTAGAGCAGGTTGTGGACGATCCGCACGTTCTGCAGCCGCCCGGTGGGTTCCAAATCGTCCGTCGCCAGAATGTTGATGCCCGCGCCGCAGTCGCGGATCACGTTGTACTGGACGGTGACGTCCGTCACGTTCGTGTAGCGCACGCCCGGCTGCCCGCGGGGCGTGAACACCAGGGCATAGCCGGACTGGCCGCGGAGCGGATCGAGCCAGGAGTAGCGGAAGCGGTTGTGTTCAATGAGCGCGCACCGCAGGTTCTTCAGCTCGAGGAGGTTCTTGCACTCGCGGATGACGTTCATCCAGGCCGGATCTTTCTCGACGTCGTTGTGCCGGAAGACGAGGCCGGACGGCGTGCAGGCCAGGGACATCGCCCGCCCCCCGCCAAAGAGCACGTTTTCCCCGGAGGCCCGCAGGTAGTTGTTCTCGATGTAGAACGGGCCGGGGCCATTCCAGCCGCAGATGCACTGCGCGTCTTCGAAGTCGTAGAAGAGCAGGTCGAAGTATGAATTAATGACCGTTAGGGCCCGCGTGTTCGCCATCATCCCGCGCTTGCCGCCCGCAACAGAGCCGCCGAGGACGAGGCAGCGATCGAAGACGAGGCGATGCGGCAGATTAAACGGATTCGCCGACGTGTCGTCGCCGAGAAACAGCTGCGCCGTGCCCGGCTGTCCGGGCAGCGGATGCAGACCGATGCACGTGTAGCCTTCGGCGCCTGGCTCGGTCGTGATCGCCGATCCGGGTCCGACCGTCGGCCGCAGGTGGATGAGTGCCTCTCGATAACTCGGATCGATCCGGCAGCCGGCCGCTGGCAAATTGACCGTATCCGGCCGGATGACGATCGGCGCGAGCCCGGCCGGCCGCTTCCGGAGGATCAGGCCGTCGAAGGTGGCCCCCGGAGCCACCCGGATCTCGGCACCGTCGAGCGCCAGAGTGCTATCGAGCGCGGCCTGCAGGTTCTCGTCGGCCCTGACACGAATTGTGGACGAAGGATCGCCCCAGCCGTCGAGCACCAGCCCGATCCGGGAGTGCGCCTGTGCGAGCAGCTCGCGGGATTGATCCAAACTGAGGCTCATTCGGCGATATCCCTTAAGACAGCAGCGTCCACGACGACTTCCAAGGCCAAGCGCCGGACGAGATCACGATCCGGTTCGCTGGCGAGTCGCGCGAGCTCCCCGCGAATGCGATCCAGCTTCACGATCATCAGTCGGCACTGAGCCGCGAGGGCCTCCCGTTGCTGAGGGCTCATCTACGGGGCCGTCCCGTCGGCCGATTCCAAAAAGAACACGAAAATCTTGATACGCGCGTGGTCACGACGGGTTCTTCGCGCTGCCTCTTACCGCGCCGACGGTCGTAGGTTGTTCGTGCTGGCGATTCCACGGCTGGCCGTGCGCGTAAGACACCTCATATTCAGGCGCGCGCTCCCAATCCCCCCACCCCTTCTCCGGCTTCTGCCAGAACTCCAGCACCCGATAGGTGTCGCAGTTCATCGTGTCGCCAATGCACCCGTGCGGCGGCGGATCACCGAAGTGAAACGCGCGGATGTCCTCGGCATCGGGAAACACGGGGTGACCGTGCGCCTTCCCCTGCTCGGCGAGTCTGTGCAACTGCAGCCGGTCATACGACACGACGACGCGGAACCGCCGGTCGCAGTCCTGACACGCGATCTCGATCAACGCCACGACGTTGTCGTAGACGCCGCAGGCATCCGGGGTGAACTCGCAATAGCGCGGGCATCCGTTGTCGTCCCACCACTGCGGTTGGCCGAGCTTGTCAATGATGTCGGCGTAGGTTCTCAACATCGGTCACTTATCTCCGGTTCTGGGCCGCGGTAGATCCAGTCCTCCGCATAGTGTTCCCTTGTCCACGCGCGAATAATCTTCTTCGTTCGTTGTTCATTCGGTGGACGCCTCGGGACGGGTCAGCGCCGCCAGCGTGCCTTCCAGTTCATCCGCCGCGACTCGAAACGCCCATGCCGCCCCTTCGACACTCGCGTGCGCAGCACGTTCCCGAAATGTTTCAGCCAAGGCGCGGAGGCGGCGGAGGCGGACGTCTCCGGCTTTCCGTTCAGCTTCACCACGCTGCTTCAGCGCCAACACGTCTTCACCCAGATCCCACAGTTGCTCCGACAGGTTCGGCACCGTGATCGGGTTCTTCTGACAGTCGATGCCCAGCTGGTTCAGCTTCTCAATCACCGCCCAGAAGTCGAACTCTGAGGGGTGCACATATTGGCCGAGGGGGACGGGATCGCCGGCCATGGGGTTCACCTGTTCCCTTAATGCACGCCGAACAGAGCAATGCCAGCGGCAATAATGACAATCGCAGCACCGGCCAGCAGCCAGCCGATTCTGCGTTGCTCGTCAATCAATCTGGTGCCGATACCGGCAAGATAGATCCCGGCGCCAACTCCCAGCAGAGCGCAGATCTTCGTCGTCATGGCTGTGGCTCCTCCGGAGACACGCGAGAGGGCTCACACAGTTCCCGAAGGCGCTGCAACATGGCCGGATGGACGACAAGCGTCCCGTCCGGCAATTCAACCGCGCGCTTGCTCGGCACCTGCGGCACGACGATCCGCACGCTTCGCCACGGCCGCCACGGGCGCGTCAGGAAGCGTTCGCGCCACGTCCGACGAACCGTCACGGGCTCGCCCGGCTCCGTCAACCACGGGCTCGTAATGACCTTCCGACCCGCGAACACAGCGGCCATGTAGTTCACTTGGTCGTCTCCGGAGACACGGCGGGCTGCAAGCCTTCCACCTGCCCTTTCGAAACGAAACAGGCGTCCGTGCCATGACGACAGCTATCGAGGGTCATTTCCGCCATTGGGTCGCCGCCCCATCGAGGCGTAAGCACCTTTCCCGTGAGATACCCTGTTTCCGGATAGTGCGGGTGTTCCGGGTCCACGATCCGCACATACAGACGTTCACCGTGCATCGTCATGGCTGCTCCTGATCGGGAGGGGACGGGAGCTTCCAGGTCTTGCCCCTCACCAAATCGCGAATCGTGGTCCGGTCAACGCCATAGCGTCTTGCCAGTCCGCGCAGGCTTTCACCCTTGACGACGGCATCTCGAATGTCGCGAGCAGCCGACGGTGACAATTTCGCATTGCTGTGCTCAAGGCCGTATTTGATGGGCAAGTGGGCGCGGGTGCGCAGGCCGAGATCCCAGGCATGTTTCCGATTTCCATACGGCGTCGTCCATTCCAGATTGCTGACCATGTTCTGCGTCTTCACACCATTCAGATGGTTCACTTCTGGATAGCCGTGTGGATTCGGCAGAAAGGCCAGCGCCACAAGTCGATGAACTGGCACGACAATGCGCCTGCCAGGGGCGCTAAGCCTAACGGCGAGATAGCCCTTGCTATTGAGCATGGGCCGCATCATCCGAGTCGGCCAGGACTGCTTGCTGCCATCAGATCGGACAATCACTCGCTCCAGAGCCCGCACCTCGCCAATGCTTGAAACTTGGTAGTAACCAACCCAACCGATTACGTCGCGCCATTCAGTCATGTGTCTCAACTTTTGGCGGCGACGGGATTGGCCTCCAATGCGTTGGCTGCACCGTGACGACTGGGAGGTGTAATCCCATCGCGGGCCGCCACCGCCCTTCCTTCCATCGCCACCCTGCAGAGAATCGAGAACCCGCCACGCAATAGAACGCGGCGTCCTCGTCATCAGCCCAGCCCAACCAGACGTTGAACACAGTTCCGTTCTTCGGCGCCGTTTCAATCGGTTGCCACCCGTCGCGGGGCGGTGCCTCGGCGAGGAGGGCGGCCGCTTTTCTCAGTAGATCAATCAAGCCCTGTTCCCATGGCGTCGGCAGCACCCCCTCGCCACTGAACTTGTCCGCCCACCACAACAGATCCGCCTTCATGTCCTGTTCCGGCGCTCGGGCCGGCGGCGCCCCAGGAGACGAATTTAACGAAGACGACGAAGAAGAATCTTTCACGCGCGTGGACCTCCTAACCCTCTTCCACCGTCCGTGCTACCGCAGCGACCGACTCGGCTTGATCCTCACGCATGTACGAGCGCGACAACTCCAAGTACTGCATCAAGGAATCAATCTCTCGGATGCCCATCTCTCCCGCGACAAAAATGCGGATATGGCCACCACGTGTGGCCCACTGACACCAGAGCGCACCGGATTGCGTCTCCAATTCTTCAGCTGCATCGCGCGACAGCTCATACATCCATGCCCACTGCGGCCCGTTCTCAGAGAACCAGCGTTGCGCGTGCCGCAATCGATCAATGACGCTCTTCTTCATCGCGGAAGTCCCACATCAGCAACATCCATGAGTTCAATACGCCATCCGCGCGTTTGCCGAGTAAGTGACGACGATAGGCGTCTCGCTCTCGATGGTGCCGCTCACGACGTTGATCCGGATTTCTCAGACGAAATGCCGCCTTATGCCCTACATCTTTCACGCGGCATCGATTACACCGATACGACTGCGGCCATAGAACACCACAGCGAGCACACAAGCCGTTCTGTCTTCGCTGCCGATAAAGCTCCGTCCACTTGCTCAATTCGGTGACTTATCTCCGTTCGGTCGACGCGGTACGGCTATCGGTAGCATTACCCGGCGTGTCCACGCGCGTCTGATTGTCTTCGTGTTTTTTATCTTTCTGTTGGCGCCCGCGTCGTCCTCCGACAGGAGCCAGAAGGGCTTCGGTTCGCACGAACTGATAGACGCGAATCTCCATGTCATCGTGTTGGCGCGCAGTAGAAGGGGTATTGTCTAAGTCGCACTCCCAGCCGCACAGCCCGCCCTCAATCGAACAGCCGCACCGACGACACACCAAATGCCGGATCTCCCGTCGCTCCAGCGGTGGGGCGGAGGGCATGGCTCCGGCTGCAATCGTCGGATCTTCATCAGACATACGAAAAGCCTCTCACGCGCGTGGTCAGCCTTCGACTACGCCGTCGATGGGACCTACTGCGTCCGCCGACACGGGTGTTTGGAGGCGAAAACGTCGATAATCTCCACCTCCAGTGCTCAGAATCGGCACGCCACGTTTCCACTTCGGTTCTCGATATTCCGCCCATGGCATTCGCCGCCGCACGCCTTCGGCATTAACGCTCAGGACAACCGCGCGACGAGGGTCCACCTTCAGCGGCGCTACCCAGCGATCCTTGACGGCTTGGGCACCCTTCGCGTACGTCCACGTACCGTTTCCGCTCGGCGGCGGCGCGAGTCGATGCCACGTCGGTGCCCACAGCCAATTACAAGCCCGATAGAGCGCGCCAGTATGTCCGACAGAGGGATCGCTGTAGCTCACCACGGTCGTCGCTGAGAAGGCTTGCAGGGCCTTGCGCGCCGCTTTCCATTGTTGACTCCCGGCGTTCGGTCCACCTGTCAGGCACCAGCGCACCAGCTCGAGCCAGTCTGATGGCAGATGTCGAGCGGTCGGTGCCGCGAACACCATCACACCAAAATCGTCAGCATGAACAAACGATGCCCGATGCGACGGGCCAAGATAATGCCGATCCTCCAGCAGCACTTGCGGCGGTAAGCGATCCAGCGGGAGCGCGCTCTGCCTCACTGCGATGCCTCAGTGCAACCAGCGAGCGCATCAGCGACCAACTCCGGCCATGGCTTTCCGTGAAGATCCAAGGGCGCGCCGCCGAGTGGGATCGCCCTGCCGGAGACTCGCGGGGGCGCTGGCGGCTGATCGCTCATCAGCCGCGGCTTCATTCCGCAGCGCTTTTGAAACGCATGGTGGAGACAGAACACGTGCGGTTCGGCTGACGGCCACAGCACGATCCCGAAGTCGTCGCAGCCCACCACGTCGCAGCTCGGCGCGATCTCTTGTTCGCCGCGGGGGGCGGGGGGATCGATCATGGGTTCACCGCGATTTTTGGTCATTCGAGTACGAGTCCTCCCCGTGACGTTCTGACGTCCGGGGGAATGGTTTCGGCCACGTCGTGAAATAACGGCGCGATCGATCGCACACGCGCCTCGATGATCGGGATGTACTCGGCTTCTCGTTCGATCAACAGGTAGTCGCGGCCTTCTGCCACGCAGGCCATGCCTGTCGTCCCTGATCCCCCGAACGGATCGAGCACGCGGCCGTTCGGCGGCGTGACGAGGCGCACGAGCCAGCGCATGAGCGCCAAGGGCTTCACGGTCGGATGAATGTTGCGAGCGGCCCGCGCGAGGACGTCCCGATCCATGGAGCCGGCGCGCACACCGGCACGGGGATTCTGCAGTCCGGCACTCCCCGGCTGACGCCCCGTGATCTCTGCAGCGGAGATTCGCGGCAAATGCTCGCAGCCGAGATCGCGTTCTTCGCGCGACGGTTTGGCGACGTAATAGAAGCGACTCGCGCCGCCGACGTCGAGCCCGCGCACCGCATCACACTCAGCCTGTCCTTTGAACTCGCCGTACACGTCGCGGAACTTGTCGGCGCCACGATGTGTCGGGTTCGCCCCTGATACCAATTCGCCACTCTGATCGTCCAGAACCATCGCGGCAATCTCATCGATCACCACATTCGCCGGCCAGCGGCCCAGCTCCGATCCGCCGCGCGGTCCAGGCTGCATCGCGAAGTCCGTCGATCCTTCGTCCGTATACCGTCGCTTGGCGCTGGGCTCATCGCCTCGATACCCGCCGGCGCCGGCATCCAGCCGGCAGGCGTCCACGTTCAGCGCGCCCGTGCCGTACGTGGCGACGTTCGCGCGCACGCTGCCCTTGAACGGCTTCCGGGCGAGGAGAATCGGTTCGTGCGCGGGCTTCAAGGCCGTACCAAGGCCGTCGCCAATGTTCAGAGACTTCGGGAACCCAGAGCCGAAGAGCCACGCCAGACAGTCCCGCACCTCGAACCCGGCATCCTCCAACCCCGACGCCATCCGGTGATAGGCGCGCGGCGCCCCACAACTCAGGATGTAGGCGCCCGGCTTGAGGACTCGGAAGACTTCCCGCCCCCACTGCTCGCACCAGCCTTGAAAGGCGCGCAGGCCTGCGGCCGAATAGTCGTAATCGATCTGGCTCGGCGACAACGCCGGCGATCGATGGCGCCCGTGAATGTTCGGATTGTCAGAAACGATCTTCGCCGCTTCACGTTCACGCGGATGCATCAACTTCCGCGTCTTTCCAGTGCCGGGCTTGAACGTGTCCCACTCCCGCCCCATGAACCCGATCCCGTAGGGCGGATCGGTGACACAGGCATCGAAGGACGCCGCGTCCAGCGTCGGCAAGACGTCGAAGAGATCCCCGTGCAGGATCACGATCGCGCCTCCGTCTCGAACGATCGTCGTGGATCCCGCAGAGAGCCGATCGGACGGGCCTTGATCCCCAACTTCCCCATCAAGCGATACAAGTTCTCTCGCTGTAACCCGAGCACTAGAGCGGCTTTCCTGATCGAGCCCTGCTCCTGCAAGGTACGGAGCACGAGGGATCGTTGAAAGTCTCGTGTCGCGGCGACGTAGGGCGTGAGCCGGCGCGTCACGTCAGTACCTGCTTGATCGTCTCGAGCGCCGCCCCCGAATCGAGCGACTTGGACTCAAATTGCAGAATCACGTAGCCCAGGAGTTGCGCGGCGTTCGCCTTCTCCCAATCCCGCCGGATCGACGTCGGCATGGCGTGCGCCATCCCGGCCCGGCCTGTCATGAAGAGTCCGCCGTGGCGTTCGATCAACAGCATTCGATCCGGCCACGCGTAATCGGCACGCCAGAGCCGTTTCGGGTGAAACCGAAATTCCGTCTGTGGCAAGGGCAGTCCATGGGCCTTGAGCAACAAGAGGAAAGCATCGATCGCCATCAGCTGGCCTTCTTCAGACACGGCCGCGTCCGCCCCTGCTCCTGCGTGCCTTCATGGATCTCGCCGCAGACCTTGCAGGTCCACGCGGTGGGGTACGATTCGTAGGGGTTTTCGGATGGAGTTGCGCTCACAGTTGGGAGCCTGCGACGACGAATTTCCGTCATCAATTGCGTCTCCAACCACGCCCCGTTATCGCGTTGCGGAATCACCGCGCCCGATGCCACGGCCGCCTTGTCGACCGCGTAGAACCACTCGTGAATGTCGAAGTCTTCGAAATGTGGGCCTAAAATGCGCTCAGCCTTATCAAGGAACCAGGCGAAAACCGTCAACCGTTGCCCGGTAAAAATCGGACGTTTGTCACGGCCGCCGCGATCTAGCTTCTGGCTTCTAGCCTCTAGCTTCTGGCTTCTAGCTTCTAGGGGGGTTTTAGTAGGGGTTACGTTAGGGGTTTCGCTAGGGGTTATTGTAGGGGTTTGATCGTCGCTCTTTTTCGCCTTCGCCGGACGCCCCCCGAGGTGTCCGAAGGCGCCGCCGAGCTGACCATTCTCCCGACTCGTGCGGACGCGATCGGCCGCGCGGACCATCCGCCGGCAAAAGATCACGCCGTTGTCCGTCACCGAATAGACCCGGTTCTCGCGTAGCTCCGCAAGTGCGGTGGTAAATTCTTTCTTCGACCGCGGCCGGACGCGCCGCATCAGATCGTCGTTGGTGGGAACCCGTCCGTTAATCAGCAGATGGCCGTAGGGCTCGGCTTTGTGCATGTAGAGAATCATCTCGAGCCAGAGCCCGCGCGCCGCCAGACTGCACTCCTGAAGGGCCTCATCAGCCTGCCAGTCCGTGTGGAAGAACTTGAGGAAGGGATTCCGCCGTTCGGGATCCAGCGGCATCAGTTCATCCCCATCGCATCCGTCTGCGTGGATGCTTCATCGAACGCCACCCATTCGTGGCGGAACAAGAGATCGACCGTCCCGAGTCGACCGTCGCGATTCTTCGCCACGATGCACGCGGTGGCTTCATCGTGATAGCCGCGGTGCAGGAGCAGAATCACGTCCGCGTCGTGCTCGAGTTCGCCGGATTCCCGTAGGGAGGCCAGCGTGGGCGGCTTGGCGCGATCATCGCTAGACGGCCGGCTGAGCGAGGAGAGACACAAGAGCGGCACCTGATACTGAAGCGCCAGCGTCTTCAACCCTTGGCTGACGGCTTCCACCTGGTGACGCCGTTCTTTCACCTCGCGCGGCGCGCGAATCAGCTGGAGGTAATCCACCACGATCAGGCTGAGCGGCGCCTCGGTGGCCATGGCGGTCACGAGTGTGGTGATTTCGGTCAGGCTGACCACTTCGTCGGTAAAGAACAACGGGAGGCCCCGCAGCCGCGTGAGCGCCTGTTTCAGGGACCACGCTTCCTGGCTGTTGAGCGTCGACCGCTTAAGGGCGCTCGCGCGAATCCGCGCGTCCTGGGCGACGAGTCGCCGCGCCAGCGCCAGATTGGTCATTTCCCGGCTGATGACCACCACCGCGCCGGTCTGTTGCTGCGCCGCTTTTTTGGCGCATTCAAGCCCGAGCGCGGTCTTCCCCACCCCTGGGCGAGCACCCAGGAAGATCAATTCCCCCGGACCAAAGCCGCCATTCAGGTAGTAGTTGAGCGTCGGAAACGGCGTCGGCATCGTGGGGGCGGGACCAGCGTCAAGCGCGCGAGAAAAGGCATCTAAGACGTCATCCACATGTTTCGGGCGGATCCCGTGGTCCGTCTCCTCGACGGTGGCCTGCCGCCGGGCAATCGACTGCACACATTTCTCGACGTCCCGCGTCGGGAATGGCGGCTGACACGCACGGGCAAATGATTCGGTCAAGACCGCCGTCGTCGTCTCGATGTCGAGGCCCTTCGTGAGGAAATACCCGGCCAACCGCGTACACATCTGATCGCGCTGGCCTTCACCGACGCCGCGCAGCGCATCCGCCACCCAGAACCGATTGCCGCCGGCGCCAGGCTGACGCGTGGCCGCTGCAACAGGCGCGTGACTGCGTCCGATCAGGTCGACGAGTGCAAGCGGCGCGCGGGGCGGCAGCTCACAGAGTGGCGTCAACCAGGTATACGTCGCTCCATTAGGGTGAACGGAGGGCGGCGCGACGACGATCCCGATGCCGCGAATGTCGACTTGCGGCTTGCTGCCGTTGGTCGTGAGTAGCCCCACGCGATCGGGAATCGCGTTGAAGCTGCTGAGGAAGACGTGGTAGCCGTTGCCTGTGCGGCTGCGGGGCGCGTCCGGCGGTAAGGCGATGCCTTCCGCCGCAAGAAGTGCCTCAGCCGGCTCGCCGCCGTCAAGGTCCACGGCGAAGCGTCCACGGCCCAACACGAGCGCCACGTTGGCGTCAGGGGTTTGCCCCCACCAGCCGTGGATCTGTTCAGGCGTCGGCATCGTCGTCTGAAAGTCTTTCCAGGCCACGAGCGGGCGCTTGTCCCGTGGCGCGCACGGAATCGGGTGATAGCCCAAGGCCAGATACTGGAGCGCTGCGTCTTTGAGGAGATTCGTCACGACGGGACTGCCTCACGAATGCGCGCATCTTCTGAAGCTGGGTAGCAAATGGATGGCAGTCACCACAGATCGGCACGATCGGCCCGCGGTGTTCATCCTTCGCGTATTCAGAGACGTGCTGACGTTGCCGGCCTATGCCCCATGCTTTACATTCTTCGGTGGTAACTCCGCACACGAGACACCGATCATCAAAGCGAGCCCAGACGGCATCCAGGTCCTCGCTAAAGGGATAGTCGGTGCGCGCCTTCCGGTTGTTCTGTTTGAGATTCACCACAAGGCCGCCCCACTGGCAGCGTGCGGCACATTTCCCACAGACAACTTGGAGCGAGTTGTTGTTCGGATTCCGCTGAATAATCACGCCGCCACCGCAGCGATCGCAGGGGCGGTGTTGCTGTTGTTCGAATTCTTCCCGTGTCATGATCTCAGCCGTTTTCTAAATGGACGTCGCCTGTCACCTAACGCGCCGCTTCGTGATCTGACCTAAGAAAAGGTGAATGAAAGCCTGTCCGACACTGCCGCCGTCTTACTTCCCTGCCGCCTTCGCCGCCAGCTGTAACCGCTCGTCCTGATCGAGCAGCTCATCGCGATCCGCCTCGAGTTCCGCGATCCGCCGCAGCAGCACGCGGTAGTTCTCACACACCATTTCCGCAAACGATCGCCCCTCCGGCACCGGCCCGGTGTACATCGGCGTCCGGTGCGCGTGCGTCAACTCGCTCGCGATCCCGTCCTGGATCGCCCGGACGCGGGCCAGCGTCTCCATTTGCTCGTAGGCGCCCGATCGCAGCGAGAGACGGTGCCAGACGGGATGCGCCTTGTCCTGGAGGTGCATCAGCTCGCCTTCCGCTGCCGCGTGCGCTTGAAGCGACTCACCGAGGCCGGTTCGGCCTTCAGCGGCTTCACCGGCGGCAACGCCAAGGGCGGAATCACTGGTTCCTTCCCGATCGGTTCCTGCGCGTACCACGCCTCGATCTGCGCGCGATGATTGGGGCCATTGAGCCATTCGCGATGACGTCGCCGCTTCTCAAGCCACACGATTGATGCGGTCGCAACGACGGCCCCGAATGCGGCGACGGATATATTCACGCGGCAACCACTCTTTTCGCGGCATAGCGAGCCCTCGAACGTAGACGATTACAGGTCTTGCAATACCGCATGTTCCTCGTCGAGAGATGGCCATCGAGCGGATGGCCATACCGACAATGAGTCACCAAGCTCTTTCCACGGATAGAGTTTTCGCGATTCGTGACCGGTTCCAGATGATCCGGATTCACGCAGCGAGGAACCCGACACAGGTGATCAAGCTGTAAGCCTTGCGGGATCTCGCCCTTCAATTCGATATACGCCCATCGATGAGCGCCATAGTTGCGCCTACCTACCGTGCAACGTCCGTAGCCGTGCCGATCGAGCGCACCTATCCAGAGCCAGCAACCATTCGGGCCAGCCTTGTCCACATGTGACCAGAAGTTGCCCTTGGTGCCAGACTTCATTTGGCCTGGCATGCGCACCACTCCTTGACGATCTTTCCAACCCGGCTCATGCGACACGCTCGAACGTCACGGGCTGCCGGGCATCGATCCGCTCCCGCCCGTCAATCATCAGAAATGCCGTGCCCACCACGATGAACTTCTCGTTCACCTTGCCTGTTAATTTCTCGTGGCAGGACTGGCAGACTAACAAGGCACAGCGATCTTCGAATTGCAGCACCCCGCGTCTCCCGTGAATGTGATGCACTTCGGCGCGTTTCGGATCCCGCGCGAGTTGCACGATCACCTTGCGTCGGCACATCCGGCAGTGCATCCGATCACGTTCACGGACGATCTTGAGAAATTCGCGCTCATCGACGAGCGTCAGCTTCTTTTCTTCCGCCAACTGTTCGAGTCGAGACTTCCCTTTCAACAAGGGTTTCCCGGAACGCTCGGCGTACATCTCCTCTGGAGTCGGGAGGCGATCGAGGAAGCTCATGCGGCGATCACCTCGTCCGGCAATGGAATCTCGATCCCGTACTCCTGCGCCGCCCAACGCACCTCCCACTCCATCAATTCCGAAAACTCAGTGGTCGTCAGCTCGGAGCTTCGCTTGTTGGGGATCTCTTGCTGCAACTTCGGATCGAACGTCGTCCCGAAACATTTGGCGACGAGGGCGTAGTGGACGTGTTCGTGCTCGTGCTTGTCGTAGCCCAACTCCTGCGCGATGAGCGGCACCGCGACGCCCCAATGCCATTTATTCTGCTGATCGCTGCGACGGTTCCGGTGCGGTCGGATCACGACGTCGACATCCTTCCCGGCCAGCCGACGGAGGAAGCCCCGACGGAGCGGCCGTTCGTCCCCGGAGAACGTCAACATTTCTCCGTCCTCCGACACATGCCCGTGAAAGATGGGTATCATCAGAAGTCGATGTCGTCGCCGGGGATCGGATCGGGCACCGCCTGCGCGGGCCGCGGTTTTGCTTTGAGCACGCGCCAGTCCGGTTGTTTGCTGCCGGGTTCTTTCCGTGAATTGGCGAAGACGACGACGGGCTGCCCGTTGATCGTGCCCGTCATGTACTCGCCTTTGGCGCTCGACTTGATCCACAAGGCGCCGAGTTCGTCCGGATCCTTACCCACGCATCACCACCTGTTCGAGCACCGCGCCCACGTCTTGCACGGTCGCTAACGCCTGCACTTCACGCTCGACTTCGGCCAGGAACGCCAACGCCTTCACTTCGTATCCGACGAGATCCAGATCCTTCGCCTCGACGCGGACGAGGAACGTCTGCAGTCCGACGGGAAACCGATCATCGTAGGAGAGGAAATCGCACCACGACGCCCCGGTTACCCAGAGGTTGTGCGTGATCTGGGGCAGGTAGTCGGTCGGCACCGTACCCGCGCGCAGATACCGCAGATGGGTGGCCGACTTCGGGCACTTCACTTCCACGAGCCCTTCAAAGGCCCCGACGTGCCCGTCCAGCGAACAACCGGCCCAATAGGTGTCATGGGCCAGGAAACCGGAGCGCTGTGCCACGAGGCCCGTCTGGGCTTCGTAGGCGGCAAACGCCAGAGGCTCCATGTCGATGCCGCGCTGCATCACGGCGTTGACGAAGGCGTCTTCCTGCAGCGTCTTCGTGAGCCGCTCGCAGACGAGCTGCATCCGCAGATCCCGGCGCGCGGCAGCTTCCCCGGTTTTGATGGCGGCCAGCATGTCCGCCGCCCGTGATCCGGTCAGTCGCCCGAGGCGCGCCTGAAACCACGCTTCGCTGCGCTGCGGTGCGTCGATGATCGTGAAGCTCACGCGGACACCGATTCGCGGACGGTGCGCGCCTTCGCCTTGAGGCCTTCCCACCATTTCGGATCCGTGGTGGTCAGATGTGCTCGATACTCCGGCTTGGAGCCCTTCCAGACTTTTTCGAGCCGGCTCGTGCCTTCGTCGGCCACCGCGGCGAGATCATCCAACCAGTCCTGATACCCCGCTGGCGGCGCAGGTGTGGCCGCCGTGTGCGCCGCTTTCCCGCGCCCCTGGGCCGCTTCCGCGTCATCGTCTTCCGGCGCCACGCCGACAAACGACTGCAAGGCGTAGCGCCGCAGATAGGTGATCGCGGATCCGACGGCTTGGGGACTGTCATCCTTCGCGGCGACGGTGACGATGCCCTTGATCCACTGGCCGCTCGTATGCGTCAAGAGCGTCTCGACGGACACCTTCGCGCCATCCGCGCTCGGGGATTGCACGACGGCAATGCCGTTGGCCGCGAGCGGTTTCCGGCACGCCTCCCACACGCTGGCGAGATCGGCGTACTTGGACTTGAAGAAGGGATTGGCCGAGTCTTTCACGGCTCCTTCAAGCTGTCCCTGAGCTTTGGCGAGCGCGGCGGCGAGCAGATCGATCGTGGGTGAGGTGTCCATTCTTAGTCCTCCAAACCGAGGGCGAGATCTGTCTCGTCAAATTCGTGATCGTCGGCTTCGCGTTCGGCGAGCAACCGCGCACAGATGGGACAGGTGGGCTCCGTGCTCACCGCGTCATCAGCGGCATAGACGCCGCAGAGCATCCGGCTCCGATCGCGCACCTTCGGTGCATCCCAATAGCCCCAATGCGTCGTCATCGGTACAACTCCTGCGTCTCCAGCGTTTGCAAAATGGCGTGGCGGTTCGCTGCGCAGATCGACGCGGCGTCGAGCGCCCGCACCAGCTTGACCGCCGTCTGCCAGATCGCTTCGGCATCCGTCGGGGTGTTCGCGTCCGGGATCGTCGCGAGCAGTTCCGCCGTCCCGCGTCGGATCAAGTCATCCGCCGCCCGCACGCGGCAGAGGAGTTCAGTCGTCATGTCAGTGGATCCGTTCGCTGGTGTGCGGAAACGCCAGCAATTCCCCTTTGTGAATCCGCTCACCGGTGCGGACGATCGCGCCGAAGTGCGCTTGCCGTTCGAGTTCCTTCTGGGCTCGTCGGAGGGCGGCTTCCTGATCACGCACCGGGAGATCGTCAGGCGTCCCGAAGATCGCGCGCGCCAGACTCGCGGGCAACCACTGATCGAGCGCATAGCCGACGCTGTTCCAAAACAGATAGCCCGCGCCTGCGAAGGCGAGCACGAGCACGATCCACCCGCCCCGAAAGCTGAAGGCGTGGAATAACCGATCCACCCAGGTGCTCAGAAGATCACTGATCATCAAGACACCGCCGTTGTTGTCTGGGTTTACGCCGAGATCGCCTCGTCCAATTCGTCAAGCCCTGCCCGCAAGGTCCGAATCAACCGCCGCACCCGCGCTTGCGGATCGGTCGATCCGTAGGCGTCATGCAGGGCCTTCGTGACCGCCTGTTTCGCGTCGTCGTCGCAGAGATCGAGCCGTTCAAACTTGAATTTCCCGTTCTCCAACTCGCGCGACAGTTGCCCTTCGTCCATTTCGCCCATGGCGTAGGCGGCCGCTTTGAAGCTGCCGTAGTGCCCCACGAGCGCGTCTTTGACAACGGCGGTCATCGCGCGTTGACTGCGATTGACTGGCAACGCCGCGCGCGCGGCTTTGGGTCGCACGTCGTCAAGAGAATTGACTCGCTCCGACCGATCGCCGTCGTGCATCGTGCGGGGCATGCGATCAACCGCGAACCCCAGACAACTCGTCGCCGCCATGCGTTCCGTGGAACGCGCGGTGGAGATCCTGCGCCGCCGTCGTCGTCGACTGGAATGCCTGCTTGGGCGGCCGTCCCGTCATGCGCCCCTTGGCCATCGCGTCAGCGATGTTGTCCAACTGCGTGCCGAGAAATAGATGATCCGGATTGACGCAGAGCGGGACGTCACACCGATGCAGGACTTGGAGTCCGTCAGGAATCGGCCCGTGCGTCAGCGCCCACGCGACGCGGTGCGCCCAGAGCCAGCGTTGTTTGCGGGCGCCGTTGCGGGAGGCAGCAATTTGGCCGTAGCCGTTACGATGATGGGTGCCCTGCCAGATCCAGCAGGACGCCGGATCGCCGCGGTTGACTTTGGTCCAGAAGCGGGCTACAAGAGGCACCGACGGTCGGCCCCGTCGCGCGCCCTGCCACACAGCCTCTTTACTTCCGGCTAAGTCAGTCTGTGCGTTGCAATGGATCTTATGTAAACTACGCGCCATACCACTTATCGCTTGGCTAGCTTGCGTTTACCGCCGACGACGATGGATGGCTCTTTGGATTCGCTGAGTTCACTTTGCGACCAGCAACGCACTGGAATGCCGGTGCGCTCTTCGATCAGGATGGCATTCTCTAGACCAGGCGATCGGATGCCGCTCAGGATTTGCGAGATGAAGACCTCGTGGACACCCAACAGTTCCGCCGTCTGGCGCTGATTCAACTTGCTGCGGTCCATCCATTCCCGGAGTCGCTCACGTCCCGTCATTACCTGCGTAGTCTATGCGATTCGCTAAGTTTGTCAAGCCCTTATTTGCGGGCTTCCTCTGCCTTTTGCTAAGTGCAACTGTGGTAGAGCTTTACCCTGTGAAAACGCCTGCGGTTCGGCACATCCCCGCCTTGCGCCTCGTGCGCGAGAACATCGTGGAACTCCTCCGGCGACGGCACATGACCCAAAAGGACTTAGCGGTCTGGTGCGGCCACGAAGAGGCCTGGATTAGCGCGATCTTGCGGGAACACCGCGGCTTACCGATGCAGGAATTGGATCGTGTCGCGGACTTCTTCGGCTTAGAACCCCACGAACTCCTCCGGCCCGGCATCGCGATCGAGCGCCGGAGTGGGCTGGATCGCCGTGTAGGAGAACGACGGATAGGCCCGACGCGACGCACTATGGTAGAGTTGGCGACGCAAGCCCAACCTACAAACACGGGACAGGGGAGCCATGGGGCGGCGTCGATCGCAGCGCTCAAACGCGAAACGGCGGCCTTCATGCGGCGCATCCATACTGCGCTTTCCGAGGCAGACACTCGGCGACAAATTACAGCAGCTCGCGATCCGATCGCCGCACTACATCCGCGTCGTGGAATTCGTCGTGGACGAACTGCTCGTCACGACAAGGAAAGTTAGGTGGAGCGGCTAACGCCCCGGCCGCCCGCGCGCATCATCCCCTTTCCTACCAAGGCGGTCACTACAGTCTCCGTACACACGCCGCCACGCCGCGGACTCTCGACCACCATCGTGCTCCCGATTCATCACCTGCTCGTCGCCCTCACCAAGAAGGACCAGCCATGAAGCCGTGCCCATTCTGCGCGGAAACGATCCAAGAGGCGGCCATCGTCTGCAAGCACTGTGGCCGGAGCCTAGACGGCGTGATGATCAAAGCTGTCGACCCATTCGCGACATTCCACACCAAGATCCAAGGCAAGAAGCCTGGCTCTCTCACGATCACCGGCATGGCCGGCATCGGCCTTGGCGTGCTCGTCGTTATTACGGCCATCGCCACATTGATCACCACGCCCATCGATCAGGCTGGCGGGCCGTTCGTGATCGCCCTGATTGGGGTGGGATTCGGATTGGCGAGCTATCTCTGGGCACGAAAGGACGATCGATGAATCTGCCGCACGGCCTCTGGGCATTGCTCGCCGCGTGTGCGTTAGCGCTGGGCCTGTGTCTGCATGCGATGCTGCCCCGCTATGAGTACACCGTGATCAAGGACGGACAAGCGATGATGATCTACGACAAGTGGACGGGCAAATGGCAGCGGGCCAACTATAACGAGCAAGGCGATCCGGAACTGCGGCGCGTGCTGACCCCGTTCTGATGTGCTAAGGTAGTTTCTGGGATAGCGGAACCGTCGGCCGGGGTCAGCCGGCCGGCGGCTCCTCACCACGGCGCGCGTGTAAAGGACGCGCAACCATGGCTAACGCCGATCCTACTCGGATCCGCTCGCTCCTGCCGCACGTCCTCACGCTCGCCCTCTGCCTCGTTCTCACCGGACATGCTGAAACACCGGTGCCGATGCAGACACCCCCCTTCGCCCAAGCCCATGCCGACTACGAGGCCCGATCGTACCAACAGAACGATCTCAGCATGGCGCTCGGCTATCACGTCCGCGGCCACCGGGAGAAGGGATCGGATCAACACTTCGAGCTCGACACGTTCGTCCACCGTGGCGCCTCAACCCCGTGGTTGATTGCGGGGATCACCAACCTGATGACGGAAGGGGGATCGCAAGTCGGCCAGGCGCATGTCGGCACCGCCGGTGCAGATATTCGGGGAAATGTCGATCGGTTGACGCTGCAGTCCTGTCACAGCGAGATCTGGCAAAGGGGGCATGCGGACGACGTCGTCTGCTTTGAAGCCACCAGAGGCGGCCCAGACACGGGCTACGGGACACGCTGGAGCTTCGTCGATACCGACCACCGATCCGTACATGTCCTCGCCGGGCAGACGACGCAGATCGATGAACTCACGTTCGCGAACGGCTTCGCGTTGCGCGTTGTCGGCGATCATCTGGAGCTGGTATCGGGGTCAGGGCGGCTGGTGCAGACGTTCCGCTAAGCGTAAAATGACGGCGTGCCCAGTCTCAGCGATTTGACCGTGACAGTCCACGTGGATGCGTCGCAGTTGAATGACTGCCTGACGGCCGCCGCAGATCGGCTGAAGCTGATGGCCGGCGCGGCTGAACCCGAAGCGCCAGAACTCGGCGTAGTAACGACGGCCGTTTTGGCTGGTGCGGCGCTCGCAGGTTCCACGACACGCCGTGTGTCTCGGCGATCCTTTCTGGGCCTTGGACTCTTCCGTCGCCGTGTCTAACCACCAGCGGGCGATCCGAGGACTGGACCGCACATGACCGAAGCGTTTCTCGCGATGCTGTTCATCATCTTCGCGGCCATCATCGGCCACGGCCTGATCGAAGATCAGCGCGGCGGCAGTGGCGTCATCGTGATCGATGCGCCATACGCTGAGTTCTATGTCGTCGAGGGCGGCGGTGGCGGCGGTCCTGAGGACATACAGCTACCGACTGAACGTCCCTGACACCCAACTGCTCGCGGTGGCCCCGTTCGCGCAGTGCGTCGCATCCGGCGCGATCGGCACGCCTGACACGGTGACGCCACACGCGCGGATCGTCCACGTGTAATTGCCGGCCTGCATCGCCTTCGGCAGATAGAACCCGGTCCCAATCAACCGGATCAAGGGGCCGGGATTCCCCCAGACGGACGTCCCGCTCGACGCGTTGAACACTTGGAGCTCGTAGGTCACCGCTCCAGCAACCGCGTTCCACTGCAGTTCGACCGGCTGGACATACGACGTCCCGTCCAAGGTGAACGTATGCCCCGGCATCACGCGCAGACCGGTCGGTGTCGGCATCCCCGGCGCCGGTGGGGGCGGCGGGGGCGGTGGACTGGGGACGGGCGGCGGCGGACTGGGCGGCGGTGGACTCGCCGCGAAGCTCACCTTCACCGTCGTCTGATTCCCGGCCTTGTCTTTCACCTTGGCCGTGAGATGGCCCGGCACGAGCGACGTCGCCGCCAGACGGATGATCCCTTCCGCGTTCGGCGCCGGCAGCGGCGTGAGGCCCGTCACGGCAACATCCGCGGTGACTTGCACGCTCGTCCAATCGACGCCGGCATCAGCATCGGCCGCGCTCAGCGCGATCGTGCTCAGGCTCTCCCCCTGCCGCGGATGAGACACCGCAAGCGTCGGCCGCTCTGTGTCCGTCGTGCAGCCGTTCGGATGATTCAAGCACGCCCCCGTATCGATCCAGGCGGCCACCGTCCGGATCTCCGCCGCCGTAACCCCGGTCGGCGGATGCGTGCCCGGCCAATCGAGATCGTCTGTCGCGCTCGCGTTCGTCAGCCCGTCGAGTCGTTGGCCGGCCAGGACCCACAGCAGGAACGAGCGCCGCGATTGCCCGGTCCGCACGTATTTGCTGCCGTTCGGATAGCGATAGGCGGGCGACGGATTCCACGCGAGGACGGAGTAGTCTTTCGGCAGCGGGAACGGGGTATACGGGAGGCCGGAGACGAGGGTTTGATCGTCGAGACGTAGGCTCCCCGCCGGCGCCGATCCGCTGTGGCACGACACGCACCGCGCCGCGAGGATGGGCCGGATGTCCTTCGCAAATTCGAAATGGCTGGCGACCGGATGCGTGAGATCCACCGGCACGTAGTCCGGCTTCGCCGCGGCCGTCTTCGAGAAATCGCTGGGGAGGTTCGCGTGCGCGTGACAGCCCCCGCAGTCGTTCCGCACTTCCCCCGGCCGCACCTGGTGCCACGTCTGGCTGACCACGAGGGCGCGGCCCTCTTTGTCGATCAACTGGAACGTGAACGGGGTGTCCGCCGGGACCTTGGCGAGGAACGACGTGTCCGGCTTGCCGTCACCGTCGAGGACTGGAGAGCCGTCCGCGTTGACCTTGCGCAGCGGGATCTCGCCCAGGATCACCATGCGCTCGCCGAAGTGGTTGTAGAACGGTTGCGGGCCTTGGTTGTAATCCGGCGAGGGTTCCAAGCCCACGATGCGCATCGCCCAGATGTCCGCGTCGCTGTAGACGCCGACGTCGCCGCCCTGGCAGAACAGGTTCGCGCAACCGTTGGTGTCCGCGTTGAAACTATCGAGCCCTTTGCCTGGGGCGGAGTTCCGGTTCAGCACGCTGGCCGTCCCGACGATCCCGTATGGGGTGCCTGCTGGGAGGCTCTGCGCGGCCGTGCCGTCGTTCGGCAACCACGGTAAGGCATTGGGCGTCGCTTGGCCGTAGATCGCGCGGTAGGGCACCAGGGCGCGCGGCCAGAGCTCGTTATATGCCGGATTGTTCACCACGAGCTGCAGGGCGGAGAAGGCGGACGTGACCGCACAGCCGGGGATCAGGTAAATGCCGGCATCCGGTGCCGGACTCGATCCGCTGTGGACTGGTGACGGCGCGCCTACCACCAGACAATCGCCATTCGGCGCCCCGCTCGGCATGGTCAGCTTGCCCTGCCCGGCCGGCGCGTTCCGATCGATCGGATGCGTCCACGGCGTGATGATGGCGAGGCCTTTCGGTTCGAACGAGAAGCGATCGGTCCACGGCAGGCCAGAATCTAGCGTGATCGCGAGCGGCGCATTGAGGGTCGGATCGGGCGAGCCGAAGGCGGGGGCTGGTTGGTGCAACGGCAGACGGTAGAGCGCCCCGAAGCCGAAGTTGTTCGCGTTGTAGTAGCCCGTCACCACGACGTCGCCGTTCGACAGCTGCGTCGCGAAGTGGAAGGCGATCTCGTTGGCAAACGCCGAGAGGATCGGTCCCCACTGCCGCCCATCGGGCCACATCGACCAGATCCCCCAGAGTCGACTATCCCGAATCCCCTGCGTCTCCGCGGACGAGAACATGAACGAGCCGTCCTTCAAGGCAAAGGGATGCATGACCGCGCTCAGGCTCATCGGATCGATGGCCGTCACGTTGTCGCCGTCCAGATCCATCGCATACAGCTGTAGGTTCAGCGCCGTCAGCGCTTTCACGGGTTGATACCCGGCGCGGTTGCTGACAAAGATCAGTTTCGGCCCGAAGGGTGTCTGCACTTCCGTCGGCTGCGCGTTGACGATGCCGTAACCGGCGAGTGCCCCACCGGCCGCCGGATCGTAGTCGGCCATCCCGTGCGTGAGTTGCGTCGTCGTCTTCGTGGCGACGTCCACCTTCCAAATATCGGCGCCGAGCTTCGGCAGATGCCCCGAGTACGAATCCACCATCGCGCTCTCGCGCAGATCGGGGTAGTACGTGTAGTAGATGGTCGCGCCATCGAAGGACACCCACGGATCCGCGACGCAGCCGGTCCCGCCGGGCACGAGGACGTCTTCGGTGCCGTCGGCGCGGCGGCGCATCAGATCGCAGCCCGGATCGAGCTTCGTCGCGTTCACCACGTCCTGAAACTTCGACGGCGTCGTGTCACCGAATCGTGGCGCCCGCACGTACGCGATGTCGTAGGAGACGGGCCCGGCGGCGTGCAGCGTGGCCAGCAGGAACAGTGCGAGCGTCAGTGCGAAGCGTTTCATGCTTTCCTCTTCGGTTGCGTGGGGAGATCGTCCGGCGCGATCCGCTGCGTTTTCAGGAAGCGCCGATCGGATTTGGTGAACTCCAGGTCGCCGGCGACGCGCCACTTCTCGACACATTTACAGACCGGACAGACGGCCGGCAGCTGCTCGCGGCGCACCCGGAAGCTCGCCTGGCAGATCTCCCAACCGCAGATGACGGTCAGGTAATTGCTCGGGATCGTCACGGCGACCATCAATGCGGCGGCAGCGCGTCGACGTTCGCGCCGAGCGGCCTGCCGTCCGAGGATGCGAGCCTCGAGAAGCCCTCGAGCAGCTTGAAGTCCGGGCCGAGGAACGCCACGCCCGCCTCGAGCGTGTACGTGCTCTGCCCCGGATAGTCGATCGCGTAGCCGGAGGCGTTCCGCTGGATCAGGTTCTTCTCGAACGCGCTGGCGTCGTCGGTGTACCGCTCCCAGGACGCACGTCCCTGCAGCGTCCCGGCCCCGATGAGGCCGTAGTCGCCCTCGGGAAAAATGTTGTCGTGGATGTTGATCTGGCTCGCCTTCGGGTGCTCCCCATCGAGCGTCAGGAAGCTGTTGTGCCCGGTGGCCACGAAGGTGTTGTGCGCGATCTCGATGTCCTGCGGCCCGCCGAGCATCTGGAGCAACCGCCCGGATCCCGGCCACTGCGCCAAGTCGATCCCGTAGAACAGGTTGCCGAGGATCTTCACGTGCGCGAGCGGTCCGGACGGCTCGAGGTCGTCGGTGCCGAGCATGTTGATGCCCGCGCCGACATACCGGACGATGTTGTGCTGAAACACGACGTCCTGCACGCTGGTCCACGGCGTCGCCAGCTGCGCGCGGGGCGTGAGGACGATGCCGAAGCCGTTCTGCCCGTTCAGCCACGAATATTCGAAGACGTTGTCCTCAACGATCGCGTGTTGCAGATTCTTGAGCTCGAAGAGGTTCTTGACCGTGATGCCCGCGACGCCCTGCCACGCGGGATCTTTGCTGACGGTGTTGTGCCGGAAGGTCAGATGCGCGGGCTGGTTCGCCGGCGCCATCGCTTGCGCGCCGCCGAAGAGGACGTTTTCGCCCGAGGCTTCGAGATAGTTGTTCTCGATCAGGAACGGGCCGGGGCCGTTCCACCCGCCGAGCGCCTGGCTATCCTCTGCGTAGAAGAAGCGGGCGAAATAGGAATCCCGCACGACCAGATCGCGGGTGTTCGTCATCATCCCGCGCTTCCCGCCGGCAACTGGATCCGCGAGGAAGAGACAGCGGTCGAAGACGAGGCGCCCGGGCAGGTTCAGCGGATCGGTGGACGTGTCGTCGCCGAGGAACGCCATCGCGGTCCCGGCGAAACCGGGCTGCGGCGCGAGGCCGATGAGCGTGTAGCCTTCCGCGCCGGGCTCGGTCGCAATCGCCGACCCTGGGCCCACCGTCGGGCGGAGCTGGATGAGGGAGGGCAGGTCGCTCGGGTCAATCCGGCCGTCCGGCAGCTGCGTGTCCGGATGGATGGTGATGATGGCCGAGCCGGCGCCCTTGTTGCGCAGGACGAAGCCGTCGTACATCCCGGGCACCTGTACGGTGATGTCGGTGCCTGGTGCGGCCGCGTCGATCGCCGCCTGGATGCTCTCGCCCGTGTGGACGACGACGGGAGGCGGCGCGGGCGGTGCGACGAGGGCCAGCGCTAGCAGGACCTTCGCCGTCAACGCCTGAATCTGCTTCACCCACTCCACGATCTGCGCGATGTTCGGCATAGCGGTTACCCCCGGTATCCCGGCACGAGAGGCGGCACCGTGAACATTCGGCCGCAGCGATTGCAGTAGCCGGCCCCTTGCGGCGTGATCTCCACGGGCGGTTTATGTTTCGGGAGATTCTCCGCGCCACAATCCGGAAAGGGACAGCGGTGCATCGGCGGCTGCAGCTGCTTCAGCGCCTCCCGAAACGACGAGGGCCGCGGTTCGTCAGCCACGGCGCAACAATCGCCTGACGATGCGCCGCACCTGCCAGCGCTCGTATGCGTACCACCCGCAGAAGGCGACCGTGAGCACCATCCAGAGAGTGACGAGGAACCGCGTCACCTCAAGACAGACGCCGGCAAACGCCGTTAGCCATTCGTCCATTTATGTGGTCGGAGACTTGTGCGCGGCCAGCCACGCTTCCCCGATGGCGATTCCGGCCGCCGTATCAGCGCCGAGTGCCGCCAGCACCTGCTCCGTCGTCGGCAGTGTCCCTGTCGCGTTGTGGTGCGCACGGATCGCCGTCACGATCTCCGGGACGACCACCTGCTGCAGGAGCGCCTTGAGCAATTCGCCCATGTCACTGTCCTTTCAATGCGTCGAGGACCGCGTCGACCGCGTCCATCGCCGCCGAGACGATCGGGTTCTTGACTTGATCCGCGAGCTTCTTGCGCGCCTCCAGCCACGCGGCCCGGACCGTGGCGTACCAGCCTTGCGGCACAGCCGCGAGCGTGCGGTCGGCAGAGACGGTGAACTCCACAATCACGCGCGTCTGGGCTTCGCTCAGCGCCGGCGGCACGGCGGCATTGGCCTGAATCGCGGCGGCCTGAAGTTCGTTGACGCGGAGCACGATCTGATCGGCCGCGTACGCGGGTTTGGCCTCTGGCGCGAGCGACTTCGGCACACAGCCGCTGACCGTGAGCGCGAGGACGAGGACGACAAGCCTGCGAGTCATTCAGACACCTTCTTTCGTGAGGTTGACGTAGCCCTGCGGCGCCGCTTCCGGGCCGGTGTAGACGAGCGGAGACATGCCCAGCTTCCCGGTTAAAAATCCGAGCACCGCGGCGATATCGCGCATGTGTTCCTGCCAGCCGGCGGGAATCAGTGACGTGTGCGCGAGGACGTAGCTCAGGACGGAGGCGACGAAGCCGAGCGCCCAGACGATGTTGTTGCGCGTCAGTAATTTCTCCAGCTGTTCCTGCATCACATCGCTCCTTACGGACAGTCCATCGAGAGGCACCGACAGGCGGTGACGGTGCAGTAGCTGAGACACTGCGGATCGGTGTGCGCTGACACGTGCGTCGGGTCTTCGTCGGCGCAGTCGTGTTTGTGGCACGTGCACGCGTGCGCCTTCCGGTCCATCCGCTGCGCCGGCCGTTGACACCATTCGCCGGGCGGGAGCGTCCGTTCCTGCGCCTGCGTGATCTGTGCGGCCAGCGCGCCGACGCAGAACGGCGTGCTTCTCAGTGGAGCGCCGACAAACATCGGCAGCGCGACGATCGCAGCGAAGAGCCAGCGCGTCACAAGACACTCCCGTCTGGTCTCGCTCCCCCTGACCCGTAGCCGGCCACCGGAGGTACCCAGTCCTTGCCGTCCCGCGTCGCACAGACCATCTCGTAGCCGCGCCGACGGCCATCTGTTTCGGTCGCCTTCCCGTACAGTTGATTCGTCGACAGCAACTCGAAGGCGACGACTGGCGCCCCGGCGCGCCCCCAGCGTTGCCTGGCATCCCAGAGTCGCGCCGACATCACACCCGCCGATTCATCCTGGTTGCCCTGCCAGCAGAGGCCCACAATCCCCAGCGCGACAACCTTGATCACCCAGGCGATATCGTTCTCGTCGTTGCGTTGCCAGGTGGGGACGTTCGCCGTGAAGTGCAGCCAGACCGGTACGCCCAAGGGCCGACAGCGATCCGTGGCGATCTTGATCAGGGTCATCAACTCGTCGGGCGAGTGATGCGAATTCAGCTCGCCGCCGAGGATCAGGACGTCCATCGCGCCCATCGCGAGCATGCGCGTAATCGCCGTCACGTCATCGTCCCAGTAGCAGACGTATTGGCCCCAGCGTCGGATCTCCTGGCACAGCGCGCCGAACCGATCCCAGCCGGCATCTGACGTATCAGCTGGCCGCGTGATGACGAAATGCGTGTAGCCGCGGCGGTAGTGCGCCTCGAGGATCTTCTGCTGCCATTCGGGCGGATAGACGTCGAGGAAATACGACATCACCATTTCAGGCGGGGTCGTGTTCGCGCCGTCAGTGCCTTTCTTCACAAACGGTGGCGTCTCCGCGAGCATCACGCCGCCGATGTCACCACGCCACCACAGCGGATCGCGCGTCGTCGGAATCACCTGCTCCGGCGGTAACGTCGTGTGCACGTGGTTGTTCGGCTCGTCCGGATCGAACGGCGTGATCGGCGGCATCGGCAGCGGATTGAGCGGCGGCCACGGTTTGACTAGCGGCTGCAACTGAATCGGCTGCGGGATGACCTGATCGTGCGCGTCGCGGAGTTCGAGCGCGCCGGTCTCGTGATGGGTGATTGCCCGGCACCGGAACGGTTGTGCGCCGTCACAGATCGCCGAGAAGTTCCCGCCGATACCTGACGCCTGGGGCTGGACGTCGATGCACAGCACGCCGGCCGCGATCGGGAAACCGACGAGCGTCACCGGCCCCCAATCGGATTGCAATTCGCCTTTCAGGTTGATCGGCACGCCGCCGTCAGGCCCGACGATGCGAACGGTTTCCCGATGCGTCGTCACCTTGGGCGGTGGCGGTGGATCGAAATGCTTCTTCCCGAAAATCCCGCTCATGTCTATCCTTCGCCCCAAAAAAGAAAAGGCTGTCCTCGCCCCGTGCTCCCAGCACGCGGGAAGAGACAGCCTCTCTCTTCGGAGCCTTCGATCGATCCGCTGGCGCCGGCTAGGCGCCCGAGTCATGACGTCGTCGCGAATCGGAAGATCGTTATGTCATTCGAAATCCACCGTGATTTCGATCTGGCTCGTGAACTTGGACAGGATCTCCTTCAGCTTGGCATCGGCCTTCGCCGCTCGGCGGAGTCGTTCCACTTCCGAGAGCGTGAGCTTGATCGGCCGACTGGGCGATGACACGTACACTGGATACGTCCAGTAGGGATAGTAGTTATTCGACAGATACGCCTGACCAAAGCAGTTCGAGATGCTGTTGCCATCTGTGGTCCCGCCACCGCCGTATCCGCCGTTGTAGCCACCGCCGGCGCCACCGGTGTGCGTCACGTTCAACCAGTTCGCGGTGAGCCCGAGTGTTTGCGAATCCTGCATCAAGCCAATCGTCTCCATCGTGTTATCCCTTCCCTATGCGGCTTTCGTCTCCGTCCCCGCTGGCTGCACCTCGAGCCAGACCGGATCCTTCTTCCACAACGCGGCGTCAATCACCGGCAAGAGCTGCGTCAGCGCCGCGCGCGAGCGCCCCAACCAGATCCCGGACAGCGACTGCCCCACTGCCACACAGCCTTCCAATTGATGAAATTCGTTCGCCGCGTGAATTCGTACCCCCGTACGGCCAGGCACATCACAGAGCAGCGGCAACCGTCCGAGCGGATCCGGCGTCCAGAGCTGCCCTTCGTACGCGCGCTTGCTCCACGTCATCGTCACCTTGTAGCGGCCGACGGGAATCGCGAGCGCGGCGTTCTCCAATGTGAAACTGAAGAAGGCGCCCCCGATGAACAGCTCGCCAGGAATGGCCTGATCGACTACAGGTGAGCGTTGCAGCCGCAAGTCCATTTACGGGAGCCTCGCGCGCCGCTGCAGATCCGCGAGCTGCGCCGAAATTTCTTCGAGCTTGTTCCGCATCCCGGCGATGTCCGACGCGTACACGTCCTTCCGCACGTACTCGCTCTTGAGCGAGGTCGCCAGCGCTTCCTGGGCCTCTTTGGTATCCACGATGCCGCGCCAGGCGAAGCCGAGGCCGAAGAGAAAGGTGATGACGCCGATGATGGCGCCGTAGGATCCCAACGAGACCCACGGCGACGGACGACGCCCGTTCGGACTCAACCGCGAGATCGGCAGCTCGTCGAGATCGTCACGCAACGAGGTCATGGAATCACTGCACCTCGAACACGGCCGTCCCTTGGACGCCCTTCGTGCTCGATCCCGTCCAGGCGTTCCCGGCCACGTCTTTGTAATAATCCACTGTGGTCGCACCCGCCGGCCAGTTCGCGATTGAGGCCACGTACGCGCCGCCGGAGTCGTACGCCCGAATAATGCCGACGTTGATGGTGTTCGCGCCGCCAGGATCGACGCTCGTGTAGGGCACGGTGATGCTCAGCGTCGTGGCGTTGCTGGTGCCGTCGATGCGCACGGAGACAAACAGCGTCCGTCCCTGCAGTTTGTAGCGGATGTATTTGTTGGTCGTCGACGAGAAGCCGGTGAGCGTCGTCGCGCTGCTGTAGTCGATGTACCCGCCCTGCTCGTGCATGACGAGATGCCACCGCGACGCGCTGTCGTCGTACACATAGGCGAGTGCGCCCGATCCACCCTTGAGCGCTGCAGCGGATCCGGTGCTCTGCGCGATGTTCACCAACCGATTCGCCGCGGTCGTCCCGGTGGTGTCCTGATGATTGAAGAAGGCGTTCCCCGCACCGGTCGCGAGGATGATCAGCGGTTTCCCAGGTTTCGCCGGCGAGGATGGCGCCGGAATACTGCGGTACGTCACATCGGAGGCATTCGTCAGCAGGACGAGATCCGCTTCGCTGTAGGAGAGCGACGTCTGCGTGCCGGTGGCGGAGGCCGAGGCGCGCGACCAGCGAGCATCGACGACGCCGTAGAGGGCCTGCAACCAGGCGTTGGTATGGACGGTCCCCGTGGTGCCGGAGCCGTCGTCGTCGGTGTCAGTGGTGGGTGTGATGGCCATAAGGCTTAGCTCGTCGTCACGACGGCATCGAACAGGGCCGCTGTGCGGACGCTACTACCCTCGCAGGTGCGCCGCGGGAGTTGATTCTTCGCGATGAACTGCACATCGGTTTTCGTAATGATGAGACTGGCCGTCGGGAGTCCGGTGAGCGTCACGGCTTGGGTCCGACCAGGCACGGCATTGAGATCGAGCGTGTCCCAGGAGGCGGCATCGATCGCGGCCGAAAAATCCGTCAGCTCCGCACCGGCCCGTGACGTCGCGCCTGACACCGTGACAGCCGTCCCTGGGACCACGTATTCATGGATCCCGTCCCCGCCTTCCACGCTCGCGGTGGCTGATTGCGCAGAGACGTTGTCCACGATCACGCGCTGGATCACCGGCGTGCCGGGGGCGAGCGCAGGGACAAAGATCGTGCTGGCAATGTTCAAGTGCCCCAGCCACGTCACCTGCGTCCCGCTCTTGACGGCCAACGCGAGCGAGCCGAACCCGGAGGCGGGAATGGTCAGCGCGCCGCCGCCCACGGCGGAGAACCGGACATATTGGCTCCCAATGGCCACCCACCCCGGCGCACTCGTAATCTGTGACGCATCCGTCAATGAAATCGAGGACGCGCCCGCCGCCGCATCTGCGGAGGTGGTCGTCCCGGGAGGATTCACGCCCGCAGCCACGACTGCGCCACCCGTGCTGGTGTAGCTGACGACTTGATTGCCGATACGTACGGTGCCTGTGCTCGCATCGATCTGCGTCGCATCGGCGAGGGGCAGATCCGTCACCGTGGGCGCGGTCGACGTCACTGATCCCGCCGAGACCACGAAGTTCGTGCTGCCCGTGCTCGTGAAGGTATGGATGGTGCGCCCGCCGACCGTCGTGATGGTCCCGCCGGTGCAGGACAACAAGCCTGTCTGATAGCTCAGGATGACGACGCCCGATCCACCGGCCGCGCCATTCGTACCGCCGTGACCCGCACCGCCGCCGCCACCAGTGTTGGCGGTGCCGGCCTGCTCGCCGTGCCCGAGCGAATCCGATCCGCCATCGCCGCCTGAGATCCCACCCGGCGAGGGCCAGCCCGTCCCGCCGCCGGTGCTGCCGCCCCCACCACCACCCGCGTAGTACTGCGAGCTGCCGGAGATTGACGAGGTGATGCCTGGCCCACCGAAGCCGGCGACCGTGCTCCCATGGCCATCAGCGCCCGCCGCTGAACCTGCGCCGCTCGCTCCGCCGCCACCACCGCCACCAGTGCCGTTGCCTGCGCCTCCGGCGAAGCCTTGGCCGGAGGTCCCTGATCCACCCGCCGCGCTGGTGAACCAGCTGCCGCCACCGCCTGACCCACCCGCTTGGCCCGCGATGCCGGTGCCGCCGCCGCCGCCCCCACCGCTCGCCGAATGGCTGTTGAACGATGACGTGCCGCCGCTGGCGCCGATCCCGTCCGTCGGGACACCGACTGTGTAAATGCCGCCCGCGCCGCCGGCGCCGACGACCACCGCCAATGTGCCGACTCCGATCGTGTCGGTGCCTTGAATGACGCCTCCGGCACCGCCGCCACCACCGTCATCCGCGCCGCCACCCCCGCCGCCGGCGACGATCAGGTAATCCACCGTGGCGCTGCTGGATGTCGTCGTGCTGCCATCTGGCGTGCCGACCGGTGTAGTGGTGCTCTTGCCCTCCACGATCGCTCGGGTGCGCTGCTGGCTGAGATCGGCGGTCAGACTGAAGCGGCCGAGGAAGGACCACAGCGAGGTCGTCAGCGGCCGAGGCGCCGTGCCGGCCCTGGGACTCTGATCGCCCGCCGAGCCGTAGAAATGGACGTCGCGGCCGGGATCCACGAAGCCCCCGCCATCAATCAGATGAATCAAGCGCCGCAACGCGGCCGTGGCCACTTCGTTCTCGACAATGAAATCGTCGATCGTCGGCAGGTTGGCCGCGACACTGGCCCGCGTAAACCCGCTCGTCCAGTCGTCGAGAATGTGCCCCGCAATCTCGGTGGCGGATTGATGCCGATATTCCGCGTTGATCACCCGGCGATCAAGGAGCCGTGTCCAGTCGACACAGTAGAGATCCCGATAGATCACCGGCCCCGCTTTGGTGGGCACCATCCGGTAGCTGACGCTCTGCACCTGGCCCGCGAAGATCGGATTAGTGCCTGAGCCCAAAGCGATCGAGATCAGCTGCCCTTCGGCCGGCACCACGGTGCTCCCGGCGGTGAGCGAGAGCGTCGCCGTGCCGGGCTGGAAATTGGATTGGAGACTGATCCGCGGGCCGGGATTCTCGAACAGAACGGAGGAGGAAATATCGACGCTGTTCAGCGTGACGACCACGTTAGGTGTGAAGTAGCCGGCTCGATAGGCGTTCGCGCGGCCGATATTGGCGCGCGCTTGCAGCAGGACCGACATTAGCCGCCCGGCCGTTTCCCGCGCGTGAGGAACTCTTGCTTCTCGTATTTCTTCATTTCCCGGTAGATTTGGGCGCCGTCGAGATAAATGCGGTTATCGATTACGCCCGTGCCGCCAAAGAGCGCCGCTTGCTGCGCGGCGTTGAGGACCATCTCGCCCGGTGTCAGGAGCGCGGGCACGGTATCCGAGCCCGCGACACCGCCCCCGGCAAACCGCTGAATCCCGAACGCGGTAACGAGTCCGCCGGTCGCGGCCCCTTGCGCGGCGCCGCGTTGCGCGATGTCCAGCACGGAGCCCATCACCGCGCCGGCCCGGGCGAACGCCGTGACCCGATCCATCGCGGTGGCGAGGCCACCGGCATGACTCGCGGCCGTATCAAAGGCGTGCGCCAGATCGTGCGCAATCGTGACGCTCAGTTCCTTGATCGAGTCGACGACGTCTTGGAATCCCTGCGTCATCGTCTTTGAGAAGGTGACGCCCGACGTCCCGAGATCCGTGATCACGTTGCCGTTCTCGTCGGTGAGCTGGCCGAGCTTCGCCATCTGCTCGAGCATCGGCCGCATGGCCATCGGGACTTCCGTCCCCGTTTTCAGCGCATTGTGCAGATAGTCGTTGACGTCGGCGGACATGTGCTGCGTCACGACCGAGACATCGACGCCGGCGGCCTTCAGTTCCTCGTAGTCCTTGAAGAGTTGCTGTGCCTGCTGATCGAGTTGCTGGTGACTCCACGCGGGGCCGAGTTCGCTGATCGTCAGGTGGTATTTCTGCATCAGATCATTGAGATCCGATTGCGCTTGGCTTTGGAGATCGAGCGCGTGGTTGATGGGCTTTAACGCTTCGGCAAACTGCGCGGGCGTCTTCGCGTCCAGCATGTGCCCGATGATCCGATCGGCCTCGGAGGCGGAATGCCCCGTATCAGCGAGGGCACCGCCCACCTTCGTGATCATGTCGGCGAACCCATGATCGGACACACTCTGCAGCCCTTGCGGCGTGGCGACGTCATGCAGCTGCGCGGCGAATTGCCCCATGAACGAATCACGATCGGCGCGCGACTGCAATTCCGCTTGCGACGGCGCACCGATTCGGCCGAGGGCGGCCAGCGCGCCACTAGCGAAGCCGCCGATCACGGCTGTGGGGCCGGCCGTCAGCAGCGAAAGCGCGTGCGCAATCGAGCGATCCATCTTCCCGAGTTCTCCACCCGCGACGACCCCGAGGTCGCGGAAGGCCGTACTGACGCCGTGAATGGCGTCGCTCCACTTCGTCGTTTTGTCGGTGACGCTATCGAGCCCCACCAGCTTGCCACTTGGAGAGACGTTGGGCAGCCCGCCCGCCATCCCGCCATACGTGACGGCGCCGGCCATGTTCGGATCGAGCGCGCCTCCGAGACTTAGGAGATTGGCGCTGGCATGGAGACCAATCCGCCCGAGATCATCGATCTCCTCTTTGAGCGTGTGGACTTTGACGGTGACATGCTCGCCGAGCGTCTCCAAATGCATGAACGCCAGCCCCACGCCATCGAGGCCGTGTTCGGTCTCCTTGAGACTGGCGATCAATCGGTCATGCTCTTCCTTCGATCGACGGACTTCCTCGGTATGTTTCCGCAGGGCTTCGGCGGCGTCTCGCTCCGCCTGCTCGATCGCTCTCTTGTTGCGCAAGTACTGTTCGTGATCGTTCAGGATCGGCCCCATGAACGCGTGCATGATCGCGAACTGCTCGTTGTTGTATTTGATCGCGTCGGCGTAGCTGATCCCGGCCGGCGCCCCATCACGCAGGGCCTTGTTGATCACGTCCTGTTTCGCGGCGGCTTCCTCTTCGGCCAAGTTGTGCCCCATCAGGGCGGATCCGACTTGGCCGAGGATCTTGTCGAGATTGAGAAAATCCGCGATCATGCGGCCGACATTCCAGCCCACATACCCCGCGCCCAAGGCGGCCCCGGCGCTGCCGATGAGGCCGAGGGCAGAGAAGGTGAGACCTTCGGCGGCGGCCACCTCATTGAGGGTCGTGCGCATGGTGGCGAGCAGGCCGGTCTGTTCGACGATGGCCGCGTCGCCGGCTTCCAGCGCCGGCACGACCTCGCGTGTCTCCGTCGTGGCGACCGATTTCAGCGAATTATCAAGCGCCTTGATCTCGGTCTGCGCCGCCTGGAGCTGCGGCGTCATGTCATCCCGCAGTTTCAAGATCGCTTCGAGTTCGCCGACATTGATCGCCATATCAGGATCGGGCCTGCCGCGCTTCGGCGATCGCTTCTTGTTCTTCGTGGATGAGCATCATCACCACGTCAAGCACATCTTCGGGCGTCGTCTGCACCTCTGCCCAGCTCCACCCCATGTACTTCGCGATCACGAGGTCAGTCCGGGTGCGAGCGAGCCAGTCATCCGTTTTTTTTCCCGTGTTGACAGCACATGGGCATCGATCACGCGCTCGATTTCGGTGAAGGTGGCGCTATCGAGATTGCGCAAGGCATCGGCCTTTTTCGCCGGCGTCTGAATCCCGACCACCGCTCCGTCGGGGCCGGTCAGGTTCCAGTCGATGAGATAGAGCAGGACTTTCTCGAACGCTGCGGCGGCCAGATCCACTTCATAGCCGAGTCCGGACTTCTCCGGATTCGTCAGGCGGGTCATGGCACTCGCCGCCAAGCGTTTGCCTTCCCAGGCATTGAGTTCCTGTTTGACGGTGATGTAGTACGTGTCGTCCCCAAAGAGGGGCAGACGGACTTCCGCGGGGGCGACAAAAAACGATCGGCTCATAACGGCTGATGCTCCGGCGTGCCCTGCACCTGAATGTGCAGAGGATCGCGTGACTGCAACGTGGCCCCGCGCCAGATCCACTGGCGGGGGCCGAGACAGAGACTCACATCGACCTGGGGCGCAGACAGCCAGAACGTATCGCGCGTGATCGCCACGCTCTCAATCGCGCCCGATCCTCCCGCATACGAGAGGGTCCAGGCGCCGAGCGTGGCGGCGGTTTGATAGCCCACGCGCACCCAGCCCCCCACGCCCGCAATCCGCATTTAGCTCGACGACGCGCGGCTGAGCGTGCCGGAGATCTTCGCGGAGAAGGGCGCCGGCAAGAGCGACCCCACCTGACCGCTCAGGGGTGTGTACTTGTCGATCAGAAACACGCCCGAGTAGATCGGATTGATGGCGGTCGAGCAGGCGTTGATCGGGCGGATCTCCCAACAGGAGGTGGTCCCGACCAACGGCCAGATCGTGACGTCGATGCCCGCGGCGACGAAGTCCTGATTCGGCGTCACCGCGAGATCGGCATCCTTCAAGCCGCCGATGCGGGACATGTACGTCGCGCCCATCGCCGTGTTGTCGAGCAGGTTGCTCGACACGTTGAGCGCCACGCTTTTGACGAAGCTCGAAATGTCCGTCGCGTTGACGATCACTTTCGCGTTGGTGAATGCCAGGGTCGCCAATGTCGTGCTCCTTTACGTTTGCAGACTCATCCACGCCAACCCCGTCACTGAGGCGCCAGAGCCCGTGCCGGTGCTGACGATCGATTGAATACGGAAAAAGATGCGGTCCGTGCTGGTCGTCGTGACGGGCGTGGCCCACTGCCCGGCCTTGCAGGTCAAGGCCGTGAAGCTAATCATGTTGGTCGTGGCGCCAAACCCACTGGAGGACGCGGCTTGCACGATCCCCTGCACCGATGTGCCGAGTGTCGTGGAGAGCGCCGTAACGTGATAGCCGGCATAGAGCACTTCCCCGAGGGAGAACGTCGGCGCGAAGGCGGAACCGTTGGTGGTCCCGCACGAGAGCGCCGACGCGGTGAAGTCACTGAGCACCGTCGCCTTGGCCAGCGTGCTCGCGCCCTTGGCACTCAGGCTGAAGGGCAGAATCGTGCCGACATTGCTGCCGACGCTGTACTTCGCGTTCTCGCCCTGAAAGCCGTAGCCGGATCCGGCATTGGTGGAGAGCGCCGTGATGCCATTGGGGAAAATCGTGATCACGCCCGAGCTACCCAGATTCGCAAACAGCGTGGCATCGGACTGACTCGATCCCAGGTTGACGTTGCCTTTCGCGGAAAGATCGGTGTCTTTCAACCCGCCGATGCGGCTGTGATACGTCACCCCGCCCGAGGCGGTACTGAACGTGGTCGCATCCAGCAGATTCGCTGAGACACTGAGCGCCACTTCGCGGAGATCACCGGAGATCTCATACGCGCCGAAGAACGTGCGAACATTGGTGAGGGCGACAGAAGCCATGAGGTCCCGTCCTTACGTCGAGGTCGAGGTGGACGGCGTTTTGAGAATGTCCACGTTGAAGGCCACGAGCGGCCGGAGACTCTGATCCGGCGGCAGTTGAAAGGGTTGCTGCACCGCTTCGCACCAGAGATAGGACGTCCCGTTGATCGTCCGATTGCGCAACCCGTTCAGGAGATGGAAGGCGTTCTCGGCATCTTGCCGGGCGCCTTGGTAGCCTTCCGTCACGCCGCGGCAGAGCACCTGAATTCGCGGCCGTTCGACGATGGCGCTATTGCCGGGACTCGCGTGCATCGTATGGATCGGGGCCACCCCGCCGGTCTCGGAGATCAAGATGGCGCGATCGGTCGAGAGGGCCGGCAAGAGGCCCGTAAAAATCGTGGTCCCGCGCGTGCCCAGCCCGCCCGAGGACAAGTAATCCGCGACATCGTCGAGAAGGAGACTACCCACCCGTCACCGTTCGCAGCCGCTCGGCGATGTGATCCGTCAGCGATTTCGCGGCATTGAGCACGGGGCGCTCGAGATATTTCGGCCCGCCCACCGCATGGTGATAATCGAGGCGTTCGTGTTGCACGACGGCGTAGTCTTCCGCCGCCCCGCCGTACCCGAGCGTCACCTGAATCAGTCCCTCGTCGATCACCGGCTGCTCGACAAAGCCCGAATTCTTCAGGGTGCCCGTATCGACCGGCACGAAGTTGGCCTTCGAATCCGCCATCATCGCTTCGCCCGCTTGATACAGACCGGCCGCCGCAGCCTGCACGAGTTCGACGTGGGCCTTGTCTAAATTGCCCACCACGAGCTCCACGCCTTTGACCTCGAGACTCATGCCCTTACCCGCAAAAGAGCTTCACGTGATGCACGCCGATCGCATCGGACACCGGCTGCACCTGCAGAATCTGCGGACTCGTCAGCTCGAAGATCGTCGGCAGTGTGATCCGATCCTGGGTCGTCACCCCGCCGGTGGACGCCAGATAGACGGTTTGCCGGGAGACGCGCTCCTGCTGCGTGGCCGTGTGGAGAAATCGCGCGGGGCCTTGAATGGCCGCCCGGTACTGTGCACAGGACTGATAGGTCCGCGCCCCGTAACTGTCGACCGTCGCGCACGATTCGATCGTCACGGTGTAGGGCATGAGGCCGCGCCACTGCGCAATCCCGGCCATCTCAATACCCGCCCAGACTGATGCGCCGATAGGGCGCCAAGAGACACGCCGCCGCCTCGCTCATGCCCGATCCACACGAACGGGTAATCGACAAGTCCCCGATCTTCTGGGACTGGATCCCGTAGCTGCCTTCATAGAGCTCGCGCGCCTTGAGACAGACCGCCATTTCCACATCCTGCGGGAGGGTCTGGCCGGTGCTCGTGGAACAGGTCCCGCAGGTCGCCATCGTCCCGGAGACGGTGCGATAGCCGGCGGCATACTCCACATACCAGGGCTGCAGTTCGCTCTCTGGGGGAATCGTCGGCCCGAGGACATAGGGTTGCTGCGCGGTCCAGGGAAACCCGGCGTCCATCCAGAGCAGCCCCGCCTCTCCGTCCAGGCGGTACTGCGTCGAGGTGTAGATCGTGGCGGAGCCGGAACTCGTCGCCCCGTTCCACAGCCGCAAGACGTTCAGCACGGGGCGCCGAGAGAGCAACAGGGTCTGCCCCCCGAAGGCCGGTAGGTTTTCGCTATAGACCTGCACTTGGAGATGCCCCGGCGGCAGGCCGATCTCGGCTTCCGTCCACCGACTCGCGGCAATCAGCGCCGCATGCTGGGAGAGATCGTCCCCCGTGGACAGCCCCGACACGAGCGTCCGCAGCACCGTCGTGGTGGTCAGCGATCCATCGGTGCTGGTGGCACTGCTACAGACGCTGAGCATGGCCGGCCTAGCCCGACGTCTGGTAATCGATCTGAAGCGTGGACGCGGGGAACGCCCCGCACGAACTGACGGTGATCGTGAAGCGCAGATCCGTACAGGCGCCGAGACTGACGCAGGAGAGGGTCCCGAAGGAATTCCACGAGCCGGTCAGATAGGGCGCGGAACTGGTCGCCGTGAGCGAGGCCATGAGGGCGCACGAATTCGCGACGCAGGCCACCCACATGCCGCAGGACGACGCCCCGGGAATAGCCACATCCGCCTGCGGAATCAGGCTGATCCGCGAAATGCTGACCGGCACGATCGTGTGAAACGCGGTGAACGCCGTCGAACTCATCGAGCTCGAGCCGAGCGAACTGCAGGAGATCAGCGCCGGCACCGCCACAGTGATCGAATTGGTCACCGCATTGCTGGACAGCTTTTCACTGGTGACGTTGGTCGCCTTGAGCTGACTCGTCCCGATCGAACAGGAGCCATGCGACTCCTGCGGCAAGCCGTCGGCGGGGCGGTGAAGGAACCAGTCCTGCGGCATGATCGTTATCCCATCGCCAAGACGGCAATCTTCTGCCCGCCCGATCCCGTGGAGGTGGTATAGAGCGCCACGCTCCCGAGCGTCATATCCGCCGCCGCGGATCGCACCGACACCGGCGGAGCGTAGTACTCCCAGCTATTGCGACCGGCGCTCGTGCAACTGGTCACCGAATAGCAATCCGTACTCGGCGTGGTCGCCGCACAGGATTGCGACGGAACCATGAACAGATCCACCGCCCCGAGGTTATCGATCCGCACGTACTGCGCGGAAAAGCCAAACGCCAGCGTCGTCGCCGCCGTCGTGCTGACGCTGATCACCCGCTGACAGGAGTACAGATTGATATCGGCCATGGGCGTTATCCGAGTTCGGTCCCCCCGGGCACCGGAATCGAGGCGCCGCGCACCCGCAAGCCTGCGACTTGACAGAGCATGTCGGCTTCCTGGAGCGCCCCGTCGATCGTGTGCATGACCCGCTGGAGCTCGCCGGCCTTCTGTTGCACCTGCTGCATCTGCTTCTGCAGCGCGCCGCGGCGCATCTCGAGCTCACTGAGCTTGATCGGATGTCCGGCCGGCTCCATCGAGTAGCCGTAGCGATACTGCTGCTTGAGGAGCGCCGATTCGGGCGGAATGTCCAGACAGATCCCGCGGCCTTCGGCTTCCCCGATCCAGAATTCCGCGCACTGGCGCTGGTGTTCGTATTCGGTGCCGACCACGAGATCGATCCCGAAGATGCCGATGGTGTATTCGGCGTAGATCGAGCGCGCGAGCTGATACACATCCCACGCGGTGGCCAGGCCGTTTTTCGGCGTCGCTTCCAGCCGCGCCTTGACCGCCTGATCGATCTCGTAGATCGCGAGGCCGAGCATGTGGGCGACGGTGGAGGTGAAATAGTCAATCCCGAAGTACTGGATCAGGGTCTCGATCGGATGGCGAACGGCGGTCGGGATGCTCGGTTCCCGCTCGGTCATGACGACCGGGATGCCACATTCAGCCAGCCACCGCGGATGATCGGTGCCTTCGACGTTGCCTTCCCGCCAGTAGGCGTGAATGTCGAACCAGGCATCCGCCCGCGGAATGTGGCGATAGAGCTGATTGAGGCCGACAATGATCCAGTCCGGATCCGTCAACGGCATGCGGTGCCGGGAGCTCGAGGCAAAGCCGCAGATCGCGAACTTCTTCCGGTCCTTGAACCAGTTCACGCGCCCCGCTTCGGCATCGAGGATATCGAGCGTGACGGTGCAGGGATGATCCGGCTGGACGCCCGTTTCGCCGGGGGCGGCCTTGGCGTAGTCGACGTTCGATGACATCGTTAAACGGCTCCTTTTTTCTTGGGAGGAGCCGAGACCATCTTGTCGCGCGTGGGACGATCCAGCGTTTTGGGAATGGGCATCGCGTCCTCCTGACGTGTGGCGATTCCTCGATCGATGAGGTCCCGAGCGAAGGCGTCGCTGAACGCGGCGCCTTGCCCCGGACTGTATTGGGCGCCCGTGACCGCGTCACGAAACACCCGGACGAACCGAACCTTCACGGCCTACGACGTGGACTTGATCACGATGCCCGTCGACGTCGACACCGGCACGCCGACCGTGCCCGACACCGTCGCCTGCACCGGCGAGCCCACATAGGCGTACTGCGGTTCCTGGAAGATCAGCTGGCCCATCGTGATGATCTGGCCGGCGCCCGAGGACGTGGCCGATTCGATCCGCTGGACCACCTGGATCCGCAGGAACTGATACGCCGTATCCACCGGATACGCCGTCGGGAAGTTCGGGAAGTACGCCAGCCCTGTGGAGCTCGAGCAGCCCGCCTGTGAGGACATGTAGCCCGAGTTGTTCTGGCAGCTCGACGCCACCGTGGACGTGGTGTTGTGGAAGACGAAGCCCGGCTGCGCGCAGCTCTGATACTGCGTGGAGAGGTTCGCCCAGCCCACCGCGCCCGAGGCCGACGTGGAGGAGGTGTTGGAATGCTGCAACAGGACGGTGACTTCCCCGTATTTCGAGGCGGTGCCCGTCGAGGTGCCCATGTCCATGATCGTGATGGTCTGCGGCTGGACGGCGTTGTAGCGCGTGGGCAACCCCAGCCGATCGATGATGATCCCGTTCGTGGTGATGCTCGTGGTGCCGCTGCAGCTCGCGTCATAGATCAGCGGCCCCGCAAGGGCCGGAATCGAGAAGGTGCCGGCGGCCTGATTGGTGAACGACATACTCAGTCTCTCCTCAAGAAAGGGGCGCCCCGGCTTACTGCCACTTCACGCCATTCAAGAGCGCGATGGACTCCTGCCGACGCATGGCCAGGTCGTGCTCCTCGATCGCGCGCAGCACCGTGGTGTCCTGCGAGAACGCCGAGACGACGTTCGTGCCGTCGTAATACGCCGCATCCGGCGAGACGTCGATCAGGAGGTTGGCCGCTTCGCCGATCATCACGTCGTCGAGATCGACGAGATAGACTTCCGATTCGGTCGTCCCGCCCTGATCCGTCAGGTTGATGGGGATCGAGGTGGTGTAGCCGAAGGGGAATCCCCACAGCGTCTTGCTGTTGAGCATCTCGTCCCGGAAGACGTAGAAGCCGTTGCTGTTCTGGACCGTGGTCAGGTAGATGTAGGTGCGCGGCGCGAAGTAAAACGCCGGGCGTGTCATCGGAATGTTGTTGTTGAGGAGCGCGGCCATCAGTGTGCCGAGATCCGAGACCGTGTTCGCCAGCGACACGGTGCTATTGGCCGCGATGATGTTCTGGGGCAGGGCCTGATAGCGGAGGCCCGTCGGCGCCGCCGCTGAGCCGTTGCCGCGGATGAACTGCGCGTCTTCCTTGACCTGAATCGCCCGGACCACGTCGTCGCGAATCAGGCCATCCGCCTGCGGCGAGGAGTAGCGAAGGAGATCGTTTGAAAACGGCACGATCGCGGCGAGCTTCTTGAAGCTCATCGTGATCTGCGAGGTCTGGGCTTCCGTCTTGGTGGCGTTGCTCGCCTCTCCCACGTAGGCGGCCGTGGTGCCCGACTGAATCTTGGGCATCTTGATCGTGCCCATGGGCATCGGCACGACGCGCGGGCCGCCGTTGACGCTGCGAATGATGGTGCGCGCCCGCAGGTACTCGACCACATCGGTCGAGAACTGCGTCGGGACGAGGAAGCCGCCGGCCGTGGCGGAGGTCGCCGTCATGGCCTTGCGTTCCTCGATCGCCTTCTGCGCGGCGTCGACGAGATCGCCGTCGCCGTATTCACGCAGGACCCGGAAGACGTTGTCCTGACTCGGGGACTCCCCCTTGACCGCTTTGCAGTGCCCCATGGCCCACATGTAGCGGCCCATGGCCATGCCCTTCTCGCGGGCCTTCGGCGTCGCGGCCTTGGAGGCGCCGCCGTCGAGGAGGCCTTTGAACCAGGGGGGCTGTTCGGTGGGCGCCGTGGCGGCTTTCTCCACGGCCTGCTTGACGACGTTGGCGATTTCGCCCCCATCCGCGCAGTGCTGCTTGATGAGGGGAATCGTCACCTCATTGATGAGGGACTTGAGTTCCTCTTTGGTCATCGACGCCATTGCGAGACTCCTCTGATGGAGCACCCGCGACGTGTGACCTCAGTGAGAACCCGAGGTGAGACGGCGCCGAAATGCGAACCTACGAAATCGCAGTTACTGCGGCTTCACGATCGCGGCATCGAGCAAGGCTTTCACGAGCCCGAGGCCATGGCGCATCAGCCGATCGAACGCTTCCGTGCTCAACACAATCGTGTCCGCCGAGTCGATGGTGGCCAGCTTCCGCTCGGCCGCGCGGATCGTCGGTTGAATCCGCGCCTGCTCGGCGGTGCCAATCAATGCACGCGCCCCTTGGCGGTTTCAATCGCCCGCGTGGTCAACGTGCTCAAGGCATCCTGCAAGGCCGCGGGAATCGCCGCCGCGAGCAGCTCGCGCAAGTCTTTCGGGTCGATGTCGATCGCATTCGGATCGTCGTCGGCCAGTTCGAACACAATCTCGTCGTCCGCGAGTTCCAGCCGGAATTCTTTGTCCTGCGGATCGGCCGCTTGGACCACGACCAGCGTGTCGGTTCCACTGCCCCCAAATCCGCTCACAAAATCGCGCTGGGCCTTCGTGAACGTCGCCATCCCGGCGGCGATCGTGTCTAAGGTCGTCGCCATCTTCGTCAGCACGTCCGCCAGCGTCATGCCCATCGCGGAGACGACCGGGTAATCCTCTGGCTCAAGGTTGACCGTCGGTTCTTTCTTCGGCTTCGGCTTCACGGGCGGCGGGGTCACGGCGTCCGTCGTCTCGGGGTCCGGATTATCGTCGGTCGTGTCCTTGGCGTCTTTCTTCGGCGCCTCGTCATCGGCACAGTCCGGCCCCTTGGCGTTGTCGGCTTTGACGTCCAGCAGGTTGAGCGTCTTGAGGGCGCGCACCGCAGCGGGATTCATCGGAATCGTGCAGAGGCTCAATTCGAGCATTTCGGCTTGCTCGATGTCCTTGCCGCCGAATTCATTCGGGCTCGTCTGCTTCGGGATGAACCCGATCGACGAGGCCCTGACGATGCCCTGCTCCCAGGCGTTCTTGATTCGATTGGCAAATTCGTCATTTTCCAGCCACGTCCAGGAGGCTTTGAGCCCCCCCTTGACGGCCTGGACCGACGTCACCGCGCCAATCGGCACGCGCTGGTAATCGTGCGACCACACGAGGACGGGATTCTTCTGGAAATTCGTGAAGTCCATGCCTTCCGGCAGGACCCGATCGCCTTCGCGATCCGCGTCGGACGTGGAGATCGTCATCGACGGGCCATCGCCCAAGCGGTCAGGGACCGCGGTCGTCCAGAAGGTTTTGGTCTTGGATGTCACGGATACAGGATCAGTCTCAGGCAAGCTCAGGCGGGCGTATTACGAGAAATGTGTGGCTGGGGGATTGCGCCGGGAATATAGACTCAGTTAAAGTAGGCGGCATCCAGCCGACGCGCTAACGCCGACTGGACACCTAACCACATAGCCCCCGATGGAGGGGGGCACACATGGCTGCAGCGAAGAATACCGCAAGTCCCACTCAGACCGTCACGATCAAGCCCCCGAATTTCGGCATCGCGTCGTTCCGTGTTCATGGCCTTGCGCCGCTGGTGATTCATCGCTTCTCCGCGAAGACGAAGGCGCAGATGAAGCAGAAGATGGAGACCGGCAAGGCGGCGAGCAGCAAGAAAAACCGTGAGGCCAAAGCCACGGATGATCTCTATGAAGAATCCCGCTATCGGAGCGCTGATGGCTGGGACGGCTTCAACGCCAGCGCGATTCGCGCCGCGATGATTTCCGCCTGTCGCCTCGTCGGCTTCAAGATGACACTGGCGAAGCTCTCCGTCTTCGTAGAAGAAGATGGCGTAGACGCCACGGAGCCACAGATTCCGCTGATTCGAATCCACGGGAAACCCGTCAAACAGGAAGACATGGCGCGCGTTGAAACTGGCCAGCCCTACGTGACCGTCCGCGCTGCCTATCACAATTGGTCTGCCACGATTCGCATCCGTTTCGATGCCGACCAGTTCACGTTGGAAGATGTCACGAACCTCATGGCCCGAGTCGGCATGCAAGTCGGAATTGGTGAAGGCCGTCCAGACAGCAAGAACAGCGCGGGGATGGGCTGGGGGCTCTTCAAAATCGAACAGGCTCAGGAAGGAAAGAGGGTTGCATGAACACGCCATCACAGATCGCGATCGAACTGAAGCGCCTTGCGGAGGAGCATGGCGGCGTCCTCACGCCGAAAGCCGTCGTGGATGCGGCGCGCTCGGAGACGTCTCCGCTGCATCGCTCCTTCGATTGGGACGACACCGAAGCGGCTGAGAAATGGCGGCTGTTGCAGGCACGCAATCTGATACGCGTCGTTGTCGCGTACGAGCCGGTAGCTGACGGGAAGACTCTCCCCTGCCGCGTGTTTGTCAGCCTGACGCCCGATCGGGAACAGGAACATGGCGGTTATCGCGTCACGTCGAGCGTCATGTCCGATCCGGACCAGCGCCGCCAACTGCTGCATGATGCGCGCGCCGACATGAAACGGTTCACGCTGAAGTACCGCCAACTCGAAGAACTGGCGGACGTTTTCGCGGCGATGGATCGCGCGACTGAAGAAGCGCCGCTGCAAGCGACTGCATAGACCACCATTCAGTGCGAGGCACGGCTTGGAACGTCCTGGCAAGTTCCGAACACGTTTTGGCGAGGCAGGCTGGGCCTAGAGAGGCCGGGCCAGGCTTGACGCGTCCGGACAAGGTGAAGCGCGGCACAGCAGGAGAGGCTGGACAAGGCTTAGCTAGTCGCAGCTGGACGGGTCGAGACAAGGCGAAGCAGGTAAGGCATGGAGAGTCGCTCCATGGAGTAGCGCGTTCTGTCGCGGTATAGCAGGCGGGGTCCGACTTGGGTGGGCACGGTGTGACAAGGGTCAGGCATGGCCGGCAGAATCATGGCCGGTTCGTCGTGGTAAGTCGTAGCGAGGCAGGCACGTCGGAGCAAGACGGAGTAAGACACGGTCGGACGCGACACGGCAGGCTGGGCGAGTTCTAGACTGGCGAGCATTGGCACAGCTTGGTTGGTCGCAGCATGGTCCGGGATGTCACGGCAGGCGTGGAGATGCAAAGCGTGTTGGGGCCGGCCCCAGCATGGACCGGCAATGCTGGCCTATCGACGAAAGACGGAGCGGTCCCGATAATCGAGGACCGCTTCGTCAATCGCTTGGCGAATGAACGACGCTAACCGCGATTGATTCTCTTCCGCGATTTGCCGCAAATCGAGAAACTGCGTCGGCGTCACGCGAAACGTCACCACGATCGAGGCGGACTCGTCTAAAGGGGGCCGTCCCTTCCGCTTCGATCCTTCCCACTCGTTCATCAGCAAGCGCCTTTTCTAACGATTCGATTGCGTGGCGGCGCAGGTATCCCGCGATCAGTGAACCATCGCTCTGTCTTTTCTGCTTGAATGACTCTGTCTACCACGCGACGCCCAATCCACTGACAGAACCAACAATGGACATATGCGCGCCCATCAAACGGTGGCGCGATGAACTGATACCACAGGCGCGGAATCAGTGGTGAACCATCACTAGGCCTACCAGAGACGGGGTCAAAGGCCATTCCACGAATAGCCGTACTTGGCAACCTAATGAGGTATGTCGCAATGCAACATAACGGGAATCCACGCCGTCGTCCTGCTTGGATGTGCCGCCATATCGTCATCCGATTGTTCATGGGCATCGTCATGCCGGCGCCTTCTCGTCCCACGGCGCCACGGCCATCGCGATCTCTTCGAGATACGCATTCACGTAAGCAATCTCTTCGTGGTAGGCGTCCCCGTAGTGGTACGGATGCACGAGGAGCGTGGAGGCTTTGGGGTGCGTGATCGTCACCCCGCGACCTTGGGCGAAGCCGAGCCACCAGAGCGTGGTGAGCCGTTCGATCGTCCGTTCGCGTGCGCTCCCTTGATCGAGATCCACCCCGAAGAGGCCGATCTCTTGAAAGCCTTCCGCCAGTGCCAAGGCGATCTGATAACAGAACGTGCAGCCGAACAGATCCTGCGTGCCAGGCGTGATCGCTTCGATCGGCAACCGCACGGAGTTGGGAATATCCGGATACACCGCCGGCATGTAGACCGGCATCGGGCAGACTTTCAAGAATCCGAGATCCGCCTGGTTCTGGGCGACGTAGGCGTGATAGTCCCACCAGCGATCGGCGCGCAGCTTGCCGTTTTTGTCCACCGTCGCGCAGTTGTTCAGGCCCCAGACTTCCCACGACGGATCGTTCAGCGGCGCGAAGGCTTTCGTGTCGCCGGCGCCAATGATCGCCACCCGCGTCGGCCGCCGGATCGACGCGTCAATTCCCACGAGGCCCTGCTGCGCGTCCACAATCCGATACGGCAAATTCAATGGTGAGGGCGTCGCCGCCAAGACTTCCACGCGGTATTTGCGGTAATGCGTCACGAGATCGCTCACGAGAACACCAGCACCGGACTGCAGCGGCAACCGGGATGAGCTGGGGGCGTCATCAGATCACCCACTCCACCGACATCGGTATGGAACGGCGCCATGAAGGGAACAGTCTGCTCGTCCAAGTCTTCACAGATCGGACAGAGCCGATCGTCTTCGGTCGCCGTCCAGCGCCGGGACGTCCTGGCGGGATCGAGGAGATGATCCGCCGCCGCTTGCTGCCAGGCCACCAGTTGCCCTTCCGCACTGGCCCGGATCGTTTCTGTCCGCGCAATGAGTCGCGCCCGTTGATTCAGGAGTTGCGTCCCGTACCGCGCCGCCGCGTCACGCGCGTCGTCCAGGCTGCGACCGGCGTCAAGGAGTTCCCGTCGATACGCCTCCACCGCGTCCGCTTGGCGGGTGGTCAGCCCCACGAGTTCCCGAATCGAGCGGGCGGTATCCTCCGGGGGGCGGCCCGTCGCAATCCCGTTGGCAATGAGACTGCGGATGCCTTCTCGGGTGGCGTCTGAGATCTCCCGGATCAAGCGCCCCGTCAGGGTGGCCGCGGCATGCACCGCCCGAGGGTTGGTCAGGCTGAAACTGATCGATTCACTCAGCGCCGTGCCGAGTTCTTGACTCGCCTGATCCCCCGCCGCGTGGAAGATCTGCTTCAACGTGTCCGCCATGGGGCGCAGGTGTGTGGGTAACTCGGCGAGATCGATCACCCGCTCCGCTCCGGCCAGATCGCCCCGCTCGAGCGCCCGTGCCAGGGCGGCGGTATCGACCGATCCTTGGAGCGCGTCGATCGCCTGGAGGAACCGCGCCCGCACCTGCGGCTCGAGTTGCGCCGCGATCCGGTGGACGGCCGCGCCAGATGGCGCTTTGAGGGCGATCATGGATGCTGCGGCGAATTGGCAATCAACAGCGTGCCGATCGAGAGCAACCCTTCCGAGCCCACATCGGTGCGCCATAAATCATGGGCGTACTCCGCCGGGGGCAGGCTGTTGGTATCGGTGCTATTGAGGGTCACGGACAGAATGCCGGACGTGGGCGTGACGAGGGAGCCCGCCTTGGTGATCAACGTCTCCGTGCTCTCGGCAGCCGTCTTCACGGCAAAGGCGGTCGTCCACCCTGAGATATCCAGCGGCGTGCTGGTGGAGCTCGCCCCGTAGATCGTGAAGGTGATCGCGATCTTCTCGGCGCGATAGATCGTGTTCGCGCCCGAGAGGTTATTGATCGTCGGCATTTACGTGATCTGGACTTTCCAGAGGTTCTGGATCGAGTCGCCCGGCGACAGGTTCACCACCGGGAAGGTGGCACTCGTGAACATTTCCGCCGCGCCGCTCGTGGTGCTCGTGAAGAGCCCGGCTTCGTCCACGGCTTGCGCCCCGCTGGAGCTCGCACTCGAGGCCGTGATGGTGCCCGTGTTGTTGTACGTGTCATTCGTCACGGTCGTCGTGGAGAGCGATTCCGTGCCACACGAGCGCGTCTGGATCTCGCAGCTCAAGGCCGTATCCGTACAGGAGGCCGTCCGGCCGGCCCCCGTGGCCCCTTTGCCGATGGCGCCCCACCGCGGCGTGCAGGAGCTGTGGGTGGGGGAGGCCTGGATCCGATCCGCGATGATGTTGCGCCCTAGATTGGTGAGCACCGTGCCAGTCCCAAAGGCCATGACCTAACTCCTTCGTTCAAGGGCGAGCCGCGCTCGCCGCAGCCAGAATTCCACCCGCCAGAGCACGCGACAGCTCCGGCGATAATGCCAATACGCGACTTCCCCTAGATCTTCGACGCGGCCGTCTTTCCGCAGGACCTTCTGCGCGAGACTGACGCGCTTGCCGACCGTCACGTTGATCGGCATCAGTTGGTCCCCGTCAGATCAAAGCCACTGCGGCGCGTGCCGATCAGCGTCACATAGCTCCGGGTGGCCGTCAGCGTCCGTGTCGCGTGATACGTCCCCACGAGACTGATCGGCCGCGGGCGTTCGTTCGTCGGGATCGCGCTCGTGATGGAGGCGATCGCTGTGACCACCACGCTCCAGATGCGCCGGGCCTGTTTGGTGATCGCGGCAGTGATCGACGCCTGGACGGTGCGGATGGCGGCCATCGCCCGCGTCAGCGTGAGACTCGCTGCCCCCGTCACGGTGTAGAGCTTTTGCGGTGTTTTCACCACGGACACGACGGCCGGGACGGTCACGGTCAGGGTCCGCAGGATCACCTTGATCGACGTCAACGTGACAGTCACCGGCACAGTGATCAGGGGCAGGATCTTCTGCGCCTGCTTCGTCAGCGTCACGCTGATGGTGGCCGAGAGCGTCACGAGCCGTTGCGCCTGCCGCGTCAGGGTCGTGATGATCGTGCTCGTCACAGTCAAGAGCTTCTGTGGCGTCTTCGTCAGACTCACGAGGGCCGGCACGGTGACGGTGAACGTCCGCAAGGCCACTTTGAGCGCCGAGAGCGTTACCACGGCCGGACTGGTGATCGTGAGGATCTTCTGCGCTTGATGCACGATTGCCAGCACCGCCGTGGCGGTCACCATACGGACGGCTTGGGCCTGTCGGGTGAGACCCGTCGTGACAATGCTCGTCAGCGTGCGCAGGGCTTGCACCTGCTTGGTCAGCGACGCCACGACGGTCGCCGTCACCGACAGGGTTTGTGCGCGGGGATACTCCGAGGGCGTCCCCGCGTGCTGCTGCGGCTGGGGCGTCGGCGGCCGGTAGGTGAAATTATTCCCGCCCGAGGGACTCATCTACTGCCACTCCCGCCAGACGATCGTGCCTTCCCAGGTTTCCGAGGTCACCGCAATCGGGAACCGCACCGCACAGGCCATACAGGACTGAATCCAGATCCGCTCTTCGGGCACCGGGAGATACAGATACGGACTGAGCACGTTGCCGCCGGAGCGCCAGAGCACATCCCCGTCCGTCCCGAACGCCGAGGTCGACACGAACGTGCCCGTACCACAGGAACTCGACACCATCTTGCTCGCGGGCTCACTCGTGGAGCCAACATGCACCGGGGTCACGGGCGCCACATCCCCCGCCGTCGTCGAGCGGCGACAGATGTAGAGCGGATACTGGACACTTGTCACCGAGCCCGATTGACTCACCTCGACGCGGAGGATTTCGTAGGGCGTGCCTGAGGATCGGAGTTGGAAGAGGGTGGCGCAGCTCGCAATCGTCTGCGAGGCGAGCGTCATGGAATAGGTATACCAAGCCATCAGGCGCTCCATCCCGTGCTGCTGTCGTGAAAGGTGCCGTAGAACTGTCCGGGGGAGACTTGCGCGGTGACCCACGTCTGCCGCGCGGTGAAGAGGGCCAGGAGGTTGTTCTCGATGGTGGCCTTGCTCGTCCCCGTCGGAAATTGGAAGCTGTAGACTTCTTCCCGCACCGCCCCGCTGGCGAGCGCGGCATTCTCACTGGCGGAGGCCCCTTGCCATTGGCTCACCGCATTCGGAATGGCAATCGGGTTGCTGATGGTGAGCCAGAAGCAACACCGCACGGTGGTAAAGCCGCCCTGATTGGCGCCGATGTCGAGCACGATCACGTCTTTCGCCATCTACATTCTCCAGACGGTCTGTTGCAGCATGGGCCATGGCGGGAAGGGCGAGGTCGCGCCGCCGCCCGCCGCTGGCGCAAACGAACACGCCACCACCGAGAAATCGCCGGTCCCGCTTGAGAGACTCACCGTGAAGCTATCCGCCGATCCAGCCGTCACCGTGCCGTTACTGTCGAAGATGCCGATGTAGTCATCGTTCGTTCCGGCTTGCTGCGTGGATCCGCGCTGCGTCAGGCCCGTCCCGGCCTGCTCATTCGCGTTGTGGGTGACTTGGCCCCCGACGACCACCCAGCAGCCCGTGGCATTCGGCGTCACCTGCACCGTCTTCGAGGAGAGCACCACGCCGTTCGCATTCCCCGTCGCATCCGGCACGCCGCTCTGCTGGACCCCATTGAACGACGCGGACGCCCCTACAATGCCAGCCACGCCGCCGAGCGTGACTTGGATCGTCTTCGTCCCGCTCGGCGGATTCAGGTAGTACCAGAGCGAGGAGCCGCTGTTGCCGCCGTTGTCGACGGCCCAGGTCATGTTGTTGCCGTCATAGGTGACGGAGGTGATCGCGACCTGCTGCCGATTCACCGCGACCCAGACGATCACGTTGCTCCCGGACGGGGTATGACTCCAGGAGATCGAACTGGCGCTGTTCGTCCCCGCGCCGCCGCTGCCGCCGTCTGAGGCAATCGCGCAGGAGAGCGGCAGCCACAGACCCGGCTCACTGATCCGGCTGTAGCCGCGCGGACTGATCTCACGGTGCCAGAACGACATCCCCGGCAGTGACAGCGACGGATCCCCCTGCCGAATCCACGCATCGGCATACGCCCAACTCTTCGGATCCGGTTGACAGCCGGGAGGCGCGCGGCGATCCAAGCGCATCTAGGCCACCTTCTGCGGCGGCACAATTTCAGGCACCGTTTCGGGCTGCGGGTCCGGTGTCTTTCCCAAGTCCGCCACCGGCACATCGGTGAGCCCTAAGGGCCGCACGAAGATCTCGCCGTTCGGCAGATCCGCCTCCCCGATCTTCTTCCGCCATTCGTTGACGGTAATCGCCCACGGCGCCACGGTGGCCGCCTGTAGTTGCTGCGCGTGATCTTCTTGGACGGGTGAGACGTAATCGAGAATCAGGTTCGGGTCGTATTCCGGGAGGAGCTTTTCCTGCAGCTGCGCCCGCAGGAATTCCAGCCGGGGAACAATGACTTTCGTGTTCCAGAGGTAATCGGCGGTATCGATCGTGGAGCGGTTGCTGTGCTCCACATTGCCCAAGATCTCCGGGGGAATGCCGAAGGTTTGGAGGATCACGTCGCGCTCGTGCTGCCGCAGCTGCACCATCTGCATCGACCGCAAATCGGCTTTGAACTGCGTCACGTCCACAGCCCGATTCACAAAGATCGGTTTGTGCGCCCGCCAGTAGCCTTGGAGTTTCCCGAGCCACTGGTATTCGAGTCGCTTGATCTCGGCATCACTGATCACGTTGTGGGCATCGTCCCCTTTCGGGCCGACGATGAACTGCGGCGTCGCGTCGTTGTAGAAGTACTGCTTCAGATAGCGGCTGGCGTATTCGTCCGTCTCGAGTTCGTCCGCGAGCGCCCCGGCCATGGACGTCCCGCGTCCGTAGGGCTGCTTCGGATCGGGGTTCGCCATCCAGAGCACTTCGGTGTCCGGGATCTCCCCCACCCAGGCCCGGAACCCCACCCGGAAGAAGCGATGCGACGGGGTCGGACACGCCAGCACCCAGTACGAGGGAATCGGCCAGACGCCAATCGTCTGCCCGTAGGCGCCGCGTTCTTTCAACCAGAAGGCTTCCCCGGCGAGATCGATCTGGAGCTGCGTGACTTTGCGCGCCCCTTGGCCCGTCAGGAAGCTGTTGCCCTTGTCCATGACCTGATCGAGGAAGGGGTGCGTGACGATCTCGTCCAGACGATTCTGATCCTCGAGCTCTTTCTTTCCAGCACATTGGGATCCTAAGCTTAGAATTCCACGTGGACAAGTTGTCG
>JADMIO011346936.1_pt1 | contig 59951 bp, 46 predicted proteins | sample 8958161 | NCBI WGS metagenome assembly JADMIO01 (sample SAMN16585339, study PRJNA669376) | soil metagenome | isolation source: Crop rotation soil | place: USA: Cullars Rotation, Alabama | collected 2011
GCCGCGACTTCAAGTCACGTGAATTCCAAGCTTCGGATCCCACTGTGCTGGAAAGTTCGTAAAACAAGGAGGAGTTCGTCGGCGCATCGATAGTCTGAGGCGTCAATGGATCGGGCGGATAGAACCCAGTCTTCAGCTTGTAAGTTTCGATCAACATCGAGAGCCGCTCGATTTCCGCGCGGGTCGTCGTAATGGCTTTCTTGTCTCCCGTCACGCCGGTGAGCGATACGATGGCACCCGCCAGGATGATGATGATGGCGATGACCACGAGCAATTCGATGAGCGTGAATGCCCGCGCGTGACGAAATGGAATCTGGTTAACCATTCCCGCTCCGGTGTTCGTTGCCCCTCACTTGCGACGCGCGAATTTCCTCCTCCATGCGCTCGCTGAGCCATTGCTTGATCATGCTCTGGTAATTGAGATAGCGGGAACGCGCGAGCCGTTTGATGCGGGCCAGCATCCGCGGGTCGATGCGCAGCGTGATGGTGACTGATTCAGAAAGCTCGCTGCCTGCGACAACGGCAGATTCCATGAGGCGCAGGTCCGGACGGTTTTCCGCCCAAAAAGTTGCCTCTTCCTGTTCGTTGTTGAACAACGGCACGTCATCCCAATTTGAAAACGCATTCATGCCTGTCCAAGGGTTTGATCCATCTTGCGCTGATAAAAGAACCGTTCCTCCGGTTCGAACGAGCGCGCGTGAACGATGCGAAACGTTTTTCCGTTCGTGCGATAAATGCTCACGATGCCCGTGCCTGAAGCCGACACTCCAAGATTGAAGTAGCGCGACTGCACGGAAAAACGGGAAGACGAAGGAAGCAACCGAACGGCAAAAGGATCTTCGAACGACTCCTCGATCTCACGGAGCGATAAAGTATTGCTCAGGTTGAACGGCGGATTATTCCAGTCAAAGTCCATACAGCGTAATTCGATCGCAAATGCTTTGTATGCACAAAGTATTTACGGCAAGGAGAGGACGATGTCAACTCTGCACGAGGACATCTCGATCTCACGGGATATTCCCCATCGAAGACTTCAAAGGAATTCACTCGCGCAGGTCGCATGGGCAACTTGTCGAATTGATGCGATCAAGCACAGGTTCGGCCCAAGAGGCGGATGAATGCTAATCTTTGCCACCCTCACCCGGACCGCCGATGTCGTTCATGAGTGCGATCAGCGGGAGAAACATCGCGATAACGATGCTGCCCACCACGACGGCAAGGAAGACGATCATGATCGGTTCCAAGAGCGAGGTCATGGCGGACACTGCATTGTCGACCTCTTCATCGTAGTTGTCGGCAATCTTCATCAACATTTCCGGAAGGGCGCCGGTCTGTTCACCGACGTCGACCATGCTGATGACCATGGGAGGAAAAACATTCGAAGCTTCGAGCGGAGCGGTGATGGTTTCACCTTCCTTCACACTTTCATGCACTGCAGAAACGGCGTCGCCGACGATGACGTTGCCAGAAGTTTCTTTAACGATGGTGAGCGCTTGCAGAATCGGCACGCCGCTGCTGACCAGTGTTCCCAGCGTGCGAGCGAAGCGCGATATCGCGACCTTGCTGAACACCGGCCCGAGGATCGGCATTTTCAATTTCACTTTATCGACGACATGACGTCCCCCCTTAGTCTTCGCCCAGAAGACGAACGCGACGGCAACCACGACCGCCCCGAGGAAGGTCAAAATGGCGTGGTCTTTGATCATGTTACTGATGCCGAGCACAAAAAGAGTGAAGCCGGGCAACTCCTTGCCGGGGCCCAACATGTCGTGAAATATCGCCTCAAATTTCGGCACGACGAACACCATGAGCACGATCAGAATCACAACAGCAACCACCATGACAGCCACGGGATAAAACATCGCCGCGACGACTTTGCCTTTGATCTTCTGCGCTTTTTCCTGGAACTCCGCGAGGCGAGCGAGCACGACTTCCAGCACACCACCGAGTTCGCCTGCTTTCACCATGTTCACATAAAGCTTGTTGAACACCTTGGGATGCTGCGCGAGACCTTCGGAAAAAGTGCTGCCGCCTTCGATCGAGAGGGCGATCTTGCCGATGACTTCCTTGAGAGTGAGATTGCGTTCCTGCTTTTCCAGCACGCGCAAGCCACGCAATAGCGGCAACCCAGCGTCCACGAGCGTCGCGAGCTGGCGCGTAAATGTGGTCAGGATTTTTGGCTTAACGCGGCCACTCAGGCCGGGAATTTTAATGTTGAGGCTGACTCCGCCGCCCTTCTTGCCCGCTGGCGATTTAGCCTTTGCGGCAGCCGCCGCTTTGTCCTTGCTCGCGTCAACCTGGACTACCTTCGTGGGGAAGTAGCCCATTTCTTTCAGCCGTGTGATCGCCTCGTTCTGGCTGGAAACGTCGAGGCTTCCCTTCGTTTCTTTCCCCCGGGAATCCATCGCGACGTAGCTGAACTTGGGCATAGCTCTAAGTATATTTTACGACTTCTTCAATGGTTGTATCGCCGTCGAAGATGCCACGCAAGCCGTCTTCACGCAATGTGATCATGCCGAGCTCCACGGCTTTCTGGCGCATCACGACGGACGGCGCACGCTCGTTGATCAGGTTGCGAATCGGATCGGTGACAAGGAGCAGTTCAAAAATACCACGACGACCTTTATAGCCCGTGTCGTTGCACACCGAACATCCGCGACCGTAGTAAAAAACTTTGTCGCCAATGTCATGCGGCGACAGGTTCAACAAATTCAACTGTGTCTCCGTCGGCTCGAACGGTGTGCGGCACTTTTTACAGATGGTGCGCACCAGTCGTTGCGCGAGCACTCCCATGAGCGTCGATGAAATCAGGAACGGCTCCACGCCCATGTCGACCAAACGCGTCACTGCTCCGGGCGCATCGTTCGTATGCAGCGTACTCAGCACCAAGTGACCGGTGAGCGACGCTTGAATCGCGATCTGCGACGTTTCCAGGTCACGCATTTCACCAACCATGATGATGTCCGGGTCCTGGCGGAGGAATGCGCGCAACGCTTTTCCGAACGTCATGCCGACGGCTTCGTTCACCGCCACCTGCATGATGCCTTCGATGTCGTATTCGACCGGGTCTTCAGCCGTAAGCAGTTTTGAATCGATCGTGTTCACCTTGCGCAAACACGAGTAGAGCGTGGTCGTTTTTCCAGAGCCAGTGGGGCCAGTAACGACGAAGATTCCGTTCGGTTGGAGGATCGCTTCGTTGATGTAATCACTGATGTAATGCGGCAAGCCGAGTGTATCGAGATCGAGGTTCACTGCGCTCCGATCAAGAATACGCAACACGACCGATTCGCCGAATGCCGTCGGCAACGTCGACACGCGGAGATCAACTTGCTTGCCGCCCATGGGCAAACTGATGCGGCCGTCCTGAGGAAGTCGCCGTTCGGAAATGTTCAGGTTCGCCATGACCTTGATGCGCGAGATCACGGGCAGCGCGAGGTGCTTGGGCGGCGGTGACATTTCGTACAATGCACCGTCGACGCGATAGCGAATTTTGAATTCGTCTTCGAATGGCTCGAAATGAATGTCGCTCGCACGATCCTGCACCGCTTGCACCAGCACCAGATTGACGAACTTGACGATCGGGGCCTGGTTGACGAGTTCCTCGACTGCACCGCCGGCTTCAGCGGCTGCGGCTTCAGCAGCCAATTCCTCGCCGCCAAGTTCCTTGAGCACGTTCCCGAAATCACCTGCGTCTTCCGGATAGTACTTGTTGACGAGCCGTTCGATGTCCGCCGGGTTTGCGACGACGGGCTGCACTTCTTTTCCGCCAAGAACAAAACCAAGTTCATCGACGATCGACGGATTCAGCGGATTCGCGAGCGCGATCTGCACCGCCGAACCGAAATCGGCGACCGGCACCGCCATGTGCGTGCGCGCCATCGTCGACGGCAAAAGATGAACGAGCTCCGGTCCCAGCTCGCGTTCACTCAGGTCGACGACTTCAGTCCCGATGTGCGTGGCAATGATCTGGAGCTGCGTCTCCATTTCGACGATGCCGAAATCGTGGAGCACTTGTGAAATGCTCTTGCCGCTGCGGGTTTGCTCCTGCTGCACCTCTTCGAGTTGCAGGTCATCAATCAAACCCTGCTCCTTCACGAGCGCGAGCAGCGGACTGGTGATGTGGTCGACGGGCATACGCTAAGTCGTCGGCTGGTTACGACTGGCGGATTGCGCCGCGAGGGCCTGCTGCATTTCCCATTCCTGCAACTTCGCCGCGACCGTTGTCGGGTCCTGCGACTTGTTCAACGTCTCCTCGCGCGAAATAATTCCCTGCTGATATTTTTCCATCAGGAAGCCATCGAGCGTCACCATGCCGTACTTCGCGCCAGTCTGAATGTCCGAGTTGATGCGGAAGGTTTTGTTGTCACGAATCAGCGCTGCGACGGATGGTGTGTTCACCATGATTTCGTAAGCCGCCACGCGTCCAGGCTTGTCCGCGCGCGGCAAAAGCAACTGCGAAATCACCGCCTGCAATACCGTCGAGAGCTGAATACGAATCGTTTCCTGCTGGTTCGCTGGAAACGCATTCACGATACGATCGATCGTCTTGGCGGCGCCCGTCGTGTGCAGCGTTCCGAAAACCAAGTGACCCGTTTCAGCAGCCGTGATCGCCGCTTCCATCGTTTCCAAATCGCGCAACTCACCCACGAGAATGATGTCCGGGTCCTGGCGCAACGCGCGGCGCAGCGCCTCGGCGAAGTTCGGCACGTCCACGTTCACTTCACGTTGCGTCACCACGCCCTTCTTGTGTTTGTGATAATACTCGATCGGATCCTCGATCGTAATGATGTGCGCGTCGTCGCGTTCTTCGTTGATGATGTTGATCATCGACGCGAGCGTGGTGGTCTTGCCTGAACCAGTCGGGCCCGTAACGAGAATCAATCCGCGAGGTTTGTAGAGCAGCCGCATCACTGTCTCACGCGGCAAACCAATTTGCTCCAGCGTAAGCATCTTCGTCGGAATCTGCCGCAGCACGAGACCGAACTGGCCCTTTTCCTTGAAGACACTGACACGAAAACGCGCCAGCTCACCGAAAGCGAAACCGAAGTCCGCGCCGCCGCGCTCACGGCATTGCTGGATGTGATCTTCGGAAGTGATTGAGCGCATCAACTCCTCGGTGTCTTCCGGTTTCAGCGGCGGGCCTTCGACGCGATGGAGAATGCCGTGCAAACGAATTACTGGAGGAACACCGACCCGGAGGTGCAAGTCCGCCGCGCCTTCAGACACGACCAACTGCAAGAGGTCCGACATTGAATACGACATATTCTAAAACTTCTGCGCGCGCCCGGTGATCGCAGCCAATGTGCAACACCGAACGCGGAATAACAATGGGTTGAATTGATTAATCACTTCAGTCCGTATCTCCCGTCGTCGCGCGAATGACTTCCTCCGCCGTCGTCATGCCGGCGAGAACTTTGCGCGTGCCGTCTTCACGGAGTGTGCGCATCCCCATCTCTCTCGCGCGCGTGCGGAGTATCGATGATGGCACTTTGTCGTAGATCAGCTTTCGCGCTTCGTCATCAATGACGAACATCTCGAAGATACCCATGCGCCCACGGTGACCGGTTTTGTTGCAGTCGTTGCAACCTTTTCCCTTCATGAACGTGGCGTTGCGCGCCTGCTCTTCATCGATCTGCAGCGTTCGCAATTCCGTGTCCGAAGGAGTGTGCGGCGCAGTACACTTCTTACAAATTTTGCGAACGAGACGTTGTGCGATCAGCGCACGCGTCGATGACGCGACAAGGAACGGCTTCACTCCGATGTCGATCAAGCGCGCGACGGCGCTCGGCGCGTCGTTCGTGTGCAGCGTGGAGAAAACCAAATGACCGGTGAGCGACGCGTTGATCGCGATCGTCGCTGTTTCCAAATCACGAATTTCACCGAGCATAATCACGTTCGGCGCCTGGCGGAGCATCGAGCGCAGCGCCATCGCGAACGTGAGACCGACCGTCTCATTCACATGAACCTGGTTGATGCCGGACATCACGTATTCAACCGGGTCCTCGACGGTGATGATTTTTCGGTCGGGTCGATTGATGAAATTGAGAACGGAATAAAGCGTCGTCGTTTTTCCTGAACCGGTTGGACCGGTGACGAGAAGAATTCCATCGGGTAATCCAATCAGCCGTTCGAACGTCTGCTGGTCATCCGTGAAAAAGCCGAGCTGCGGCAAACCAAGCTTCAGTCCTTCCTTGTCCAGAATACGCATGACGATGCTCTCGCCATGATTCGTGGGGATGCAGGACACGCGCAAATCGATCAGCTTGCCGCCGACTTGCGTCTGGATGCGCCCGTCCTGCGGGATGCGGTGCTCCGCGATGGACATGTTCGACTGAATCTTCAGTCGCGCGATGATCGCCGCCTGCAAACGTTTCGGCGGACTCTTTTGCTCGTGCAGCACGCCGTCGATGCGATAGCGGAGACGAAATGATTTCGCGAGGGGCTCGAGGTGAATGTCGGACGCGCGCATCTTGTACGCCTCGACGATGACCTGGTTCACCAGCTTGATGATCGGCGCGTCGGCGTCGACTGTCGCACCGTCCTCGACTCCACTCGCTGCGGCGCCCGTTTCGACTTCGCCCTCAGTGATGTCCTGGATCATCTTCCCGACCGAGTCGTCCGCCGCGCCGTAGTATTTGTTCAGCGCGGTGTCGATGTCTTCGTCAGACGCGACTTTCGGTTCGATCTCCAGCCGAAGGAGGTGATGCAACGCATCGATCGTGTCGAGGTCCGAGGGATCGCTCATCGCGACGTGGACCGTGCCGTCATGTCGATACACGGGAACAACGCGATAACGTTTCGCGACGTGGCGCGGAATCGACGCCAGCACTTCATCGGAAAGTCGCGCGTCCGCGAGCGTCACGACTTCGGCGTTGAAGTAAGTCGCCTTCGCTTGAGTAACATCGGTGGGCCGGATGACTTTGCGAGTGACGAGGAGATCGATGACGCCTTCTCCCGTGGCCGCTGCGTCGGATTGCACTGACGCGACTTGTTCGTGAGTCACGTAGCCCAGGTCGATCAGCGTATCGATCAGATAATCGTCTTTAGCGGCCACTTAGTTTTTTCTCCGGACTTCGGGAAATTGGTCGCGAAATATTATCGGCGAACAACGAGGTGTCAACGCGCGCGCAGAGAAGTGACAGGAAATTCACCACCGATAACCGAACCTCTCGACCAGGTCGCTCCTCTTGGCGCGAAACGCATCGGACACGCGCGACGTGTCGTCGTATCGCTCGAGACGAGATGCGAATGCTTTCTTCGAGGCATCTGATTGCTTCATGGGTTCATGTATCGAACGTGTGTTCAAAACGCCTCGCAAGACAATTCACACGCGCAGTGAGCTTTTGATCAGATCAAATGCCTCACCCTGATGAAACAGCAGATCGACGGACGCACGTTCCTGCTCGAAACGATCGCGCCATCCGCTCGGCCGCAGCAGCCAAACGGAAGTCTTGCGACGACGCGCGTTGATCTCAAAAACACGCGCCCACGCAGCGCAGAGATTCTCGCAGACACGAAAAACTTCCGGCGCAATTCGATCTCTCGCGCGCGTCAGTGTGGCCCGCGCTGCGTCGACCCGAATGGCTCCCGCGTTTTCGATCATTCGCTTCGAACGTGGATGAAATACGAATTTGGAAAATCTTTCAGGAACAACTCCGAGACAAATTTCCGGCGCGTGACGCAATCCCCACCCGACGTCACCCGCGTGACCGAAATCCGTCGGGAAAGGCCGCGCGCGCAAGCACTCGGCGCGATATACATTGCTCGCCGAGCTGCCGAGAATTGCCTGGCGCATAAACGCAAACGCGAAGAGCAGCGTTTGCTCGCGCTCCAGCGCCACATCCTTCGCCAATCCGAGCGCACCAATCAGGTCGAACACCGGCCAGCGCTTCGCGACTGTGCGTTTCTTTTCATCGATCAATGTCGGCGGACTGATCACGACGTCACAACGAAGGCGCGCTGCTGATTCGACCAAGCGTTGAAGGCCGTGCGCACGAATCGAATCTCCGACAGTCGAGATATAAATGTATTCGCCGGCGCACGCATTCGCTCCGTAGTTCCACGATTCGTACAAGCCGGGCGGATGCGTGAGGAAGCGCGCCTGCGGCAGTTCGCGTCGCAGCAATTCGACTGTGCCGTCACTCGACTCGCTGTCGACGACAACGATCTCCCGCGCGAGTGGCGCGAGGTGTCGCAGCGTTTCGATGTGCCGCGGCAATTGCGCGATTGAATTACGCGTCGGAACGAGAACGGAAACCGGCAGCGGCGCGGAGGTTTGCATCAGCCGGAGGCGAGCAATCGTTCGTCGCGGGAAAAATGAATCGCCTCCATGTGTTGCGATTCACTTCGCCGCCACAGGCAAGTAGCCGAACTGCTCCATCACTTCGCGATGGTGCTGCATGAAAAGATCCTGTAGCGCCGGCGGCATGTCGTCGCGCCACGCGCCGGTTTTTCCTTTGCGGAAAAATTCCGGGCTTTGCTTTTGCAGCTCGGCGAAATCGGGAACAACTCCGCCAGAAAGTGCCTGCAGGTTCAGGCCCAGTTTGGCCAGCGCCTGCTCGACCTCCTGTTGTGGCGACGCGATCAGTTCATCGAAACGCACGACCACGGTTTTCGCATTCGGACGCGATGTCCACGAACGCACGTGATTGCTCCAACCGCCGAACTGCGGCTTCTCATGGATCAGCTTCTCAAGCGCGCGCTCGAATTCCTTCTGCTCGCTGTGCAGGAACGGAATCCCTTTCTTCTTACCGAACGAGAGCACGTATTTCGCGTGCGACACCAGCGCGTCACGTCCGTCGCGGATCAGATAAATCGCCGGGCTGTCATCGGTGGGAAGGTCGTGAGTTTTGACGAAAAAAACTTCAGGCCGCGCGCGCAACTCTTCGATGGGTGCGGACAATTTTTCACGGCCGACAATGTCCGCGGCACCGACGCGATCGAGAACCGCGTCTTCATAAACCGAAGACGTTTTCAGGTTGTAAGCGTGGTGCAGCACGATCCGGAAAAACGTGTTTCCAGACCGTGGATATGAGGCGAGCCACACAATCATAGAGTGCCGCAGCGTAGAAGTGTGTCACCGCGGGAACAAGGCAAACGTTGCGGACGAAGCAGCCGTAAACTTCATCACTCGTTGAATCAGCAGCGGCGCAACACGTCTGAGCAATAACCAAACACTTATGCTTTCACGACGATCATTCAGCAAACGCACCGCGGTGTTCACTTTCGGCCTCGCTGCCGTTCCGCTCGCACCACGAGTCCGTGCGGCTTCAAGTCCCGGCAACAAACTCATTGTCGGCGTGCTGGGCATGGGACGCGGTAGCGCGCACATCCAGGCGCTGCAACAAATCGAGAACGTCGAGATTGCTTACATTGCCGATGTCGACGACAACCGTCTCGGCGCCGGTGCGAAGCACTTCGAGAAAGCGGACCGTAAACCAAAGACGGTGAAAGATTTTCGCCGCATCCTCGACGACAAGAGTGTCGACGCGGTCACCATCGCCACGCCTAACCACTGGCACGCGCCGGCAGCGATCCTCGCGTGCTCGGCGGGCAAACACGTCTACGTCGAAAAGCCCGGCTCGCACAACGCGCATGAAGGTGAGTTGCTCGTTGCTGCCGCACGCAAAAACAAACGCGTGGTGCAAATGGGAAATCAACGTCGCAGTTGGCCCGGTGTAATCGAGGCGATCGAGAAAATGCGTGCCGGCGTGATCGGCAAAGTGATTTCCTCGCGTTGTTTTTACAACGCCTCGCGCGGATCGATCGGTCACGGCAAGCAGGTTCCCGTTCCCGCCGGACTCGATTTCTCCATGTGGCAGGGACCTGCTCCGGAGAAGCCTTACGTCGATAACCTCGTTCACTACAACTGGCATTGGCGCTGGCATTGGGGCGGCGGCGAACTCGCCAACAACGGCATTCACGCGCTCGACGTTGCGCGATGGGGACTTGGCGTCGACGTGCCGTCGCGCGTCACGTGCAATGGCGGGCGCTACCATTTCGACGACGACCAGGAGACGCCTGACACGACGTTCGCGAGTTATCATTTCGGTGATCGCGCGATCCTTTGGGACAACAGCAGTTGCAATCCACGCGGCAGCGACAAGCTCCCGTTCGTCGAATGGTACGGCGAACGCGGCACGCTCGCGCAAATCGGCAACGGCTACAAAGTTTACGATCCGAAAGGCGCCGTCATGGGCGAAGGCACCGGCCCTGCTTCCGACAAAATTCACTTCGAGAATTTCCTCAACGCGATCCGCGGCGAAGCGAAGTTAAATTCCGAAATCGCTGAAGGCCAAACCAGCACCCTGCTCTGCCATCTCGGCAACATCGCGTACCGTACCGGCCACACGATCAACGTCGATCCGCAAACGCGAAAGATCGTGAAGGACAAAGACGCGGAAAAGTTTTGGGGACGCGAGTATCGGAAGGGTTGGGAGCCGAAGGTGTAATTGGCACTTCTCCCTCTCCGCATCCGATGGGGAGAGGGCCGAGGTGAGGTGCTGAGAATTGCCGCGAGAGAACGCAGAGAACATAAAAAGAATTTATCTTTGCGCTCTGTTGCGTTCTTTCGTGGCTCAGTAAACCAACACCAGCACCGCCGCCGGCTCCACCGACTTCACCCCGTCCACGAACTTTCGCTCCTGACCGCTAATCTGCGCTAATGAACGCAATCGGGACGGGAAGAAAATCCTGGACGCTCTGCCTCCGGTTCCCATTAGCGCCGATTAGCGAAGATCAGCGGTTAAAATTTCGCGCAGAAAGAAAGAGGTCAGAATGGGGTCAGTCCTCATATCGACAGTGCCCCGCGCCGTGTCGGCGCTGGCGAGACAAAAACTTCGGGCGCTCTGGGCGGCGCGCGGTTCGAAGATGCGCGAGTTTCTCGAACTCGACACTTCACTCCCGCCGCGCGCCTGCTAAACATCCATTCATGAAGAAACTTTGGGTCAAGATTCTCCTCGGGCTGGTTCTCCTCGTGATTATTACCGGCGTTCTCGCGTTCATCTTCATTGGAACTATTGTGAAATCCGGTGTGGAAAGAGTCGGACCGGTGGTGACGAAAGTTCCTGTGAAACTCGATAGCGCCAATATCTCGATCCTCGGCGGGAGCGGAACGTTGAAGGGTTTCGTGCTCGGCAATCCCGAAGGCTACAAAACGCCGCAAGCCATCAAAGTCGGCAAAGCCTCGCTGTCCATCGCGCCAGGCTCGTTGCTCAAAGAGAAGAAGCACGTGAAGTCAATCGTCGTGGAAGGACCGGAGATTACTTACGAAACAGATCTCAAAGGCAGCAACATCGGCAAAATTCTCGACAACGTTTCCGGCGCGGCATCGCAGGACGAAAAGGCGCCGACCAAAAAAGAGCAGACGACGAAAACGAAGTTGCAGGTGGATGAATTCGTGATCACTGGCGCGAAGGTCACAGTCGCCTCGGGCATGGTGGGTTCGTACACGATTTCCCTTCCCGAGCTTCGCCTCTCGAAACTCGGCGAGGGTCCCGACGGCATCACGCCCGCGGAACTCAGCAAAGAAGTTTTAACTTTGGTGTTGAACGAGACCACCAAAGCCGTCGCTGCGAATGCCGGGAAACTTGGCGAAGGCGTGAAGGGACTTGGCACAGGCGGAGTGGATCAGTTGAAGAAAGGTGTCGGCGATCTGTTCAACAAAAAGAAGTAGCCGCACTGGCTCTCGGGCCGCTTCGTAATCCTAATCGTATTCGTAATCTCTTCGTTTCCTGAGAACCGATTATGATCAAGATCAGGATTAAGATTACGATTACGAGGCGTCACTTCGCCGCTTTCGGATTCACGATGAATTCCAGCAGGTCTGCCATGTCCTGCGGCTTCATCCCGATCTCGACGCCTTCCGGCATCATCGACTTCTCACTGCTCTTCAGCACGGCAATGGATGAGCGTGGAATTTGTTCCGTCGCGCCGTTCGGCATTTTGATCGTGACGGTCTGCGGATTGTCGCCGCTGAGAATTCCGTAAAACGCGTCGCCGTCTTTTGTTTCGACCGTGTAGGCCATGTACGCCGCCGCCACTTCCGCGTTCGGGTCGATGATGCTCGTGAGCAACTTCTCTTTTCCATTTGCGACGACGGATGCGAGATCAGGCCCGACATTGAATCCCTCCTTGCCCACGTGATGACACAAAGAGCAGCGCTCGGAAAAATATTTGTGCCCGCGCGTGGCGTCACCATTGAGTTGAAGCGATGGACGAAATTCTTTGATCACCTCCGCGCGTGTTGATGCCTTCTGCGCAAACACCATCGTTGCTCGCGCGCGCACGCCCTGATCTGAGATTGCGAAGAGCCGCTGCAAATCAGCCGGACTGAATTCGCTGCGCAGCACCGTATTGTTCTCTACTTCATCGAGCAGAATCGCCGTGTCCGCCGGACGCGTCAGCATCAGCGAGATCGCGCGCGAACGCGTCTGCGGCGCGAGATCGTGCCAGCGCATCAACACATTCGTGACACCGCGGGCATTGCGGAATGAAACCAGCGATTCCGTCGCAGTGATTTGCAGCGCGGGTGAAACACTGAGGTTCAACAAGGTGTTCAAGGCTGCGCCGCTCTCCTCAAATGACGTGTAGCGCAACAGTCGCGCAGCCGTACCGCGCTCATCACTGCTGGCTTTTCCATCGGCGGCAACTTGCCGCGCGCGGTCGAACAGCGGCTTCGTGTATAGCGTCAAAGCCGGCGCCGAAAGCGACAGCTTGGCGCGCGCGAGTCCCCGGCCCAGCGCCTCGGCGAAATACATCGCCTGCGGACTGCGCGCGAGTTCGGGGAGGATCTCCGCGAGTTCGTTCGAACGATTCGCTGCGCCCACAATGGCCGCGAGTTGCGAGACGAAATCGACCGCGCCGGTGCGCTGAAGGAACTTCGTGTCGTTGGCGAAGCGACTGAATAAATCTCCCGCGGCGGCAAGCGAGCCATTCAACAACGCGGCGCGCATCCACGGATCTTCCACGTCACGCAGGGCGAGGTTCGTGAGCGACTGCACGTTTGTTTCCGTAAGCGCCAGGGCGTAACGGACCCGAATGTCTTTGTCGTTCACCTCAAACTGCCGGCGGCCATCGGCGATCCACCATGCGTCGAGGAAGCGGCCGCTGACCTTTGCCGCATGCGCGCGAACCTCCGGCTCATCATCCGAGATCCACGGCCCCATGTCGTGAGACCCGAGTGCGCCGAGGCTTTGTAGGAGATAAAGCTTTGTGAGCCGCGTAATCCACCAGGTTTTTCCATCCTCACGCAGCAACGGAATCGTCTGCGGATCATTGCGCTCCACGAGCAGTCGCGCAGCGGTGTCGCGTGTCCAGCCGTTCGGATGGTTCAGGAGCAAAACCAAGTCGCGTGTGTCCTTGAATTGAAGCTTGAGCGGAGGCGCTTTGAAATTTTCCGGCACCACGCGGTAGATGCGGCCCCGATTGTTTCCGCTGTTCAAATCAATGCGGCTCTTCAATTCGGGCGGCAGAGACCACGGGTGCTCGATCACTTCGCGATACATGTCGATGAACCACAGCGCGCCGTCGGGAGCGTTCGCGAGTGAGATGGGACGGAACCACGTTTCCGTGCCGGCGAGGAATTCGCGGTTGCGTTCGTCCGCCGGACGTTCGGCGATGAAGTCGAGACCGGTGCGCCGAATTTTCTTCCGGTGAATCAAGTTGCTGCCCGAATCCGCGATGAACGCATCACCGTGATACTCGGCGGGAAAAGCGTCGCCGCGATAAATCGTGATGCCGCTCGCGCCGGAGAAATATCCCGAGGCGCGCCCGCCGCCTTCCACCGGCCCTGCCACCGCGCCTGCCACGCGCCACTTCGTCCGAATCACCCGCCACGGTTCCACGGGACTGAGCCGAAAAATTTCTGCGGCGGGCCCGTCAGCAGCGATGCTCACGTCCGGTTGCGGCAGCGCGTAAAATGGGTTTCGCGCAGCGATGGCTTCATCAAACATTTCCACGGCGATGTGCCGGCTGTTGTTGCACGTGAACTTGTGTCCGGCATCATCGAAGGAAATTCCCCACTGCCCGCCGCCGCTCTCCGCGCGCAAATCAAACGTGCGTGGATCGAATGAGAAGTCGCGCCCGCGAAGCGCCAACGGCTTGTCGCCTCGGCGAACCAGGTTCGTCACCACACTCGCGTTTCCACCGAGTGCGCCATGGACGCGATTGTCGAGACCCCACGTGAAGCTATTGAAAAGTTGTTGCACGTTAAGTTTGGCGGCGGCGTTGCCAAAGCCGGTGAACACGACACGCCGCTCGTCAGCCGCGCCGTCGCCATTCGTGTCCTTCAAAAACAAAATGTCCGGCGACGCGCCTACAAACACGCCGCCATTCCAACAGATGATCGCCGTCGGCCACGGAAGATTCGTCGCGTAAATCGTAGCCTTGTCGAAACGACCATCGCCGTTCGTGTCTTCGAGCAGCTTCACGCGGCCGAGTCGTTCATCGCGCCGCTCGGAGTAGTCGCGCATCTCGACGACGAACATGCGTCCGTTCTCGTCGAAGGCGATAGCAACGGGGCTCTCAATGAGCGGCTCGCTCGCAACGAGTTCCACACGAAAGCCGTCGCGAATCTTGATTGTCGAAACAGCTTTGTCTGGTTCGGTCGCAAGAACGCGGGGCAAATCCTTTTCTGAAACTTGCAACTCAGCGCCGATTGCCTTGCACGCGAAGACGACTATCGGAAGAATGAACGCGAACTTCACCCGCGCATGATGAAACAAACTCAGCACTCGCGTAACGGCTTTTCGCGGCGCGAATTCCTTGCGACGGCAGCAGCCTCGATAGCGTTCGCCGGCTGCACACATCTCGATGCACCGTCCGATTCCGCGAGTGAAACTTCCGAGCGCATCATCGATATTCATCAGCATACCGATTACACCGGACGCTCAGACGCGAATCTCATTCAGCATCAACGCACGATGGGTGTGACGCACAGTGTGCTGTTACCAGCAGGGCGATGGTTCGGATTGGAAGCGACGGTCGGTCCGATCACTCACGCGTACGAGCTTGTTCGCAAATATCCAAAGCGCTTCAGCTTTTTCTCGAACGAAGTTCCCTACGTCGGCTTCGCGCGCGCTCAGATCGAACGCTACTTGAAACGCGGCGCCATCGGCATTGGCGAACAGAAGTTCGAAATCGATTGCGACTCGCGCTGGCTCACCCAGGTCGCGGAAATCGCGCAGGAGTTCAACGTGCCGATGCTGATGCACTTTCAGCACGCGAAGTACAACACCGGCATCGAACGCTTTCACAAGGTGCTGGAAAAATTCCCGCGTGTGAATTTCATTGGCCACGCGCAAACGTGGTGGGCGAACATCGACAAGAATCACAAACAGGAAGAGCTGTACCCGAAAACTCCTGTCACTGCCGGCGGCATCAGCGACCGGCTATTGAGCGATTACGCGAACATGTTTTGCGACACGTCGGCAGGCTCGGGGCTCAATGCCTTCACGCGTGACGAGGACCACATGCGCGGCTTCCTCGCGCGGCATCAGGATAAAATGATCTACGGAAGCGATTGCAACGACACTGCGGGCGCCGGAACGAAATGTCAGGGCGCGGAAATCCTCGCGATGATTCGCAAGCTTTCGCCAAGCAAGGAAACGGAACGAAAGATTCTGTACGGGAACGCGAAGCGGTTATTACGTTTGCCATCCTTCGTTTGAGTAGGAGGCGACGTAAGGAGACTCTGACATCTCTTTGAGAGAAGTCACCTCGACACCTACAGATCATGACTAAGCCCGCGCGGTAAACTTCAGTCCAAGAATTCCTGCGACGACGAGCGCCATGCTGAGCAACCGCCACGCGTCGCGCGGCTCGTTGAACCAAAACATTCCCACGAGCGCGCCGCCCACTGCACCGATGCCCGTCCACACAACGTAAGCCGTCCCGACCGGAATCGTCTTCAGCGCGTTCGAGACGAAATAAAAACTCAATGCGCTGATGGCAAACACGAAGAGCGTGGGCCAGAGCTTCGTGAACCCTTGCGAATACTTCAGCGCAACGAGCCAGGTGACTTCGAGAAACCCCGCGATAATCAAAAACAGCCAAGCCATTCGCGGAATGTTCAGGTTTGCGCTGACGCTGTCGAGACACGTCACTCGGCGATTGCCGCGCCATCCGGCACGCGACGATCGCAGCCGGCTTCAAGCACGTGTCGCTTCGCATCGAAGACGATCACTTCGGCGACACCCTGCAGGTTCACGGGCGCGAGTTTGTGTCCGCGCTGGCGCAAGAGAGCGAGCGTGTCCGGCGAGAGTCCGTTTTGCTCGAAGTGAATTTCATCCGGCAACCACTGGTGATGAAAACGCGGCGCGTCCACCGCCTCCTGTGCGTTCATCCCGAAGTCCACGACGTTCACGATCGTTTCCAAAACCGTGTTGATGATCGTGCGTCCGCCGGGACTGCCGGTGACCATGAAGAGCTTGCCATCACGCGCGACGATCGTCGGGGCCATGCTCGACAACATGCGTTTGCCGGGCGCGACGATGTTCGGCTTCGTGCCGATGAGGCCGCTGGTCGTCGTGATGCCCGCGTTGAAATCGCCCATCTCGTTGTTCAACAAGAATCCCGCTCCGGGCACGACGATGCCGGAGCCATAGCCGTATTCGAGCGTGTAAGTCAGCGCGACGGCGTTGCGGTCTTTGTCCACGACGGAGAGGTGAGTTGTCTGATCGCCTTCGGCCGGCCACGTGAATGAAGCCGGCGACGAACGCGACGCGCGATCGAGGCGAATCGTTTTACGCAACTCGGCCGCGTGCTCTTTGGAAGTAAGTCGCGCGACGGGCACTTCGCTGAAATCCGAATCGCCGAGGAACCGCGCGCGATCGGCGAAAGCGCGTCGCATAGTTTCTGCCATCAGGTGAATGGTCGCCGCTGAACCGAACCCATTGGTGCGGAAGTCGGACCCTTCCAGCACGTTCAACATTTCAATCAACGCCACACCACCCGAACTCGGCAGCGGCATGGAGATGATTTCACAGCCACGATAATTACCGCGCACCGGCGCGCGCTTCTTCGCGGTGTAACTCTTCAGATCTTCGCGCGTGATCAATCCGCCGTGCGCGAGCATTTCCTTTTCGATGAGTGCCGCCGTCTCGCCTTCGTAAAAACCTCGCGGGCCGTCCTTCGCGATGCGTCTCAGCGTGCGCGCAAGGTCAGGTTGTTTCAGCACCTCACCGGGCTGAAATGGTTTGCCATTCTTGTAGAACTGAGCGAGTGACGCCGGGTATTTGCGCAGGCGCGGCGAGACACGTTCGAGATCGCGCGACAGTCCGTGCGACACGACGAAGCCATCGTGCGCCAGTTTGATCGAGGGTTCGACCAAACGCTTCCACGGCAGCTTTCCGTGTTCGCGCCACGCGAGGTGAAGGCCAGCCACCGTGCCGGGTACACCGACAGAAAAATAACTTTCGTGATGCAGCGTAGGATCGTATTTGCCATCGCGCATGAACATTTCCATGTGAGCTTTCGTTGGAGCGGTTTCGCGAAAGTCGTACGCCTCGGCTTCACCGTTTGCGGCGCGAAAAACCAGGAAACCGCCGCCACCAATGTTCCCTGCCGTCGGATGCGTCACCGCGAGCGCAAAAGCTGTCGCGACTGCGGCATCCACAGAGTTGCCGCCATCGCGGAGGATTTTCGCTCCAACCTGTGACGCTATCTCGCTCTGCGAAACGACGACTCCTTTGCTCGTGGAAGTCGGACTCGATGCGGCGTGAGCGAGCACGCACGCAAAGGTGAAGAGGAAAAAGAAGAATCTCATTCGGGGTAAACCGCGATGGACATCTCTCCATTCACATGCAGCACGCCACGAAACATGCCTTCCGTGTTGAAAGGCATCGCCACATTACCTTCGCGGTCGAGCGCAATCAGTCCGCCCTTGCCGCCGAGCACGCCCACTTTGCGCATGACTTCAGCCGTGGCATCGGCGAGCGAGAGTCCTTTGTATTCCATCAGCGCCGAGACGTCGTGGGCCACGACGGAGCGAATGAAATACTCGCCGTGCCCTGTTGCGGAGACGCCACACGTTTTGTTGTTTGCGTAAGTTCCCGCGCCGATCACTGGCGAATCGCCGACGCGACCAAACTTCTTGTTCGCCATGCCGCCAGTGGAAGTGCCCGCGGCGATATTGCCGCGCGTGTCGAGCGCGACGGCGCCAACCGTGCCGATCATCTCGTGCTCGATGTCGAGCGCGCTGCGCTGTGACTTTGATTTCTCCTCGGCCTGGATGCGTTTGAGCTGTTGCTGTCGCTCGCTCGTGATGAAGTAGCGCGGCGAAACCAATTTTACTCCGCGCGACTTCACAAAGGTCTCCGCGCCTTCGCCGACCATGAACACGTGAGGTGATTGTTCCATGACCAAACGCGCGGCGGAGATCGGGTTCTTGATGCGCTTCACGCCCGCGACCGCGCCGGACTGGAGCGTCGCGCCGTTCATGATCGAAGCGTCGAGTTCGGCGGTGCCTTCGCTGGTGAGCACGGCACCTTTGCCGGCGTTGAAGAGCGGTGAGTCTTCGAGGATGCGAATGGTGGCTTCGACGGCATCGAGCGCAGCGCCGTTCGTTTTGAGAACCGCCCGACCGACGACCAATGCTTCGCGCATCACCTCGCGAGCAGCGCGCTCCTTCTCGGGTGTGAGTTCCTTGCGCCACACGCCCGCGCCACCGTGCACAACGAGCGCGAACTTGTTCGTCGAATCAGCGGGCGCTTTGGTTGCCATGGCGCAAACAGTCAGCAAGACGAGCAGCAGGGGCAAGTGGGTCATGGCGCAACGGTGCCGTCACCGCAGTTCCTTGTCGATGAAGTCGTAAGCGGCTTCACGCATCGATTTTGGGAATTCGTGCGGGCAGTCAGGATGTTCGATGCGCAACTTATTGCCCGCGCCATAAAGCGCGAAGACTGGCCGCGCAGCCGTCGCGCAATCATCCACGCTACGCCACTTGAAGTTGGCGTCACCGATCGGCGCGTTGACGAATACCGCCCGCGGCGCGAGTGCGGCGAGGATTTCGGGGACGTCGAATGGAAGGTCCTTCAGCAGAATCGTTTTCAAGCGCGGCATGTAGCGGTCGCTCGTCCAGCCGGTGATGTTACCGTCTTTGTAATCAACATACGAATCGAAGCCGCAGCTTGAGACGATGACTTTGATGCGATCATCAAACGCGGCGGTGTAAATCGAGTTGTGACCGCCCAGGGAATGACCGATCGCGGCGAACTGTTCGCGTTCCACGAAAGGCAATGCCTCCAGCAGGTCGAGTCCGCGGATATTGTCCCAGATCGCCTTCATCGTGCCGCTCGTGTACCCGAGGGCGCGCCAGTCCGGATTGTAATCAGCGAGGAGCGGATACGCGGGCGCGAGGCAGACGTAGCCGCGCTGCACAAGTTCAACGCCGTAGACGTCGTTCGAAGATTTACCGAAACCGACGACGACTTTGTTTCCGAGTGCGTGTGTTTGGTGAAGCGTTAGAATTCCGTGCGCCGTCTTTCCAGCGAGCGCGGTCTTGGGAATCAACAGATACGCTGGGACGCGGGAGTTCGGTTCCGAGGTGTAAGTAAGTTTGCGCCGCACATAAGTTCCGCAATCCACCTCCTCTTCGATGCGCACATCGAGCGGACAACGTTTGGCTTCGCCGGGCAACGCACCCATGACGGTTTGCATCGCTGTGAGAATGGAGGCGCGGCGGAATCTCCAATCATTCGTCGTTCGCACGGTGTGCTCACCGGTGGAATTCGTGAACGTGAGCAAATTTGTGCGCAGCGGCGATGCGCTACACGCGCAGACGAATGCGATGAACAGGAATGCGAGCCTCACGCGCCGGATGGTAGCGGGTGCATGAGGCTTGAGAAGCTCGGAGCGCGGCTGTGTCCGTGAGGACCAGCCGCAGCACGCGAGTTGAGTTGCTGCAGCTGGTGCTTCGCACACAGCGGCGCTCCGGCGCTTCAGTGCCTTCGGAAAACCAATCGATGCTCGATGCGTTTCGTTTGTTTGTAATCGAGCGGCGGCAATTCAGTCTCCGTCGGTGATTCGGTCTCGTTGAGAATTGTTTTCGCGAGTTGTTGCAGCGCGGTCCAGCGCGCCCAGTCCAGTTCGGGTGAGTGCGCGATGCGGCGGAGCATGGAGCGCCATTCGATGATGACGCGGTCGATGTCGCCGGGACCGAGGAATTCGGTAACCCAGCGGTTCTTGCTCAACGGATCTTTGTGGACGTCGTGAACCACTTCGCTCGCGCCCCAACCGTAGCGCGGTGGAGAACCGTTCTCCAAGTAGCCGGGAATGCTTTGAATCCCGTACGTGCGCTGGCACGCGATGGCGAGGCGACCGCCCCAACGATTCTCTTCATTGGCGAAACGATATCCCGCGTCGAGGTTCGCGATGTCGTAAACGAGTTCATCGATCGGATAACTCTGTTCCTCCAGAGCAGCGGCGACAGCGAGGCCATCGCCTTGGGAGAAGAAGCTCACGATTTGGCCGCGACGCGTGGGGACGCCGGCGGCATCCACCAACCCAAGTCTGCGCCACAACATCGCGACGCCGGTGCTGGTGGGAAGTTGACGGCACACGGGAACAAGCGCGCAGACGGCGCAATCGCGCGGGACCACTTCGCGCTCGATTGGTTTCCAGATCGCCACGCCATGCGCATCCATGGGCACGCGCATGGTTAAATCGGCGAGGCTCAAAACCGCGGTGATCTTCTGCTCGTCGTCATCGAATCGGATCACCGGCGTGTGACGCTCGATCATGCGCTTCTCGAAGACAGGCGTAATCTTCTCCTTCCATTGCTGAAGTGACGCTTCGCGCCCGTGCCAGTTCACGAGACGGCGGACCCACTTCACGAGGATGACGCGGTCGTGACCGGCGCGTTCGGCGACCATGGTGCAACGGCCGTAGAGCTTCAGTCCGTTCTCTTCGCCGACGGCGCAGAGCAATCCCTGGCCGACTTTCTCCAGCGCTTCGGCTGTCGCGAGCGCGGGGCGCAACTGAATAGCAGAGAGCGCCGCCGTCTCCGCGAGATCGTCACGATGTTCCGTCGTAGGAGTCGAGGTGACGAGACTCTGACCGTCTTCTTCGCCCGGAGAAGTTTGAGTCTCCTCACGTCGACTGCTACGGGGGATCGTCGCCTCCTGCTGCGCCGCGCTCGTCCGCAGTTTCAACAAATTCAACGCGCTCTCCGGGATGGGCTCCATCACTTGAATGTCGCGCAAACGCTTCTCCGTAAATGTCGGCACCAACTCCCACTCGCCGCGACTGTTCAACATCTGCCGCACTCGCTTGCGCACATGACGTGCGCGCTCGGCATCGGTCTTCAAGCCGCACGGCACGTCGGGATGTTTCATGGACTCTTCCACGCCGAGGAGAATGGGCTTCGTAGTGAACAAACGCTTCTGCACCTCAACCGCTTCCGTGAAGGGATCCTTCCCATGCTTCGCCGCGGCGCTCATCAAACCAAGCAGCGCGTTCCAATCCACCTGCGCGCTGCGCGAGAGATGCGCCGGGTAACCATCGCGCAGCCGCACCTCGTTCTGATTCACCAGCACGTAACCGACCTCATCGATCCCGCGGCGCCCTGCTCTGCCGAACATCTGCAAAATCTCGTCCGGGCGCAGCGGATACTCGATCATGTCGCGCTTGTACGTCGCGGCGGCGAGCGTCACACTGCGCAGGCTGAAATTAATTCCCGCCGCCAAACCCATCGTTGCCACCACCACGCGCAGTTGCCCCGCCTTCGCCAAAGGCTCGATCACTCCCGCGCGCACTGCGTAGCTCAGTCCGCTGTGATGATACGCCACGCGCGTCTTCAACATCCGCTCCAGATGCGGCCCCACGATCTGTCGTTGCTCTGGCGTCAGCACCAGTGGGTTCTGATTGGGAAGAAACCGCGCGATCTCCGCCGCCAGACTCTCCGTCCCTGCCCTTCGCGGCGCGAAGATCAACACCGGCCCCAGATTCTCCGCCAACGCCTTTGCGCAAAACCGTGGCCAATACCCGCGCACCTCACTCGGCACGTGATAACTCAGGTTGTTCGCGAACACCTCCTCCAACGGCACCGGCCGATGATCCGTCCGAATCAACTCCGCCTTCCTCCCCAGCCGCCGCAACCACTTCACGATGTCCTGCGGATTCCCCACGCTCCCGCTCAACATCAACAACTGCGTCTGCGGCGGCGCCAGCGCGATGGCCAATTCATAATTCAATCCCCGATCCTGGTCCCCGATCATCTGATACTCATCGATCACCAGCAGCGACGGCCCATCGCCCGCGATCAACCGATTCTTCTGCGTCTCCAACGTGGCCACGATCACGGGCGCACTGAGATTCTCCGCCAGATCACCGGTGGCGATGCCGACGTTCCAACCGCGCGCGCGCCACTCCGCCATCTTGTCATTGGCGAGAGCGCGAGTGGGGACGGTGTAAATGGCCTGGCCGCGATTCTTCCCGCCATTGGACCAGAGCTCGAAGATCAGCGTCTTGCCCGCGCCGGTGGGGGCGTGCACCACCACATCCTTCCCCTCGCGCAAGAACGCCACCGCCTGCTGCTGCCAAAGGTCCGGGATGGTGACTTGAGTTAAACTCTGCGCTCCCTCGAACTGCTCGCCCAATTCCTGCACGTGCTGATGATACGCCGAGATGGCGGGAGGGGAAATAAAGTCAGTGAGCTACTCCAACGAAGATCGCTCCGGCTTTTCATGATTCGTCCAAGTCGTAAACGAGAGTCGGTCGACTATCTCGCCGTCCTTAATGATCAGAAAACCGCCTTCTCCATGCGGCACTTCTTGAATTTCGTATTTGTACGCCTGTCCACCCGTTCGTTTCATCGCATCGTGAAGCTTTTCAGCAACGTCGCGTTCAGCTTCGTACCATTGCTTCGCCAGCGCTAACATCTTCTCGACCTCTTTTGGATCTTCACCGCGGCTTTTACGAGCCTCCGCCCAATGCCGTCGAGTGGTGTAAAGCCCATCCGCACATTCCTCAACGTTCCGCGCATCCGTCGGACTCATACGATAGTACCTCTCCTTCTGCTCCGGATGTTTTCGGAAGAACAACTCAGCTTCAGAGCGCACCACGGTCGTTGTGCAGCTGGATAAAACAACTAGACTGAGAAACAAAAATACGAAGGTGGCGGTTGTCACTCCTCCCCCTCGCCTTTGGGGCCGGTTCATGCGGGAGAGTTCATCATTTCCGCCGCCCGCGCGCAAGCGGCGCGATCCATCTCACTCACTGCAGACCGCACTTCCATGTCGGCGTGCCCCCTGAAGAGATTCTCCGCAAACCGTAATGGTCATATACCGTGTAGAAAAAGATTTCGTCGGGCTTCACCGAGACGCGAGGCTCTTTCGCAAAGAGCAGAAGACGGACAAAATTCCGGTCGCCTCTACTAGTCAGAACTTTTCCGCGGGCAAAACGGGCACGCCAGCCACCGATAAGTGCCAACGCAACTAAGACATCGATTCCCAACATCGTCGCCACTCCTCCCCCTCGCCTTTGGGGCCGGTTCATGCCGGGGAGTTCATCATTTCCGCCGCCCGCGCGCAAGTAGGGCCTGCTCTGCGAGAACATCGAACCTTCAACATTGAACTTCCAACGTTGAAGTCCGGACTTCGACGTTCAGCGTTCGATGTTGAATGTTCAACGTTCACTCCGTCCTGTCTGCGCCTTGGCCTCACTGCGGTAAATTTCTTCCTCACTTTTTTCATTCAAGCCCGGGCGAATTGATCCGCTAAAGAGTCATGAGTATCGCGGATCTTCCCGTCGCGTTATGAAAAAGTCTGGATCATCGAAAGGTACCGGTGCGAAAGCGCCGCGACGTCGCAGTCCGGCCCAGGCACGTCTCTACCGGCACTGGCGCGAGTTCATCAGTCGCAGCGAACGGCATCTCGAAGAGCAAAGCGTGGCGAAGATTGACGCCGCCACGGAGCGTTTCCGCCAGCAGGTGATCACCGCCGCCGCCCAAGGTGCGGAGGCGTCGGTCGCGTGGCTGTCGCTGGGGCTGTGGAGCTTTGATCCCGAGGAGCGGCTGATTTGTTTTGGCCGGATGTTGAAGTGCATGGAGCGGGAGGAGGAGTTGAGCCCGTCGACGGATGAGTTGGGGCAATGGACTTTCGCTTATTACAACGCGTTCGGACGGTTTGAGATCGCCCGGGCGCTGGTCTACGGCGGCAAGGCGCGTGACGCAAAGGCTTATCTTGAGGAGGCCCTGCCCTTCGCCCGGAAAGCCGAGGACATGCCGGTGCAAGGGGAAGCCTTTGAAGGAAATATCGAAGGCAAGATCGCGGGTGAACTGCTCTTGCTGAAGGTGTGAAGCACGACAGTGAGTTCCGTCCGATCCACTCTCGCTCACGGTGGTGAACCTTTGAGGTTGTGCCTTGGACAAGTTCCGCACGGCGCGAAGGTTTGACTTGGTTTTGGGCGGCCCGTAACTTGGCCTCGCATGTTGGCCGCAGAAACCAGAGTGGCGCCCGTGTCCGATTCAACCGCGCTGCTCGCCAAGTCCCCGGTCGATTGGAAACAGATCGTCCTGCCGTTGGAACCATTCCTTCAGGCCGTTTCCACACGGATGAGCGAGCAGATCAACGCGTTCGAACCTGACCTGGCGTGCTACGCCGAATACGCGTTGAACGCACGCGGCAAACAATTGCGCCCCGCCCTCGTCGGCCTCGCCGCCAATGCCATCGGAAAGACGCAAGACTCTCACGTAACGGTGGCGGTGATCATTGAGATGGTGCATCTGGCCACGCTGGTTCACGACGATGTGATGGATGAGGGGCGGATACGGCGCGGTCGCCCGACGTTGGCGGCGAATTGGGGGAACGAACTGAGCGTGTTGTTGGGGGATTGTTTATTCGCACGCGCTCTGGAGTTGGCAGCGAGTTTTCCCACCCCGGAGATTTGCCGCGCGGTGTCGAGTGCCACGAACACAGTGTGTGAAGGGGAAATTTTGCAGACCTTGCGACGAAACAAGATCGATCTGTCGCGCGCGGAATATTTCAAGATTCTCGCGATGAAGACGGGTGAGTTGTTCGCCCTGGCGTGTGAGCTGGGGGCGCATCTCAGCGGGGCCACGGCGAAGCAGCGCGTGGCGCTGCGGCAGTTCGGGATGTCGCTCGGCACGGCGTATCAGGTTTATGACGATTGCGTGGATGTGTTCGGCACGGAACGCACGGCGGGGAAGTCGTTGGGAACGGATTTAGCGAAGGGTAAGTTGACGTTGCCCCTGCTCGTGTTGCTGGAAACGAAAGGCGCCACGCGTGATGCGGTGGCAGCAATGATTGAACGCTGGAACGCGAATTCCTTTCCTAGGCTCATGTCGTTATTGCGGCAGGACGGTTCGCTGGGCCAGTGCCGCGAGGTGATTTGCGAGCACTTGCAGGTGGCGAAGAATTGCGCGCGCAGTCTTCCGGATACGGAAAGTCGCGCGGGTTTACTCGGGCTGTGTGATACGTTGACGATGCAGACCGAACTGCTCGGAGGCGCTGCGTAAAGTGCGAGCAATGATGGAACGTCCAGCCGTCAAGAAGACGGAGCCGCCGCGCGACCCTCCGCAAGAGGCGCCCACTCCCGAGGATTCCGTGCTGGTGAACGCCGCACGCAACGGTGACATGTACGCTTACGATCAATTGATCCGGCGTTACCAGGAACGAATCTACGCGACGATTTACCACATGACGTCCAACCACGAGGACGCGAATGATCTGGCGCAGGAGACGTTCATCAAGGCTTACAGCGCGCTGAAGTCGTTCAAGGGAGATTCGAGCTTCTACACGTGGGTTTATCGCATCGCGGTGAACAAGACCATCAACTTCCTGAAGCAACGGAAGAACAAGATTTCGCTCAGTCTTAACGACCTTGATTTCCAAGTGGAGAACGATCCGGATCTGGTGGCATTCGTTTCGGACAAGACGCCCCGGCGCGACGCCGCGCTTAGCGAGCTCCAGGAAAAATTGAACGCAGCCATGCAGAAGCTGTCAGAGGACCACAGAATGGTCGTGACTCTGCACGACGTGCAGGGTCTGTCACATGAAGAGATCGCCAACATCATGGGCTGTAACGTGGGAACGGTTCGTTCCCGCCTCTTCTACGCACGGCAGCAGATGCAGGCGTATCTCTCGGACTATTTGAAATAGCGGTATGGAAACCTCGCCTGAAGATTTCGAATCATTGCAAAAGCTGCTGAAGCTCAAGCGCTACGAACATCCGCATCCGCGCTACTTCAACGATTTCTCAAGCCAGGTGATCGCACGGATCAAAGCCGGCGAAGCACGCGCGCCGTGGTGGGAAAAATTCGGGATCGATCTGCGGGCTGTGGCGACGGTCGGGGCCGGAGCGGCGGCTTGCGTGACTTTCTTCCTTGGCATGGGGACAGCGCCGCAGGGCGCGAACGCGACCGGTATGGGCGGACCTTCAATTGCTACAGCCAGTGTAGCAACGCAATCGGACGCATTCTCCCAACCCAACGCTCAAGACATCGTGGCGGCGAACAGCACCAATCCGGTCATTAACGCAGCGGGCATGATGCGGGTAGGACCATGGCGTAAGCTCGAGATGCCGGTGAGTTACCAATCTCACTAGCGATCGTCAGTCCGCCAGCCGATCGAACGCGACCTGCTTCCCTTCAAACTCGAACGAGAGTTTCGTATTGTTCGCGCTTAGCTTCGCTTCCGAAGAATTCTTTCCGTTCTTATTGCTTAACTCGACAAAGTACGTCGGCGCTGAACCGCTCCACTTCCCAGTCGCCGAGTACGTCGCGTTCGAGTTCCACCAAACGGAGACATAGTTCGTTGTCTTGTCCGGCCGTAAACCATACGGCGTTACGGGCGATGCCTTTCCCTCGACCAGAGGACTGATCTTCAGCGATGCCTTGTTATCATGATACGCCGTGAACTGCGCACCTTTGAAGCGCTCCATCACTTCACGCTTTAGCCGGTACCAAGTGGACATCGGCATGTCGGACTTCGATCGTTTGTTGAGCTGCAACGACGTGTCCGCGTCGTAAGCCCAGCGGCCGAGGATTTTTTCTTCCGCGAACTTCGGCGACACACCGGTTTCCAGATACGTTCTCAAATCCTTCAAATCCATCGCCATGAACTCGTTGAAGAGATCAGTGTTCGTGTAGACCTCCTGGACTTTTTCATTCGCCAGGATTTCCGAGAGCGGTGCTGAATCGAGAAGCTTTTGTGTCGCCGCATCCGAGCCGAGCGCTTGAAAGATCGGTCGCTCCGACATCGAAGCAAACACAGGATAATTGTAGAGACGCTGCTTGAGGCCGCGATTGTGATACAGCAACCCGAGCAGGTCCGACACTTCGTAGAACTTCTTTGGTGCGGGATTAAACGGCGCGACCACTTTGTCCATCTTCGTGTCCTTGAGATCGTTCCCGGCTTTGGCCATGAACCACATGACTTTGGAATTGCTCTCTTCCCCGCCCGTCTGCACGGCGAAGTAACCGCCGACCGCGACCACGAGCGCGAAGACGAAAAAGTAAATCAGTCCATTCAACGCTCCGATCGCCGCGCCCACACGCCGGTGCATCCGTTCCCAAAACGCGCGGTGCGCATCGCTGACGTGATAACGGTAGTGGTAGTCGACCTTCTTGAAAACGAATGCGCCCACGATGCTCATCACGATCGATACGACGAGAAAAGCGATCACTGGCGTGACGAACTGCGGCACGGCGGGATGCACGTGGACGAAGTTGAAGATGAAATTGAACAACGGCGCCATTGGCATCGCGAGAATTGCCGCGAGCAGCAGCCCAATGAACGTGAACGCAGCGCGGATCGCTCCCTGCCGGTAGCCGATCGAAACCATCAACGCGATCAATACGATCGCAGCAATCCACATGATCATCGCGCGAGAACGTAATTTTCGGTCTCTGAGAAATCACGCAGAAAATGTCTGCGTGCGTATGATTGGATATCGCTCACCGCTTCATCGGCTCCACAATTTTGAATTCTGGGTCGATCTTTGGTGCGAACAATCCTTCATCGATTCTTGGGTTCACCTGGCCGTTTCGAAAATCATTTCGCATCACCGAGCCGTCGCCGAACTGAAGTTCCGTCGCGCGCAGCATGAAATCATTCGTCGAGAACGACACCGTGATGCGCGGCATCATCTTGCGCGCCGATGACGAGCGCGGTTCGAGCGTAAGATTGCTTACGTCGTTCGAAGAAACGAGCGACACAATCCGGAACTGCCGCTCCATCTCCGCCTCGCTCCGCGGGAAACCTGCCTCGAGCAAACCGAGCGTGTCTTTCCACTGCCCAAGCTTCTCGCCAGTGAGCGGAAATTTTTCCACACGCTTCAATCGCGGATAAATGACCTGCATTTCATCACCGCTTCGAACGGCAATCGTCTGCGCCGGGGAACCAATCTCCCATCGGAACTTGTTCGGGGTGGCAAACCAGACATGACCGGTCGAGACGAGCGGCTGCGCGAGAGTTTTCAATCGGCGCGTCTGAGTGAGATCGGCGGACCATGTTTGAAGGTTGGTTTGGGCGGCGAACCATTGCTTCAGTCCGGAATGTGTTTCGGCAGCGTGATTACGCGGAATGGTCGCGCAGACCAGAAAGAGAATTCCCCAAATCAAACCTGCTCGAAAAGTTTTCATCACCGCCACACCGGCACAAAATGATACCACTGATCCGGGTGTGCGCGAATCGCCGGCTCGAGGGCGCCGATCACGCGTTGCGTCAATTGTTGCCGCGCTCCACGGTCCCGGAGCGACGCACGTTCGTACTGAACGGCCGGCGAGATGTGCGCCGCGTACGAATCTCCCGACGCGACTAAATCGACTGGCAACAATTCACATCCGGTTGCGCGCGCGAGTTCCGCTGCCGAAACCGACGCCGCAAAAGGTTGGCCAAAAAGTTGCACTTCGACCGCGCTCGTCTTCGGCGGCCGATCGATGAGCAACGCCACCGTCGCGCCCGCTTCCAATCGCCGGATGATTTCCACAAACGAAAATGGATCGCGCCCGATCACGAGCGTTTCGATTCCCCAACGCGCGCGCGCAGCCTGGCGCATCTCGGTGAGTCCGCGGCCTGGCTCGACAAGGGTGATTACGTGCAGCTTGAAGCCATGCTGCGTCAGAAGTGGCGCACCGAATTCCCAGTTACCAAGATGCGGAGTCACGAGCAAAACCCCGCGGCCGGTTTTCTGCGCCGCAAGGAAGTGTTCCCAGCCAGTCAACTCGCCGAACATGTTCTTGAACGGCAAGCCGGCTTCGAACCGCCACAGATCAACGAGCTTCCGCCCGAAATTTTGGAAAACATACGCCGCGAGCAGTTCAGCGCGCTGTCGATCACCGCCAGTGAGGGGCAGAACGTTTTGCACCACCGCTTCGCGACGAGACGGAAACAGAGTCGCGTAGCTTCGGCAAAGTGTTGCCGCGAATTTTTGCGCCGCCCCACGGGAAAAGATTTTCGCAGCGCCAACCCCGACCCGCCACATCGCAGCGCCGTAAAGAGCCGAAGGATTCTGCGGCAAGCGTCGTTCACGATTGGAAGTTGAACGTTGGACGTTGAACGTTGAACCAGTCCGCGCCGTGGATTCCACTTCTCCCATGTTCAACGTTCTCTCTTCCGTGCTCAAATCTTCGCCGCAGCGCGCCACCAGATTGGCAGCAGGTAAACTGAAATCAACATATTGAAGCCGATGCCGATCGCGCACACTTCTCCGAGGCTCGCCATGCCCGCGTTTGTCGACAGCGCCAGCGAGCCGAACCCCGCGACCGCCGTGCCGCCGCACAGCAACAGCGCGCGTCCGACCGACTGATACGCGAGACGCACGTCGCCATCGTGTCGCCGGAGCGCGAGTTGTGTGAAGATGCTGTAATCGACTCCTGTTCCGAGAATCAGCGGCACGGCCATCATGTTCAGCAAATTCCACGACCAGCCCGCAATCCGCATCACCGCGAGCAGCGCGAAGCCGCTCAACAACATCACCGCGACGCTCAGCAGAATTTCGCGCGCGCGCCGAAACGCGAACCACAACGAGGCCGCGACGAGCAGCACCATCGGCAAAATCACGCGCCACATGTTCTCCTGAATTTTCGCGACGAGCGCGGAGCCGAGCAGCGGCCAGCCGGACACGACGACGTTGTCCCGCGCCAACAGGGGCTTCCAACGTTCCGTTTCCGCACGCACCTCCTTCAATGAAGTCGTCGTTGGGTAGACCATTCCCACGGAGAGAAACTTCGTTTGGTTGCGCGCCATGAAATTTCCCGTGACCCAACGGCTCATCTGGTTACTCGGCCAGAACACTCCCGATGTCGCGAGCGCGGCGCGCCACGTTTGGAAAATGCCACGCGTCATCAGTAGAGCGCTGGGAGTGAAGCCATTGGTCAGCGCGGCTTTGATCAGCAGTGGCTCTTCGGCCGCGAGCTTCTGAAGCCAGACGCGATTCGCTTCTTGATTCGGCGGGTTCGGCCAAAGCGGCGCGGGCAGAATGAAGCTGCTGATCCAGCCATTCGACTTTGCGGTCTCCAGCGCCGCGTTCACGCCGCGCAATCGTGTCAGCACATCGACCTCGTTGGTTCCGATGGTAATCACCCAAAGCGGGTCGCCGTTGCGGCTCAGCTCGCGTTTGATTTCTTCGATCGCGCCGTACGACGGGCTGTTTCGCGGGCGCAACGCATCGGCGGTTCGATCGATGGTCGGAAGGCCTCGGACGAGCGAAACCGCGACGAACAAAAGCAACGCGATGCTTACAATCACAACCAGCTTCACACGAGCTGGCGAAACTGTCGTGGTGACACCGCGCTCAACGGGAGCAGTCACCATCGCGAATATGGATCGCAGCGGCCCGACACTCCTCTTCATGCGATCGCGAAACAGTGGCGGGAGAAAGGCAAACAACATCACGACTGCTGACAAGGCGACGCCGATCGCGACGAGCGACCCAAGCTGGCCGAGGCCTGGAAGTCCCGCAAAGTTCAAAACGAAGAACGCGCTGATCGTCGTCACCGCCGCCCAGAAAATGCTCGGTGCGATCGCGCGGCGAACTTCGGGAATTGTTTCCTCCGGTTTCGCGAGCGCCTCCTGATAATGGACCACGGCGTAATCGACGGCGAGCCCGAGCAGGATCGCCGCGAAGCCGATGCTCACCACGTTGATCGTGCCGAAGATCAGTCCTCCGATTGCGAGCGTGGAAAACAAAATCAACCCAAGCAGCACGAGCAACCAAACCATGGGCAGCATCCGTCGATGCGCGATGTAGAAGAGCACTGCGATGATCAACGCCGTGCCGATCACAGAAACTTTCACGTCGCGCTGCATGTCGGCAGCGATTTCGGATTCGAAGGCAGGCCGACCGGTGTAGCGGACTTTCATGTCCGCGCCGAGTCCCGCGCCTTTCACCAGAGATTTGATCGCATTCAGCCATTCGGTGCATTGGCGATAGTTCAACAAGTCACTCGTCGCCTGCACGAACACGAGGCGGAACGTGCCGTCGGGAGACTCGAGTTGGAAACCAGAGGACGCCTGCGATGTCTGCTCCGGGTTCCACGGCAACAAACCGTAAGGATCGCGCGTGCGCATGAATGACGCGGCGGAAAATGAGGTTGCGAGTTGTTCGCGCACGGACGCCAGCGTCGGCTCGATGTTTCTCGGCGTGAGGCGTTGCACAAGGTTGCTGAGACCCTCGGGTGGCTGGTTTAACCACGTGTACGCAATCAATTCCGCCGCGCGACTCGCGAGTTCCTCGTCACTCGCACCAGAGCCGAACAATTCATCGGGCTGTTGCCAGATGACCATCGTCGCGAGATTCGTTTGCGGCAGCAGAGTGTCGGCGATTTTGCGGGCGGCGGCTTCGGTGGCTTCGGCGTTCGGGCCACGCACACTGATCACGAGTTGATGCGCATCGGTGAAATATTTTTGATAAAGCTTCAGTCCGTGAACGACCGGCTCGTTGCTCGGCAGCAAGTCCATCACGTCGACGTCGAGACGAAGACGCACCACACCGAGCGCGACGGGCACCAGCAGCAGCAGCCAAAGCCAGTGGCGCGACCTCATTGGAGAAAGCCGGAAATCACTTCGCCTGTGCTGCCGTTTTTCAAAGTGAACTCGTTGGTCGAATTGCGTCTGAACTGAAGCGCCCGGATCGTTTGTTCATTCGCCAGCGCTCGGGAGAGATGAACCCAAATCAAGCGAGGGGTTGGCGAGCCTTTGCCAGAAAATCGGCGACGCCGCGGAACAAACTCAATCTGCCAAAGCTCGTTACTCGTCTGCACGTTCACAAATGGAATCGGGTTTTTGGAAAATTGAAGCACGGTGCGGCCGTCCGGATTGGTTGCGAAAAGAAGCTCACCGGCGATTTCCGGCGCATCTTCCTTCGTGCGCCAGATGGCCTGGCCCTGCTGCAATTTCCATCCCGGTTCGGAAAGATTCGCCGGTGCCATTGGCGCAATCGTGCGGCAGCCCGCGCTTAGAAACAAAACTGCCAGCGCGATCAGCACCGGGATTTTTAGCACCCCTGATGTTTCCCTCATGCATGCAAAGTCGCGCAGGAGTTACTCCGCTTCAACGGCGCAGTCGAGAGTGAAGGCGTGGAGGGCGAGTTTCGGCTCGATGGGAAGCCGCAGGCTCAATCCTTTGCCGTCTGCATCCCAAAAATCTTTTCGCCAATGTGGCGGCCAAGCTTTCGATAACTTTCCCACTGCGCTTCATCGAAGAATTGATCGGCGGTCGGTTCCTGCGGGAACAGCGGGTGTTCGTTCATGTATTCAACAACATCGAGCGGTTCATCGCCCGATACGCCTGGCTTCAGCACGACGATGTAACTCTTCTGCGGTGCAGCCGATGGCTGCGATTCACGCTCGTCTGGTTTTGGATAAGTTACTTCCGCCAACAGTGCGTGCGGTCCTCTGTCATCGACTTTGTTGTTCGACTCCGGCATAAAATCTTTCGGCAAGCCAAAGAAGTCCGGGTTGGCTCCCGGCACGTGTTCCAACACTTCCTCCGGCGGAAGGAATTCAATTTCAGCGCCAAAATCGATGCGCACCAAACGCGTGAGGTTCGCCAGATCAGCGAAGTTGTAGTGAGGATCGGCCCCGCAATCGCAAATGATTATCAGCGGCAGCCGGCGGCGGATCAGCTCGTACGCTCCGGTGTTTTCGAAATGTCCTCCGTCCGAAAGATACCAAAGCCGGTCGTTCGGGCCGCGGAACTGCGCGAGGAACTCATCGAATAGATGCGCCTGCACGGGCATTATCCGCGCGACGAGTTTTTGGAGAAAGTTGCCGCGAACGTAATTTTCTCCCAACTCAACCTTCCGGTCCTTCGGATCGACATGGCTGTCCCACCAATAGCCGAGCCGCACATTGGCCATGCCGGCGATGAAGCTGGTGCCGAAACTCGTCGCCCTGCCAAGGCCCGTCGAAAATGCCGCGCCGGAAATTCCGATCCATCGGCTGAGCCTCAGTGTTTCGATCTTTTGTCGTTCGCTCTTGCCGTGGAGCGGATGATAGCCAAACGGAATTGATTTCTCCGGCAAGCTCTGTGCGGTTTCATCACTCTCGCTTAGCTGCTGCGTCGCGACGCGAAGTTCGGCCTGCCGTTTTCGTCCGGCCTCTTCACGCACAGAGGGAAGCGGTTCAATTTCTTCAGTTCCGTCGCGGTCTCCTCCGAGGAACAGCTCCTTCACCGTGATCGGAGCAGCCGTTGTCCGCGCGTCGCCTGATTTGTTTTCCGCTGATTTGAGAGGTGAACGCAACGCGTGAAATTTTGCGCCGATGGTCATTCCACACGGCCCGAGCGCCATGATCAAGCCGTGACGATCGCGGTCCTGCACTTGTGATTTGCCGCCGACGGTTTCATTGAGGGTGACGTTGACGATGTGCAGCGGACCGCCCGAAAGATGCGGATCGTACGCGCGCCAGCACAAGTCATCGCCCGGCGCGAAGTCACCAATCTTCTGCGTCTGTCCGGACCAACGCTCGGGGTTGGATGCGCCGTGGTAAGCGCGAGTCAGTCGCGCCGCATAAAGCATGGCGTGGGACGAAAGATTCAGGAACGTGAGCGTGCGGCCAAAACAAATCGCCAATACGAAACACGCGAGCGCCGCATATCCCGTCCAGCGATAATTCATTTCCCATTCGCAGGGGCAGCCGGGATCGCTTGGCGCCTCGGTGACTTTGATCAGATCATCGGGATTTAACTTCACGCGTGGCCCGTTGAACTGGGCGACGAGATTCGTGCCGGGGAGAACGAAGATATTGGTGATCCCTCGCGCTTCCGCGCACTCGGACCACATCTCCTCCAGATTCAATTTAATTCCCGGGTTGCGCCACTGCCACGCGAAGCCATGCGAAATCGCGGAGAGCGACACGAGAACCACGCTGGCCAGAATGACGGCGGCGAGAGTTGCGACCAATTTCAGGGGGACTTGCGCAGCTTTGCGTTGGGGCAAGCGCGCGACCAAAAGTTTGATGCGCTTGGCGAAAGAGAAGAGCACCATAACTCCCGCGACGCTGAGAAACGATTTCAGTCCCGGACCATTCTCCAGGCGCAACATCGCGTAAGCCATTTGGCCGAGTGAGTCGACGATCGCGAGAATCAGCAGCACGATCGTGATGACGAACGCTACAGTGAGCCAATTGGAGAGCTTGGTGCGAATTTTGGGAAAGCTATTTTCGCTGCGATCCGACGCGAGAAAACCCATCACCGTGATCGCCCCAAACGCAATCGCCATCGTGGTCTTGGAGTAGAGATTGTTTCCAAACCACGCAGGCGCAAACAGCGCGATGACGAGGGCACCGAACGCGCCGGTTGAGAAGCCGCCACACCAACCGGCCGTGGCCCACGCGTACCAAACGAGCGGGACCGCCGCGATCACCGCGACGACGCGCGAAGCGAGTTGTCCGGACATCGGGCCGAAGAACGCGCAAAGACACGCGCCTGCGATCATTGCTGCCACCACGATGGCAGGTGGCGCGCCCCAACCGTCCCCGTGTTTCTTTTGCGTCAGCCAAAACGCCCATCCCAGCGGCAGGGTTGAAACGAGAAAAGCGATCGCGGGTAAAATCAGCGTGGGACTCCACCACCAATGATGTTCTGTGCGAACGATGAGTGGGCCTTCGACGATGTCCCGCCATTCTTCGAATTGCCAGAGCCACGCCCGCAACGTTTCGAGAGAGAAGAAAATCGTGAGCAACGTCACGAGCACAACCACGGTAACCGCCGCCCAATTTCGAAACGCAATCGCGAGGTCGAACACCAGGTCGCCGCCGCCATCCGGCGCGATGTACCGCCCGCTTTCCCGCAAACGCACGAGCGGTTCCGATTGGTGATCGTCGAGAATTTTTTCCACGCGGGCTACGCCCGCCGTTTCGTTCAGCGCGTCAGCGACCGATTGCAGTTGCTGAAGTTTTTCTGGAGTAAACGTCGCCTTATCGTCCTTCACCCAGTCGCGCGTGAAGAGGCGCCCGAGAAAACTGCCGATGTAACCGCCGCCGGAAACAGTGGAGAGATAATCCACTTTCCGCAGCCACTTGCTCGCCGCCATCGCCTGCAACACACCGAGACAAAAAGTCGCGCTGCGAATGCCGCCGCCGGAAAGCGCCAGCCCGATGTCGTCGGCTTTCGTCAGGTTCGGATTGATCGGCACACCCGCGGCTTCGCGACGCGCATCCACCAGTTCCTGTTCCGCCTCGCGCAATCGACCGGGATAGCACAGCCGTTCGCGTGTTAAACGGTTTTCCTCGCGACGATTTCTTTTGAGAGCAGTCATGGGAAACAGGAGAGATTAGCGGTTCACGATCGTATCAAGAAGAGGCACCCATCCACTGCGCGACGACCGAAGTCCGGTCGGAAGACTGTCGCGCAATGGATGGGCGGTGGGCATTGGTTGCGGAGTTTTAGCGAACCAACTGAATTCATTTCTTTGGCTTCCACGAAATCACTTCGCCTTTCACGTCCGCCGGACATTCGAGCACGGGCGTCTGGTGATAATGAAGGTTGTGCAATCGCTTCGTGACTGCGCCGACCAGTTCACCCCATTTGGGAAGGTCTTTGCGTTTGCCCGCGGCGACGTCCTTCCGCGCCTGGCGAAAAACTTGCGCCAGCGAATAAGTGAACGCGCCGTACGAAGTCACACCGTGCCGATACTCGTACGAGAATTGTTTCTCACGACACGCTTCGAGAAGGATCGGCTGGTAAGCACGCGCTGTTGCTCGCGAACGGCGGCCGAGACGGCACACATCGCTGCTGCGACTGCTCGCATCCGAGCTTAGACCTTTTCCTCCTTCGAAACCTTCGAGCCGTGATTCCCACATTTCCAATTGCGGGTTCCATCTCAGCGCGCGATGGCGAATGTCGTCCGGCGGATTGAGTCCGCGCACACGCGCGCTGCCATCACGCGTCATGCCTCCTGAATGACAGCAGTCGAGGATGGCGAGGAACCGTGCGTCTTCAGGCAACTGGCTGTAGAGTTCGTAGAATTGGTTGTCCACGACCGCGTGCTCGCGAGACCAGTCGAAGTCGTAAGGCACCAAACATTCATCGAGCCGGTCTGGTTCGCCGTTCGCGCCGTACCCAGGAATCTGCGCGCCGTGACCGCTGTAGAAGAGCACGCGATTCTGTCCATCGTCAGCGCCATCGAGCAGCCATTCGAGCCGTTCGAGCACGCCCGAAGCCGTCGCACGATCGTTGAGCACGACACGGATTTCTTCGGGCCTGAAACCGCATTCCTGAAGCACGGCGCTCATCAGGAACACGTCATTCACGCAGCCTTCGAGACGGTTCTCGGGATCGGGATAATCATTGATGCCGATCAGCAGCGCACGGTTCTGCGGTTTCGGCTGCACGATCGCGCTCACCTTTTTCTCGGCCAGCATCGTCGCGAGCCGCGAGGCAATCCTCACTCCATCCTTGCGCAGCCCGCGCGCGGCGCCCGTGATTTTCTGGTTGAGATAAGGCCAGACAACATTCGCCGTGTTCGGATGGCCGAGATATTCCGTCGCTTCGTGATCGAGAACTCCATCGATGTCGAACTCGGTGATGAGTTGCTGGAACTTCCCGTTGCTCAGCCGGATTTTTGCTGTAAACGCGTCATCGTGAGGATTGAAGAGATGAAACCACCGGTCGACGTTCTTCAGCAGATCAATGCGTCCGCCAAACTGGTCGCGCACAAACGGATTGCCGATCTGCGACCCGAGCGAAACGAACACACGTCCCGCCTTGTCGCCGTTCATCACGAGCGCGGTAGGATTTTTTTGAAACAAGTCGTAGCAGATCAGCGAGCCGAGGCTGTGCGCCAGCACCGCGTGCGGGTTGAACGCGGTGATGTGCCGTTGCACGGCGCTGCGCGTTTGCTCACGCAACGAGCTGTTTGGTTTTTCCGCCCACTTCGCCACCATGCCCGCCGTCCAGCTCAACGTGTCCGATACGTCACTGAACCCGCGCGAGCGATGAAACAAATCACCGACGTTGTGCATCAGGCCGCTCGCCGAAAGGCGGAACAGCGCTTCGGTGAGATCGACCGAACTCATATCCACGTTCGCGAAAATCTGATCGTAGTCGACGAACTCAATCTCTAGCGGCACGCCAGGCAAACCGGCCGTGATGGCGTTCACCCAGGCGCGCTGAAAACCCGGATCCGCTTCTTGATGACCCACGCCGTGAACGCACAACAGCCGCAACGTATCCGCCGGCATCGCCGCCGTTGCGGTTGCGTCGGCTGCGCGCGCGAGCGCTCTCGCACCATCGGGCGCCGCCGATTCGCCAGGCACATCTTTGCAAGCGACGACCGTGTAGTTGCCATCGCCCTGCTCCTGAGTTGTGACGGCGTAACCGGCCGCTTCGTAATCAGCGACGACCTTGCTGAGCTTCGAGGGCGGAACGTCGCGAAGAATTTTGCACTTGGGCATAAGAGTGTTGGGTTGAGATTAATCGCAGGAGAAGCCGACAGCCTGAAGCGCCTGACGACGCTTTAGAACGTAGGCGGAATCGTTGATCAGGTCTGGAATGTCGACGTCGGGACCGAGATGCAGGTCGATCCAATTTTCGAGCGCAGTTTCGTGAGCTGTATCAACTCTGCCATTCGGCATCCAGTAAGCGCGCAGACAATCACTCGCTTCGTCGTTGTTAAACGTGCCGATGGCGATCTTCACGCCAAGCGCCGCTTGCTTCGCCATCTCCTCGTTCTTCGCCTGGCTCACGTACATCGCGATGGCCGCGGGACTCCTCGTTCCCATAAAGCCGGTCGCGAAATTTTCAGAAGTGTCGCTGCCGATGAGCAGGTGCTTGATACCTGATTCCGAACGGATGCCGCTGACGACTTGCGGCACAGCGCGCGGACGATTCACGGAGTTGGTGCCGACGCGCTTGCCCGTTGGTATGGAATAAAATTGATGGCGAATGAATCCCAGACGAGCTTCGTAAAGCTGCGTCTTGTCGTTCTCCATCACGGTCGCGCCGATCGTCGTGTTGACCGACGCGAAAATATTTTCGCGGACTGGCGTGGAGCAACCCACGCCCAGCACCGCGAGGGCGCACGTGATCACCGCGAGAATTACGGGTTTCATAAAAGTGCGTTACGGTTTGGGGGCGACGAAGTTGGTAACGGCCAGCGCAGCAGCGATCGCATTTGACCCGTTCTTCGCCTGGCTCAGATACATGGCGATCGCCGCCGGGCTCCACACAGCGCTGGAGCCCACGGCGAAATTCTCAGACACGTCCATGCCGATGAAGAGATGCTCGATACCAGAGTGCGCACGAATGCCGCTCACGAGGTCAGGCACGAGATCGGCGCGGTTGGTCTGGCCTTCGCCTTCGACCTTCTTGCCCGTCGGGATGCTGTAGAACTGCGTGCGGATGAAGCCGAGCTTCAGCTCGTACATTTGCGTCTTCGCGTTTTCAGTGAGCGACGCGCCGATGCCGGTGTTGATGTCGGACACGATATTTTCGCGCACGACAGTGCTGCAACCGGTGGCGAAAAGAAGCACCCCGGCAGTAGCCGACGCGCCGATTCGAACGAGGAGTGTTTTCATGGTGTTGCGTTTTGGTTCGTGTTTGCTGCGGCCCAGCGCGCGCCGGGCGAAGAATTGAAATTTTTGACGTTTAGTTCGAAGGGTGTCGCGTGGATGGCGAGCACCAGATTGGTCGCGTAATTCGGATCGATCTCGACGCGATGCCGCTGCACCAGGCCAAGGTTAATCGAGTGGTCGAGCACGAGGCCGAGGCCGCGTACGTCCTGGACAACCGCGCCCTGCTGATTGGTCACGCTGACGATTCCGAAACCAATGATCGCGACGTGACGCGTGCCGTGCCGATCGGTCCACGCGCAGCCGGTCAGGAAAGCGAGGATCGCAATCGCTAGAAGTGAGGTGAGCAGCCGCGCGGCGAATTTGCGCCGTTGCGCCATGTCCGCAAGCAATTCAGAGGAGCCCCGCCCTCGTCCAAAAACAAAATCCGTCCCCACGTAGATGAATACGTAGCGAGATGGGCGAACCTTTCACAAAAAGTTCAAAAAAGATTTCGTGGTCCGAGGAGGTCTCCCTCACCCCAACCCTCTCCCAAGGGAGAGGGTTGGGGTGAGAGGGAATGCGACTCAGGAAACGGAAATTACTTTTGGCAATCGCTCTAACCCGTCACCAGCGTGCCGACTTCCTCGCCAAGAATGACGTGGCGCAAGTTCTGCGGCTTGAACAGATCGAACACGATGATCGGCATTTTGTTATCCATGCAGAGGCTGAACGCGGTGGAGTCCATCACCTTCAATTGCTTCTGCAACGCTTCCAGGTACGTGATGCGCGAGAAGCGTTTGGCCTCGGGATTCTTCTTCGGGTCGCTGTCGTAGATTCCATCGACCTTGGTCGCCTTAAGAATCACCTCGGCGCCGATTTCATTCGCTCGCAACGCCGCCGCGGTATCTGTCGAGAAGTAAGGATTTCCTGTGCCGCCGGCAAAAATCACGACGCGATTCTTCTCAAGGTGCCGCACTGCACGGCGACGAATGAATGGCTCGGCGATCTGCGTCATCGTGATGGCGCTTTGGACGCGTGTCGGAATGCCAGTGCGTTCGAGTGCATCTTGCAGCGCCAACGCGTTGATGATCGTCGCAAGCATCCCCATGTAATCAGCCGTCGCTCGCTCGATTCCTTTTTCGCTGCCGCTCACGCCCCGAAAAATATTCCCGCCGCCGATGACAATCACCACTTCAACACCGAGCTTGCGAACATCACCGATCTGCTCCGCCATGTCATGAATGCGCGCCGGGTTGATGCCTCCGCCTTTTTCGTCGCCCAACGCTTCGCCGGAAAGTTTCAGGAGGACCCGGCGATATTGTGGTGAGGCAGCTTTCTTCATGGCGCGCGGGTTGTACCAGTCGCGCCGTCGGGCCGTCAAATGCAGTTCCCCGGCGCTTCAGCGTTTGCTCGATTACGTCTTCAGCGAACGCAGTAAACGAATTGTCAGTGTCTTCGCGGTTCGCTCGATGGTTCCGCCAAACGCTCGCGTTCGCGCCGCGGCTTCGGTAGGAATTTCGCCAACCACTCCGCTGCGGAAATGCAGCAACGCGAACAAGCCGTCTTGCTCAAAATGCATTTCCAACTCCGCCGCGCTGTCGATCGCGCCAAGAATGGTTTCAGCAATACGGATGAGTTGAATCGCTGCATCGCAATCCATCGTAATGGTTTCTGATGGCTGCTGAAATCGGCAGCGAGAGCGCTTCGCGGCCATCGACTCGATCACGGCGCTGATGCCGAACAAATCCAATGCACGTGGACGGAGTTGCGACGAGACATCGCGCATGTCGCTGCTCACCGACTGCAACAGTTCGGCGAGTTCCTGAACGGCTGCGCTCGTCGGTGCGCGCCCTTCCTCAAGGTCACTTTTCCAGAGTGATAATTCGATCATGGCTGCGGTGAGCTTCTGCGCGGGGCCGTCGTGAAGGATCCGCGCGAACCGCGCATTTTCCTCTTCGTAGTGCGCGGCCAAAATTGCCGCGTCGCCAGAAATCTCTAATCTGTTCTCCCCCGCTTTGTCGTCTCTCATCGTTGCCGCAGTGCGTGTGCTCGGCTCGACGGGTATCGGGAACCTCGATTGATTCCAAACTTTATCTGCGCTGACGCGATGAGTTTCTTTCCTCATGCCGCTTGGAGTTGCATGGCCGAGTTGATCGCCTTGCGGATGACCTGCAGCAACGCGGGCGGCGAATACGGCTTGGAAATAAAATTGATGCCCTCTTCCAGGGTGACGCCGGGCACTTCCGTGCTGGCCGCGCAACCGCTCGTGAAAATCACTTTCATCCCAGGTCGATGCGCGCAGATTTGCCGGGCGACTTCCGCACCGCTGATGCCCTCGGGCATGAGCATATCGGTCAGCACGAGGTGAATGACTTCAGTGCTCGCGCCGGCGAGTTCAATGGCTTTACGTCCGGTCTCCGCTTCCAACACGCGAAAACCGGCGCGCTCACAAACCGTCCGCACGATTCGGCGCACCGGCGCTTCATCGTCCACCACGAGAATGGTTCCCGCAGTTTTGCCGGGCACATTCGCTTCTGCTGAATTTCCCGCTGACGAACTGCCGGCAGCGGAATTGGAATGCGGAAAAAAGAGACGAAACTCGCTGCCGCGTCCTAGCTCGCTCGTCACTTCGAGCCAACCGCGATGTTGTTTTACGATGCCGTAGACCGTAGCGAGACCGAGTCCGGTTCCCTTGCCGACTTCCTTGGTCGTGAAGAACGGTTCGAAAACTTTTTTCAACGTCTCCGCGCTCATGCCGCAACCGCTGTCCCGCACACTCACAGCCACGAACTTGCCGGCACGGCGCTCCGGATTTTCTTTCGTGTCCGTTTCCAAAAAGCTCACGGGAGACAATCCGATGATAAGATCGCCACCATTCGGCATGGCATCGCGTGCGTTCACGACAAGGTTCATCAAGACTTGTTCCAGCGACCCGCTGTCCGCGCACACCGTGGGCACGGTCGGTGGAAAGACGAGCTTCAGCGCAATCTGTTCGCCGACGGCGCGCTTCAGCATCACCGACATGTTTTCGACCACGCGCGTGAGGTCCACGTCGGTCAAACGAATGACCTGCTTGCGGCTGAACGCGAGCAACTGCTGCGTGAGTTTCGCGGCGCGCACGGCGGCGAGAGAAATTTCCTTCAACGAAGATTTTGCGTCGTCAGTGAGCGGTTCTGTTTCGAGCAACAACTCCGCATGGCCCTGCACGATGGTCATGATGTTGTTGTAATCATGTGCAACACCGGCGGCGAGTTGGCCCACGACCGCGAGCCGTTCCTGCCGTAAAATCATCGCCTGACTCTGCCGCAACGCCTCTTCGATCGCCTTCCGCTCCACGATTTCGGTCTGAAGTTTCGTGTTGCTGGCCTGCAACTCCGCAGTGCGCTCGTCAACACGCTGTTCCAGTTCGCGCATGTGCGCGCGTGACTGTTGCAGCAACAGCCACTTCTCAGTGAGAGCATGCGCGAGCTGCAGTACTTCCACGTTGTCGAATGGCTTCTTCAAAATCACGAGCCGGTCTGTCGCGCCCAACCGCTCCTGCATCTTGCTCCATGAATAATCCGAGTAAGCGGTGCAAATCACCACTTGCAGGTCCGGATCAACTTTCCAAATCGCCTCGGTTGCCTCGACGCCGTCCCAGCCCGGCGGCATTCGCACATCCATGAACACGACGGAGTACGGATCGTTCGTGCGCACTGCTGCCTCGACCAATGCGAGGGCTTCCTGACCCTGGTAAGCTGAGTCGACGCGGAATTGCAGCATGTCCGTCTTCGGCTCTTGCGCGCCGAACAGCGCTGCTTCCGCTGCATCAAACTCCGCTGACTGCGGCGCGCCGTGGCACAATATTTTTCTGAAATCGTCGTGGATCGCGCGATTGTCATCCACGATCAGGAGACGGGGTGAGGTTTGGTGTTTCATGAGGTTAAAGAGGTCTTTGTCGTGAAAGTCTCGATAGGCAGCGTGAGCACGAACGTCGCGCCACAGCCAATGCCGTCGCTGTGAACGCGCAACGAACCGCCCAGTTCGCGTGCCGCGATGGCGCTACTGTGCAATCCGAAGCCGTGCCCTGATTTCCGCGTAGTGAAGCCGTGCTGAAAAATTTGTGTGAGATTTTCCGGCGCAATCCCGATGCCATTGTCGATGATGGCAATGGCGGCCATCTCACCTTCGCGATTGATCCGAACCTTCATCTCTTTGTGAATTTGTGCTGCCCCGTCGACGGCGTACTTGGCATTGCTGATGAGGTTGATGAGGATTTGCAACACCTTGTGCCGATCCACAAAAATGCGCGGCACTTCCTCGAATTCTCGGCGCACGTGAACGTCATGACGCGCCAGCGCCGCGCTGTTCATGCAGAGGGCGTCCTCGACGAGACTCGAGGCGGGCAGCGGCTCCGAGATGCCCGAGACCTTCGCGTAAGTCTGCTGCATCGCGACGATTTCCTTCATGTGTTCTAGATGGCTCGATAGTAGATTTAATTCATCGAGCAACGTGCTTTGTTCCTGGCCAAGCCGCTGACTCAACTTCTCAAGGTAATCTCGAAGCTGCTCCGTCTTGCTGACCGCGGTATCGTCCGTTCCGTTGCGCATCCAATTGGCAAGCTTGTGGACGCTGGAAATTTTGGAACGGCGCACGAGATCGGCAACAACCGTCGTTGCGACATTGACGCTGTTGAGCACGTTGCCGACATTGTGCAGCACGCCAGTTGCAACCTCGGCCATGCCCGCGCGACGCGACGCTTCGAGCAACTGCTTGTGCGTTTCGCCGAGTTCGGCTTCCGCCTTTTTCAACGCGGTGATGTCCTTTGAAATTCCAAACGTGCCGATGATTTCTCCGGAGTTATCGCGATACGGCATCTTGCTCGTCAGCACCCACGAGATCGAGCCGTCCGCCCAAACCTCGCGTTCCACTTTGCCAATGATCGACTTTCCGGTTCGCATGATGTTCTGCTCGTCTTCGAAATACTCGCGCCCGGCGTCTTCGTGGAAAAAATCGAAGTCGCTTTTACCCACCGCCTCGTCGTGATCGCTGAATCCGAGCCGCCGGATGAACGCGCGGCTGCAGCGCAGGAAACGGCACTGCCGATCCTTGAAATAGATGTAGTCGGGCGAGCTATCCAGTAACGTGCGCAACAGGTCGCGCTCGAGCGCGAGCGCCTCCTCCATGCGCTTGCGATCGGTAATGTCGAGAAAACAGCCCTGCGTGCCTTTGATCGCTCCGTCCGATCCATAGACCGGGACCTTCAATGCCTGGACCTGAAGCAACTCACCCGCTCGCGTTTGCACCTCTTCTTCAGTTTCGATGGTAACACCCTCAGACATCACGCGGTTGTGATCCGCGAAATATTTCGCGGCGAGATGCGCCGGCGTGTGATCGTTTCCATTCAAGTCGTCGGGCTGACATCGAAGCACTTTCCAAAAAAACTTGTTGGCAAACGTGACCTTGCCGGCCGCGTCCTTCCGATAAATTGCAAGCGGCAGATGCTCGACGAGTGAGGAATACAACGACTGCGACTCGCGCAGCGCGTCCTCGGCCCGGCGACGCTCGCTCACCTCTTTCTGCAACTCGCGCGTGCGGTTTTGCACTCGCAATTCCAGTTCGTCCTGCGCGACGCGCAGCGCAATGTCACGCGCCTGTATCTGCGCGAGCATGTTATTGAAGTTGTCGACGACCTGGCCGACTTCGTCGTCAGCCAACTTCGGCGCACGCAGAGAAAAGTTTTCTTCCGTCGCGATGGCGCGGGTCGTTTTCGACAAGGCGAGCAACGGTCCCGAGATCAGGCGTTGCAGCCATGCGGAGAGGAAGAATGCAGCTACGCTTGAGGCCAGCAACACGATCAGCGTGATGACTGCGTGGCGTTGGATGCGCGCGGCCCGCGGTGCCAGTTCGAACCTCAAGAACACGGTTCCCACCTGACTTCCCTTGGCCATGATGCGCCGGGTCGTGGTCACTGCGTTATCAGCAAATTCCTGCGCGTCTAGAACCGGCGGGGCGGGAAGCGAGTTGGTCTCACCGCTTCGTGAGTAGGACGCGAACGCCTTTCCGTCGCGGTCATAAACAATGGCGAAGTTAACGCGTCGATCGGTCCCGAGGGCCTGCAGGATTTCCTCGACGTGCTCAACATCGTTGAACTCAAGCGCTCTCGCGCTGCACTGTGCCAGCCATTCAGCGCGCACGCTGGCCCCACTGAACGCCTGTTCGCGCATCGTGAAGAAGTCATTGATCGTGAATCCCGCCGCCGCCAGCAGCAAAGCTCCCGTGCTGGCGATCATAGCCACCAGCATCACTTTGGCGCAGATGGCACAGTTATTTATCGCGCGGAAGCTCATGGTAGATCTTCTTTCGCGTCACCTTCGTTTTGGAAAAATCGCGGACCGGACGCGGAGACTCGCGCCTTGCGGGGAAAGAAAAATTCCGAAGCTGCCGTAAGGGCCCGCTTCAACCGGACGACGAGTTCAGCCGTCCGACTTTCGTCACGGCGACAGCAACCGAACCCAGCCGCCAACGCAAATGGGGATTTACGCGGCACGGATTGGTATCGGTTCGTTCACGCATGACCTGAATGACGTTTTGTTTTGGATGTGGAAAATGACAACAACTGACCGGGGTTTCGCATCAAATGGCCAGAGTCACGCGCGCGGTTTTGCCCCGCCACGCAAACTCAGTCCGAAAGTTCCTCGATCGCCTTGCGACAATACCACTTCACCGCGTCAGTCATTGGCGGCTTGCGACCGTCAAGCTCAGCGGCAGTGAACCAACCGATATTGTGATGCTCCGCAGCCGCCAGCGCCAGCGCGCCAGACTTTGGTCGCGCCCAGTAAATCATTCCGATGTGCTCGTGGACGTCGTTGATGCGATGAATGTCGAGAAATCGCGGCGCAATCAATGCACGCGTGCCCGGCTCGGTCGTGGGTGGACGTTCGCCAACCAGTTCCACCTCGAAACCGCTTTCCTCGCGCGCTTCACGCAACGCGGCCTGCTCCGGTTCCTCGTTCAGCTCCACGTGCCCGCCGAGCGGAAGCCATTTATCCAGCTTGCGATGATGAATGAGCAGAACCTTCCGCTGGTGGATGACGAAGATCGCGACGGTGAAATCAATGGCGTAATGAATGTGCGGCATCGCGCGCGAGTGAAGCATGAAACACTTCTGCGCCGCAGCTTTGTTCTTGTTTCCGAGGGAGACGCTTCGTTGGATTCGCAACGTGCGCCTCTGGATTTATTTTCTGATCACCGTTTTTCTTTTCAAAAGCGAACAGGCGAAAGCTGGGACCGACGATCAGCCGTTCGCGATCCGCGGCTATTACACGACTTTCATGCGCAGTCCCACGTTCGGTTTGCCCGAGTGGAAGCAGATGATCGACTGCATGAAGGATGATGGAGCGAACTTCCTCATCCTCTGGACGGCTGGCGCGTTTCGATCGAAGCAATTTCCCATCACGTGGAAGTACAACGCAGATCACAGGAACGTGCAGCACGATTTTGTGCGCGAGTTGATCGACTACGCGCATGAAAAACGAATTCGTGTCGTGCTTGGCTTCACTCCCTTTGCTTATGACGGCGCCAACCAATATCCGCTCGAACATCCAGAGCTGAAGGCCACGCAGGAAAATGGCGAGCCGGCGAATTTCTGGGGCCTGCACGCGTGGGGTTACAATTTATGTCCGTCGCAGGAAAAGTCGCAGAAGTTCATGCGCGACTACGTGCGCGAGATGTTCTTCGACTTTTATCCGAATGCCGATGGACTGCTGATCGAATCCTCGGACTACGCCATTTGTTACTGCGCGCAATGCAGTGGGAAATACTTCGACCGCGAGTTCGAGTTCGTGCGGCAGATCTCAGACGACGTTTGGCGCGCAAAACCCGACGCAACTGTTCTCGTTTACCCGCATTATTTCTCGCAGCGCAAAGTCCCGGGCTTCGGTGTCGTCGGGGCAAAACAAAAGTTCGATCCACGCTGGTCACTTTCTTTCACGCCACACAGCGCGCATATCGATGACGAACTCGCGAAACAGGCGAAGAGTTGCCTTTACTGGAACGACGGCCTGACCATCGGCACGCCGGCGAAAATCCGCGACGGCGCGCGCACTGCCCGCGAGCACGGCATGACGGGCTACATCACGTCGTGCGAGCCGTTCAGTTGTATCGATGGGCCGCCCGGCAGCAACAAGCCGAGGCAAAAACCGTTTCATTTCGAGTGGCTCCGCGACGGCGAGATGCCGCTGAACGAATTGCTCGCGCGTGTGAACCGGATTGCCTATCGCGAATACACGAAAAATTCCGGCCTCAGTGAAGGCGAGTTCCGTAGGGCGCTGGGGAAAGAAATCTTTGGTGACCGTGTGAGCGAGCAACGCATCACTGATCTGCTGTTCCTTCAAGACTGCTGGTTCAATGGCGCCGATTGGTTCACGCCGGCGCTCTTCCTTCGCCCCGTCGAACTCAAACGACAGGCCGCGCGCGAAAAGTGGCCGGCGGAAAAAATCCAGAGCTACATCACGCGCGTCGAACGCTTGCGGGAAATCGCAAAACGATACGACGATTCCTCATTCAATTCGGAACGCGAAATGACACGCATCGCATCACTCATTGTGCGCAAGTGGGACGATTCGCAATAAGTGCGCGGCGGCAGGTTACGTTCCGCTACATTCGTTGAATTCATCTTCCCTGCGCCTGCGGATCAAACGTCACCGTTTGCCCCTTCCCGACTTTTCTCGACATGCGAAATCCGTCCGCATCAATCACGTAAACAAAAATGGGATAACCCACCGGACTAGTCGGTCCATCCCCGTACTCACGAACTGCTGCTGCCAACAGCGCGGCAGCCGTCGGCTCCGCCAGCAGCGCGTTGGATGTCTTCACTTGCTTCATCAAGGGAGCGAGCGGCGCGTTCGGGTCGCTCATGGCAGCAGCAAACACTTTATTCATGCCCAGGAACAACATCGATTGCCGGCCCGTCAGTTTCACTTCCGCGAGGTCGAACGATAAACGCGCATCCAACTTCCCGTCGTTTGTTCCGACGCTTGCGTTGCACGTGATTTGAAACGTACGAAACGCCGCGTCGACATCTCTCCCGGCGAAGACAGATTGAAACACGGTCGAGCCGCCTTCCTTCGCCGAGATGCTGTGAAGGAAAGCGATGTCGGCGATGGTCAGCCGGGAAAGTTTTTCGCTCACTCGCGACTTAAAACTGTCGGCCAGTTCGAGCAGTGGCACGTCGCGCTTCTCCTTTTTCTTCTCATTCACCAATTCCTTGGCGAGATCATCCAACGAGTTCGTGGCGTCGTGGGTGACCCATTTTCCCGTGCCAGTGCTGAAGAAAGCGATGTCGCGTGACAGTGGGAGAACTTTTTCAACGCCGTCTTCAAAAGAATTGGCTCTCACCACCCGCTCCGCCCTCACGCGGCTGTCCGTTGCGATGACGATTTGGTTGCTCTCCAGAATCACCACCATCAGCGTGCCGTGATGAACTTCGAGCGCATTCGTCACCTGAACCGGTTGAGCGTTGGCAGCCCGAACGATCGCGACGGCGAGAATTGCGACTCCAATAACGCGTGACCATTTCACGCGCCCAGAATAGTCGTCCCACGAATCGGGACAACACTCGTCGCATTTTTATGGAAAGTGATTTGCGTCCATTCGGATGAATGTTTGCGACGCGTGGCATCGTCTGAAATTCTCACTTGTATGGGACGTTGTTTTTTTCTGATCGTATCGCTTTGTCCGCTGCTGGCGTTTGCTGCTGCGCCGCAGAAGCCGTTTGAACTCCGCGATGGGGATCGCGTGGTGTTTCTGGGCGACACGTTGATGGAGCGGGAGAAGGACTTTGGCTACATCGAGTTGATGATGACGCTGCGGTTTCCGGAGCGGAACGTCACGTTTCGCAACCTGGGCTGGAGCGCGGACACGCCGGTGGGCATCTCGCGCGTGAGTTTCGATTGGCCCAAGGGCGAGGGCGAAATGTTCCGCGTGCTGATGGAACAGGTGAAGCAGGTGCAGCCGACGGTGGTGGTGCTCGGATACGGGATGGCGAGTTCGTTCGACGGTGCGGCGGGGGTGGAGAAGTTCACGGCGGATTACAACAAGCTCATCGACGGCATCCTCGCGCTGAACAAGGAGACGCGGTTCATCCTGCTCAGTCCGATTCGGCACGAGAAGCTGCCGCCGCCGCTGCCCGACCCGGCGCGTCACAACGAAATGCTCGCGAGCTACACGAAGGCGATTCAGAGCGTGGCGGAGAAGCGGGGCTATCACTTCGTGAATTTGTTCGAAACGTTCCCAAGATTTTTCGGCGTTGCTGGTCCCCAAAAGTTTTTGACTGATAATGGGATTCACCCGAACGACTTGGGTTATCGGATTATCGCGCAACTTGTACAGGCCGCTTTGCCACTCGATCGACAGGGTAACGGTATACCGCAGGGCGCAGGCATCCCATTCGATTCACCACTCCGCGAAATAATCAAAGTAAAGAACCAACTCTTCTTCAATCGCTGGCGACCGGAGAACAGCACTTACTTGTTCCTTTTCCGCAAACACGAGCAGGGCAAGAACGCGCAGGAGATTCCGAAGTTTGATCCTCTGATCGCGGCCGAAGAAGAGAAGATTGCAACTCTGCGCAAGACTCGACCACAACGAACCTTCAGTCATGAGGTTCAGGTCAAGAAACCAAATCAGAATCCACTGCCCGACCATCCGGCGACACCATTCAAAGACCAACCCATTCCGACATTCATTCTCGCCGACACCAATCTCGAAGTCACTCTCTGGGCCGAAAACCCTTTGCTCGCCAAACCCATCGCCATGAACTGGGACGCGCGTGGGCGCCTCTGGATCGCCAGTTCGTCCGTCTATCCGCAAATCGAGCCGGGCCAGGCGCAGGACGACAAAATCCTCATCCTCGAAGACACCAACGGCGACGGCAAAGCAGATAAGACCACCGTGTTCGCCGACGGCTTGCTGATTCCCACCGGCGTCGAGCCGGGCGACGGCGGCTGTTACGTCGGCCAGAGCACCGAGTTGCTGCACTTCAAGGACACCGACGGCGATGGCATCGCGGACCAGCGGCGCGTCGTGTTGAGCGGATTCGGCACCGAAGACACGCATCACATTCTGCACACGTTGCGCTGGGGACCGGACGGGCAGCTTTACATGAACCAGTCGATTTACATCCACAGCCACATCGAGACGCCGCACGGCGTGGTGCGGCTGAACAGCGGCGGCACGCTCGCGCTCCGCCCGGACACGATGGAACTCGGCGTGACGATGAAGGGCCTCGTCAACGGCTGGGGCCATGTGTGGGATGATTTCGGCCAGGAATTTCAAACCGACGGCGCGGGCGGCGCTCCGCCAAACGGACTCTTCTGGAACATTCCGCAGGCGATGTTCACGACTTACGAAGGCGCGCGGCGCATCCTCGGCAGCATCAGTCCGGGGAGCTATCCGAAGTTCTGCGGGCTGGAACTGATCAAGAGCGAGCGCTTCCCGAAAGAGTGGCAGGGCAACGCCATCACGTGCGACTTCCGCGCGAATCGCGTGGTGCGCTTCGAAATCACGGAGCAAGGCGCTGGCTACACGAGCAAGCAGTATGAATTCCTGCGCAGCACGAACGTCACGTTCCGGCCCATCGACGTGAAGCTCGGCCCCGACGGCGCGCTCTACATTGCGGACTGGAGCAACCCGATCATCCAGCACGGCGAAGTGGATTTCCGCGACCCGCGCCGCGACCGCGAGCATGGGCGGATTTGGCGCGTGGGTTACAAGGGTGGGAAGGATGTGAAGGGGATGGAGTTGGTGAGGGGGAGTAATGAAAAGCTGTTCGACGAATTGCTTTCGCCAAATGAGTGGAACGCGAAGCAAGCCAAACGCATTCTCCAGGAACGTTGGAAAGCCGCGCCGGGTGACTCGCGAGTTGGATCTGATTTGGCGACCTGGGAAGACCGAACGAAGAGCGAACGCGTCAAGCTCCACGCGCTGTGGATGACGGAGACACTTTACACGGGACCATATCCGCCGCCAGGAGTGGGAAATCAGCGTGCGCCCGGCGAACGAGCGTGGGAAGTCGTCACGCCCGATAATAGTTTGGGACTTGTTCGGGAATTGCTCGAAACGAACGATGGAAAAATCCGTGCCGCCGCTGTACGCGTCCTTGGAAAATGGGCCGGACATACGCCTGGAATTCCAAGTCTCGCTACTCCGCGGATTGCCTCGAATACTGCATTGGATTTACTCGCCAAGCGAATCGCCGACAACCACCCCCGCGTCCGCATCGAAACGTTGCGGGCGCTGGCGCGCATTCCGACGGCGCGCTCGGCGGAACTCGCGTTGAGCGTGTTGGATCCTAGTAGGAGCCGACGTGAGGAGGCTCAAACTCAAAGTCCGAAACCCAAAACTCGAAACAGTCAGAGTCTCGTTACCTCGACTGCTACGGATTTGGATCCCTGGCTCGAATACGCGCTCTGGCTGACCATCAACGATCTCGCCGAGCCGTGGGCCGCCGCCGTCGAATCCGGCGCGTGGAAAATCGAAGGCCGCGAGAAACAACTTCAATACGCCCTCAAAGCCATCGAGCCGAGACTCGCGACGAAGCTGATGGCGAAAGTGATTGGCGACAAACCGCTCCCGCGCGACGGTTCCGGTGGGATGATCGAACTCATCGGTCAGGCCGGTGGCCCGGATCAGTTGCGCAGACTTTTCGATCAAGCGCTTAGCGGTGGTTTCACGGAGGAAGCGGCGGCGCGTGCGTTGAATTGGTTGGGAGAGGCCGCTCGCCTCCGCAACGCGAAACCGAGTGGTGATCTCAACGCGATCAGTCAGTTGATCGATCGCGCGGACGTAATCGTCCGCGCTCCTGCCGCGAAACTCGCCGGCAGTTGGAAACTCCAAAGCGCTGCACCGACGCTCAGCAAACTCGCGAGCGACGCAAAGACTGCACCAACACTGCGTCAGGCTGCGATCGAAGGCTTGCGCGAACTCGGCGGACGCAACGCGATCAGCGCCTTGCGTGATCTGACCAAAGACAGCAGCGATGCGTTGCGTCGCAGCGCGGCGGCTGCACTTGGCAGTGCGGACTTGAACGGCTCAACGCCGCAAATCCTTGCCGTGCTTTCATCGATCACGAAGGAAGACGACGCCCTCGCACTTTGGCGTTCGTTGCTCGCGGCGAAAAATTCCGCAGGCGCGTTCGCGGCAGCGCTGGGCAAAACGAATTTGCCCGAAGTGGTCGCGAAAGCCGGCATTCGCGCTGCGCGCGAAGGTGGACGCAACGAACCGAATCTGGTGCTGGCGCTCAACAAAGCTGGCGGCATCTCTGACTCGTCGGCAGCGCTCACGGACGAAGAGATTCACGACATTGCTTACAACGTTACGAAAGGCGATCCGGCAAATGGCGAAAAAGTTTTCCGCAGCAAACAGACCGGTTGCATGACCTGTCACGCCGTCGGAGGCGCGGGCGGGAAAGTTGGTCCGGACCTCACGAGTCTCGGTGCATCGACGCCAGTGGTGGATTACATCGTTGAATCCGTGTTGTTGCCGAACAAGAAGGTGAAGGAGGGCTACAACTCGGTTCAGATTTCCACGAAAGACGGCGACGATTTCGCCGGCAATCTCGTTCGTGAAGACAACGAGCAAGTGATCCTTCGTGACGCCACAGCGAAAGAAATCTCGATTCCGAAACGCAACATCACCTCACGCAAGATGGGCGGTTCGCTGATGCCCGCGGGCTTGATCGACTTCATCTCACCACAAGAGCGCCTCGATCTTTACGCCTTCCTCGCGCAACTCGGTAAGCCCGGTGCGTTCGACGCGACGAAGCAAAACGTCGCGCGCGTGTGGCACTTGAACTCGAAAGTCGGAACTGTGAATGCCGATGAGATGTTGAAGTCAGACTTGCGCGGCAAGGATTGGACGCCGCTCTACTCGACGGCAAGTGGCGCGTTGCCGAAAGACGATGTGCTCGGCGAACTCACGAACAAAGATTCAACAGTGTGGCTCGCGAACCGTTTTCAAACGGCGAAGTCAGGCGCGACGAAATTCAAACTCATCGGCACGGCGAGTCCTAAGGCATGGATCGACGGCAAACCGGTCGGCGGCGACACCGATCTCACGGTCGATCTTCCGGCGGGCGCGCACACGTTTTTCATCAAGGTAACGACGACAGACATCGCGCAAGGCATCCGACTGGAGAGCAGCGACGCCACGTTTCTGGTGGAGTGAGAGTTCACCGGAAGAATATTTTCTGAGCACTTGCGGCAGTGTCGTGATCTCTGGTAAGTCCGTCACAACACGGGAGGAAATTATGACTCGACTTGCACTTCTTTGCGTCTTCGTTTTTGTACACGTCGTCGAAGCTGCGCTCACTCGCGGTCCGTATCTGCAAAACGGAACGCCCAGCAGCGTTGTGGTGAGATGGCGCACGGACATCGGCAATGACTCCGTTGTGTGGTACGGCAACGCGCCAAACAATCTTTCGCAGGTCGCGTCGAGTGCTCTCATCGTCAACGATCACGAAATCAAACTCACCGGTCTCGCAGCGAACACGTTGTATTATTACGCGATTGGTTCCTCGTCAGGCGCGCTCGCGGGCGGCGATGCCAACCATTACTTCGTCACGTTTCCGCCGTCGGGCTCAGAGACTGTGGCCCGCTTTTGGGTGCTCGGCGACGCGGGGACGCAAACGTCCAGCCAGACCGCCGTGCGTGACGCTTATTACAATTTCACGGGCGCGCGTCACACGGACATGTGGCTGATGCTCGGCGACAACGCCTACAACACCGGAACAGACGCGGAGTACCAGGGCGCGGTCTTCAACATGTATCCAACGATGCTGCGGAAGTCGGTGCTCTTTTCGACGCTCGGCAACCACGAGACCGCTCAATCAACTGCCTACGTCGATACTTATCCGTACTTCAGCGTCTTCACCCTCCCAACTCAGGGCGAAGGCGGCGGCATGGCATCGGGGACGGAACATTATTACTCATTCGACTTCGGCAACATTCACTTCGTCTGCCTGGATTCCATGACCGCGGATCGTTCCACGAACGGCATCATGGCGAACTGGCTGCGCAACGATCTCGGTAACACGCTCGCCAAATGGATCGTGGCCTTCTGGCATCACCCGCCCTACACGAAAGGTTCGCACAATTCGGATACCGAAACGGAACTCATCCAGATGCGACAGAATTTCAATCCGATCCTCGAGAGCTACGGCGTGGATCTCGTCTTGAGCGGCCACAGTCATTCGTATGAGCGCTCGTTCCTCATCGACAATCATTACGGCTTGAGCGGCACATTCAGCGGCGCGAACAAAGTGGATGGCACGAGCGGGCGCGATGCGTCGCGCTACGTGAAACCCTCCGGTCTCAGCTCGCATCGCGGCGCCGTCTACAGCGTAGCCGGATCATCGGGCCAAACTTCAGGCGGCACCTTGAATCATCCCGCGATGTTCGTGTCGCTGAACGTCCTTGGCTCGGTGGTGCTCGACTTCAGCACGAACCAACTCGACTTCAGGTTCGTGAACTCCAGCGGCGCGGTGCAGGACTATTTTACGATGATCAAAGGCGTGCCGCCGAATGCGCCGACAGTCACCGCCACGAGCAGCGACTCATTGGTAACGTTGCGTTGGAACGCTACGGCGACTTCCACCGGCCACAATGTGAAGCGCGGGAATTCTGCGGCGGGTCCGTTCACCACGTTGAGCACTGTCGCGACGACGAACTACAGCGACAGCTCGGTTGTGAACGGCTCGACTTACTACTATGTCGTCTCAGCGCTGAACGCAGAAGGCGAAGGCGCAAACTCCGCAGTCGTGGCCGCCACACCGCAGGCCGCTGTTGCACCCGCCGCGCCAACCAACCTGACTGCCACGTCGCCAGGCAAGAAGAAGATCGCGCTGTCTTGGACGCAGTCCACCAGTCCGGGCGTGACGACGAATAAAGTTTACCGCGCAACGGTGAATGGTGGTCCTTACACGCTGATCGCAAGCGTGCCGGCGACGACATCTTACCAAAACAACGGGCTGTCCAGCGGCACGACGTATTATTATCGCGTCACTGCGGTGAACGGCGGTGGGCTCGAGAGCTCGCAATCAAATCAGGCATCGGCTGTCGCGAGGTGATCATGCGTAAGTTCATCGCATTCATCGCGGCGTGCGTCTTCGGGCTCTCTGTTCGTGCCGCTGCACTCTTCGGCAATGGCTCGCCGAATCCCGATGCGGGCGGCGTAGCCAGCAACTTCGGCCACGATCCGGAGTACGAGTATCAATCCGCCGATGACTTCGTGCTCACGTCCGACACGACGCTCGCGAAAGTGCGTTGGTGGGGCATGTATCAAGGCAGCAACATGCCGCTTGATCCTGATGCATTTTCAATTCGCATCTTCGCGGATGCCGGCGGCATTCCCGCGGCGACGCCGATTGTTGACGAACAAGTTGTCCGTGTTCGTCGCCGACCGACCGGCGTCACGTCGGGCGGTTACGACATTTACGAATACACCACGCAGTTGAAGCCCCACGTCACGCTATCTGCTGGAACCTACTGGCTCTCGATTGTCGAAGACGTGGACGTTGAAGAAACCGCGACGGCCTGGCTGTGGGCGTTGAGCAGCAACAGTTCGGGCAATCACGCCTTTCGCGCCACGGACATTTCGGCCTGGCAACAACTCCACGCGTTCACCACGGCATTCGAGATAACCGGACACTGATCAACGGGTGAGCCGGAAGAAGGCGTTTCCATTCGAGGCGCGCGGGACGGTTGTTACAAAACGAGTGCCGGAGACCACCGGCGCCGCCGCCACATTCGACCAGAGCACTGGTGAGAGGTTCACCGTCGATTGCAGCAGGAATGCGCCGCCGCTATTCGTGGGCCAGCTCACACGCATTGAGTTGTTCGTCCGCATGATGGATAGCGCGGGTGGCGTGGATTGACCGGTTTGCGGGCCTTGCGTGAAGCGATCGATCAACGTTCCTCCGTTCGCCACGCTCCAGAACTCGTAGGTGATGTTCGTTTCGGTCGCGATCACCTTCATCGCTCCATGAGCGGATTGGTAACGCACGCTGCTACCCATTGTTGGCGTGCCGAAGCCCGCGAGTGCCGCGCCGCCCGCGCCATTCACGACATAGGCAATTCCGCCGCGCATAATGCGTTCGTATTGGTGTGAGTCGCCGGAGACGACGATGTGAGCACCCCATTGGTCCAATGGCCATTCCATCCAGGTGTGTGGCTCGGTCGAGGAGTATGGGCCGTCCTGGCAAACGACGACTTTCCACGGTGACGTGGAACTCGCGATGCGATTGGAAAACCAGAGCGCCTGTTTCGATGTCGCGCTGGTGCCGTCGGGTTCGTTCGGATCGCTATTCAGGATGAAGATGTGAACCGGGCCGCGCACGAAATCGTAGTAACGTTCGTTGCCAGGAAGCGTGAAATAATTCGTGTGCGCCGAATAGCCGCCGCTGCTCGCGTAATCATGGTTCCCGAGCGCGGGAAAGAATCGGTTCGACGACGCGCCCGCCCCGTATCCGCCAGAGTAGTTGCCGATGAACTGGTGATAATACTTCCCGATCGCGTCATCGATGTTCGCCGCACCGATGTAGTTATTGTCGCCGACTGTCACGATGAACTGGGGTTGAAAATTGGTCTTCACCAGATTGGCCACGGCGAGTTCGTTGGCGTCGTCGGTGCCGAAGTCGCCGATGATCGAGAATTGAACGCTTGCCGCTGTTGCTGCTGCAAGCGAAAGACCAAACACCGTAAGGACGCACGCCATCCGTTTCATCCAAACGCGGCGCGTGCTGGATAAGTGCCAAGCGACAGCGAAGCACAGCGAGAGCGGACGGGCAAAGCGCTTCATGCACACTGCGATTCAGCGCCACGCAATTCGCTTGAGTTGACTCCCGTCCCGAGTCACGCAGTACCGTTCCGCATGGCAGGTGTAGCGGAGCCACTGATAATTCCCCGACCGGAACGACCTGCGCGTGGGCCACTGACTTCTGCTCGGCTCACCCGAGTTGCAGAAGATCAACCCGACTGAATTGAACGAGCAGCAGATGCCACACTGGTTCGCCATGGAACTCAGCGGGTATTTTCAAATGAGCCTGCTCGAGGCGCTCGAAAAATAACATCCCGCGGCAGCTATTGCTTCGCTGAAGCAACGGGTTTGTCGTTCGGCAACGCGAGTTCCTCTGGCAGAATCACGACTTCGATGCGGCGATTCTTCGCACGGCCTTCCGCCGTCGTGTTCGGCGAAATGGGATGGAACTCGCCGTAACCGAGCGCGCCGAGACGATGCGGATCAACACTCGCGTGCTCTTGAAGAAACCGCACGGCCGCCGTGGCGCGCGCCGTCGAGAGTTCCCAGTTGCTCGCGTACTTTCGGCGGATCGGCACGTCGTCGGTATGACCGATGACATGGACCTGGCGATTCGTGTGTTGCGAAAGCACGCTCGCGATCTTCTCCAGAATCTTCTGACCTTCAGGTTTCAACTCCGCTTCACCCGACTCGAAGAGAATGCGATCTACAATGTTCACCGTCAGCTTGCCGCGGAGTTCCGAGATCGTGACCTCTTTCGATTCAAGAGCTTTGCGCATTTCATCTTTCAAAGTGTCCTGGGTTTTTTCGACGGCAGTTTTTTCTTCGGCGAGTTCGTTGATCTTCTCTTCCGCCTCTTTCAGCTTGCCGTTCAGCGCCATGAATTCAGCGGCGCGTTTTGCCAGCGTGGATTCGGCATCAGCGAGCGCCTGCTGTGCATGCGAAAGTTCCGTCGCCTGATTGTGAAAACTGATGAAGAGCACGACTGCGAGCGCGATCGCAGAAAGCACACCAGCGATGATCCAAGTCTGTTTTGGCACGGCGTGGAGATTAGCAGATCTCCCGCGTGCGGCCAAGCAAGCAGGCAACGCATTGCTCACAAGTTGTTGGTTGCCGCTCGCACAATGCACCGCTTGCGACGCCTCAGTGCGCGTCGTAGTTTGCGCACTCATGTTTGAACTCGTCGCGCCATACGAACCCGCGGGCGATCAGCCGCAAGCAATTGCGAAGCTGACCGACGCGATCAAGTCCGGCGCGAAGCATCAGACGCTGCTCGGCGTCACCGGTTCCGGCAAAACGTTCACGATGGCGAATGTCATCCGGAACGTGAACAAGCCGACGCTCGTGATCTCGCACAACAAAACGCTGGCGGCGCAGCTTTACGCGGAGTTCAAAAGTTTTTTTCCCAACAACGCCGTAGAATATTTCGTCAGTTACTTCGATTACTACCAGCCTGAGGCTTACATCCCACGCACGGACACATTCATCGAAAAAGATTCGAGCGTGAACGATGCGATCGAGCGGATGCGGCTCTCGACGATGAGTTCGCTCATCGCGCGACGCGACGTGGTGGTGGTCGCGAGTGTGTCGTGCATCTACGGCATCGGGAGCAAAGAGGACTACGAGCAATTCATCGTCCCGCTCGTGGTCGGCAAGGAGATGGCGCGGGATGAACTGCTCTCTCGCTTCATTGACCTGCAATACTCGCGCAACGATATCGCGTTCGAGCGCGGCAATTTTCGCGTGCGCGGCGATGTGGTGGAGATTTGTCCCGGCTACAGCGAAGACGCGCTGCGCATCGAGTTCTTCGGCGACCAGATCGAACGGCTCACAAAGTTTGACCCGCTCACCGGCCACAAGATCGCTGATCTCCAAAACACCGCGCTCTATCCGAGCAAGCAGTTTGTCACGCCGAAGGCAAAGATGCTGCGCGCAGTGGATGCGATCAAAGCGGAGCTAAAGGAGCGCGTCGCCCAGTTCGAGTCGTCGGGGAAATTATTGGAAGCGCAGCGCATCAAGATGCGCACCGAATACGACATCGAGATGATGCAGGAGATGGGCTTCTGCTCTGGCATCGAGAATTACTCGCGGCACATCGCGAATCGTCCACCCGGCTCACGCCCGAGCACGGTCATCGACTTTTTTCCGCGCGACTTCCTGCTCGTCGTCGACGAATCACACGCCACGTTGCCGCAAATTTCCGGAATGTACTTCGGCGATCGCTCGCGCAAGGAAGTTTTGGTCGAGCACGGCTTTCGACTTCCGAGTGCGCTCGATAATCGCCCGCTCAACTTCGAGGAGTTCCGCGCAATTCAGAACCAGACCGTTTACGTCAGCGCCACGCCGGCCGAGACAGAAATCAAATGGTCGCAGGAAGATGCGAAGCAGTTGCGCGGCGTGCCCACAAGCGCACTCGACCAGCGATTGACGCTGCCGCTGCCCGAAGGCGCCGAACCAGCCATGATTGCCGGCGAGCCTGTCAGTTCATCACGCAACGATGGCGTGACGGAACTGATCGTGCGACCGACCGGCCTCATCGATCCGACGATCACGATCAAGCCGCTCAAGGGTCAGATCGACGACTTGATCGAAGAAGCGCGCAAACGTGTGGAACTGAAAGAGCGCGTGCTCGTCACCACGCTCACCAAGCGCACCGCCGAGGAACTCACCGACTACCTGCGCGATATCGGGATCAACGTGCGTTACCTTCACAGCGAGATCGATGCGATCGAGCGCGTTGAAATTTTGCGCGCGCTACGCAAAGGCGAGTTCGACGTGCTCGTCGGCATCAACCTGCTGCGCGAAGGACTCGATCTTCCCGAAGTTTCACTCGTCGCCATTCTCGATGCCGACAAGGAAGGCTACTTGCGCAGCGCGACGAGTTTGATCCAGACCGCCGGCCGCGCCGCACGTCACCTCCATGGCGAAGTCATCCTCTACGCTGATGTGAGAACGCGTAGCATTGAGAAATTTCTCGCGGTCTCGAATTACCGTCGCGAGAGGCAACTCGCTTACAACAAGGAACACAACATCACCCCACGCAGCGTGAAACGTTCGATCGAGGAGAGCCTCAGCTCGCGCGACGACCAGCAGAAAAAAGCCGCCGCCGTGTTGAACGACGCCGCCGGAGATTTCGACGTGGCAGAAACCGCTTTCCAGCACATTGGGATCCTAAGCTTAGAATTCCACGTGGACAAGTTGTCGC
>JADMIO011631528.1_pt1 | contig 59946 bp, 55 predicted proteins | sample 8958161 | NCBI WGS metagenome assembly JADMIO01 (sample SAMN16585339, study PRJNA669376) | soil metagenome | isolation source: Crop rotation soil | place: USA: Cullars Rotation, Alabama | collected 2011
CGCGACTTCAAGTCACGTGAATTCCAAGCTTCGGATCCCACTGTGCTGGAAAGCCGGCGACCGTTCAGCACTACACGTTCAACACGCCTCTCGCTGCGCAACCGGCCAATCAGTGCGGTCGCGTCGTCTTCAGCGATTTCCACGTGAACAACGCGGCGGTCAACGGCGCCAGGTTCCCGAACGAATGCAACTCGACGCCGATGACGGCGCAAGAAAAAGTGCTCGAGTACATGCTCTTCGATCTGGCGCAGTGCATCTCGCCGGACGTTCCTCCTCCTCCCCCGTCGTGCACGGCGCGAACGTGCGGACAAGCGGGCGCCAACTGCGGTCCGGTCGGTGACGGTTGCGGAGGAACGCTCGATTGCGGTCCGTGCGTTTCGCCGATGACGTGCGGCGGTGGCGGAACTCCGAGCATGTGCGGCGGCACCGGCTGCGTGACGCGTTCATGTGCGCAGCAAAATGCGAACTGCGGACCGGTCGCGGACGGATGCGGCGGTCAACTCAATTGCGGCGTGTGTCCTCCGGGCCAAACGTGCGGCGGCGGCGGCGTGGCAAGTCAGTGCGGAAACCCGAGCTGCATTCCGACGACGTGCGCACTCGCCGGAGCCGATTGCGGACCGATCGGCGATGGATGCGGCGGTCAACTCAACTGCGGAGATTGCACCCTTCCGCAGACGTGCGGTGGTGGCGGCTCGGCGAGCGTGTGCGGAAATAGCTCGTGCGTCCCGCGCACCTGCGTGCAGCAAAATGCCACGTGCGGCCCCGTCGCGGATGGTTGCGGCGGACTGCTTCAATGCGGCAACTGCGCACCCGGTCAATCGTGCGGCGGAAGCGGCGTCGCGAATCAATGCGGGTCGAGTGGATGCGTGGCGCGCACCTGCCAACAGGTGAACGCGACGTGTGGTCCCGCCGGAGATGGTTGCGGCGGCCTACTCGATTGCGGTCCGTGCGCACCCGGTGAAACGTGCGGTGGCGGCGGCGTCGCAAGTCAGTGTGGTACGGCATGCAGGCCGCGCACGTGCCAAGAACTTGGAGCCAACTGCGGACCTGCCGGCGATGGTTGCGGCGGTCTACTCGATTGCGGAACCTGTGTGTCGCCCGATACGTGCGGTGGTGGCGGAACGCAGTTCGTCTGCGGCCATATCGTTCCCAGGTAAAACCGGCCTAATCCTTCTTCTCGATCCGGCCGTTCGCGTGTTTGGCGAAACGGCCGGCATCGCGGGCGTGCACCGGGTCGTCGGTCTTCCATGGCCAACCTCCGAAGCGCGTTCGTTGGTAGTCGCCCATCGCCTGCTGAATTTCGGAACGCGTGTTCATCACGAACGGGCCGTATTGAACGACCGGCTCGCCGATGGGCCTTCCTTGAAGAATGAGGAACTCGGATTCCTCGGGACCATTTTCGAGAAGAATGTCGGCGTCGCTCCGGACTTTGATCGCGGCGTGCGATTCGATTTTCTTGCCGCCGATTGAAACGTTTTTTCCGGCGAAGAAATAGAGCGTGCGATTGACGCCCGCGGGGCCGGCGGGAACCTTCCACGTCGCGCCCGGTGCCATCTTGATCGTCCAGATGGCGACGTGCGTGTCGGAGCGCGACGCCCACGATTTCGGCGGTGGAGCTGACCCTCGCTTTCCATCGACCTCACCCGCGACGACGGTGATTTCGCTTTTTCGACCGGCCTCGTCGACGTGTTCGATGCGCGGCACGTCGCCGCTCCAAAGCATGGAAAAATGCGGTTCGGCGAACTTGTCGGCGCTGGGAAGATTCAGCCAAATTTGAAAGAGTTCGGCGGGGTTCGGTTCGGTGCGATTGAGAAGCGGAAACATTTCGCAGTGCACGATTCCTTTGCCGGCCGTGAGCCACTGCACGTCGCCTTTTCCAAAACGCGCGGTCGCTCCGAGCGAATCGGAATGATCGATGTAACCCTGCCGCGCAATCGTCACCGTTTCGAATCCGCGATGCGGATGTTGCGGAAAACCGGGGACGACTTCTCCGTGGTACATGCGCCAGCCATCTTTGATGACGAAGTCTTCGCCGAGGTTACGCCCCGCAAGAAGAGATGCGTCGGGTCCGAAATGCTCGTTTCCGTTCGGATAAGCATCCTTGTGATAGACGCAGAAAAGAAACGGATCTTCGGTCGCCCAGGGAAAGCCGAGTGGGCCGACGCTCAGGATGATGTCGCTCATATCGCTGAACTAGTACGCACGGCGGCGGCGAATCGCAAGAGGAGCGAATTCGCGACCGACTTCGCCGACCAACGACGACGACGCTCGTTACGAGATTTGCTTCAGAATCGTTTCGGCGTTGCTGACTTCGAACTTGCCGGGCTGCTCGAGATTGAATTGTTTGACGATTCCGTCTTCGACGAGCATCGAAAAGCGCTTCATGCGAAGGCCCATTCCCGGAAGAACGACGTCGAGTCCCAATTTCTTGGCGAGCTCGCCGGTTCCGTCTCCCAGCATACGAATCTTTCCTTCGACCGCTTGCTCACGGCCCCACTCCGCCATGACGTATCCGTCGTTGACCGAGAGGCACCAGATTTCGTCGATGCCCTTGGCTTTGAACTCTTCGTAGTGATCGAAATAGCCGGGGACGTGTTTGGCCGAGCACGTCGGGGTGTACGCACCGGGGAGACCGAACATCACGACGCGTTTGCTTCGCGATTCTTTTTCTACCGAAACCTGCGAGGGGGGAAGCGGGCATGCGTCTCCGAACTCGGTCGATTCGAAAAGCGTTGCATCCGGAATGCGGTCCCCAATCTTGATCGGCATGATTTCTCCTGAACGGCGCGGTGTTCGGGGACATTAGCACGAGCGCCTTTTTGATGAAGGACTTCCGTGCACGCCGCGGAGCCTAAATTCACCTATCGGACTCGCCGCCGTCTTTTTCCAAAAGTCGCGCGCGGGTGATGCCGCCTTTTCCGAAGCGGTGTTTGACTTCGCCGACGACCGATTCGAGCCGTTCGCGCTTCGCCTTGTTCTTGTCCGAAAAAAGCTGGAGCGACTGCCCCGACGGTGCGAGCTCGGACATCGACACGCCGGTCAGTCGAACACGTGCCCCTTGAAGCGGCACTTTCTTCAACAGTTCTTTGGCGTGCTGAAAAATCGTCGACGTGTCGCTGATGCCGACATCGAGCGTGAGGGCACGGCTGCAGAGCGAAAAGTCGGCATACTTGATCTTGATTGAAACGGTGCGACCTTCGAGACGCGACGCCGTCAATCGCTCGGCACATCGCGACGCATGGTGAAGAAGCGTCGTTTCGATGGCGTCGATGGTCGTCAAATCTTCGTCGTACGTCGATTCGGCTCCGATCGATTTCGCATCGCGATCGGAAACGACTTTTCGATCGTCGATGCCGCGCGCAAGCTCACCGATCTTCGCGCCCATCTTGCCGAGGTGGCGTTCGAGCGTCGAGAGCTCGGCCGCCGCCAAATCGCGAAACGTGCGGTAGCCAAATCGGTGCAGAATTTCAGCCGTCTTGGGGCCCACGCCCCACATGCGCTCGATCGGAAGCGGTGCGAGAAAGGCTTCGACGTCGTCGGGCGCAACGGTGAGCCCATCGGGCTTTTCGAGATCGCTTGCGATCTTGGCGACGAACTTCGAGCGCGCGACGCCGGCCGATGCCGTCAGCCCCGTCTCGCGTTTCACGTCGTCCTTGATGCGTCGCGCGATGGCCCGTCCTTCTCCGAACAGCGACACGCTGGCGGTGACGTCGAGAAAGGCTTCGTCGAGACTGAGCCCTTCGACCTCGGGCGTGTAGTTTCGAAACACGTCGAACACCTGCGCGCTCATCTCGGAGTAACGAGCGATGCGCGGAGCGACGAGAATCGCCTGCGGACACCTTCGAATCGCCTCGGCCATCGGCATCGCCGATCGGGCACCGAACTTTCGCGCTTCGTACGACGCCGCCGCGACCACGCCGCGATGCGACGTTCCGCCGACGAGAACCGGCTTTCCGCGAAGCTCAGGACGATCGAGCTGTTCGACCGACGCGTAAAACGCATCCATGTCGATGTGAAGAATCGTCCGCACGACGAGAGAATAGCACCGTCGCCAAGCGCGTTGGTCGTCTTGAACCGGTTACCAAGCGCAGGGAGCGTAGTCCTTCAGGAATTTTCCCCAAACGTGTTCGCCGGTGAGAAGCCCCGAAAAAAATGGGTCGCAGATGCGTGCCGCGCCGTCGACGATGTCGAGAGGTGGCTGAAAATCGTGCTCTTTCTGTTTGCGCTGAGAAAGGAGCGCAGGGTCTTCGTCGGTCACCCAACCGGTATCGACGGCGTTCATGAAGACACCATCGGCCGCGTAATCGGGAGCGCTCGTCAGCGTCATCATGTTGAGCGCCGCTTTGGCCATGTTGGTGTGAGGATGCTTGTCGGTCTTGGTGCGCCGGGCGAATTGACCTTCCATCGCCGAGACGTTCACGATGTGTTTTTCGCCGGTCGGATGACGGAGCATCAGCTCTTTCAACTTCGAACAGAGGATGAACGGCGCGACGGCGTTGACGAGTTGAACTTCGAGCATCTCCGGCGACGGAACTTGGCTGAGCGTCATGCGCCAGCTGTTCATCGTACGAAGATCGACCTGCTGTAGATCGGCATCGGCGCGCCCTTCGGGAAACGCTTCGTGATCGTGCGTCGCGTCGTCGTACGCGCACGGAACTTGAGAAAGCGCCGCCGACGAACGAATGCCGACTCCCGGACCATCCCCTTTCCACGCCACGAATCCCGAGGGGCTCGACGCGGCGATCTCGGTCGGAAGCGCGGCACCCGACGACAGCACCGGCGTTTCGCCCCCGGCCGGAAGCGCGTCGGAAAGTGCGCGTTTGCAATCTTCGTGAGCACGTAAAACCCCTTGAATTTCAGGCGAAAGTGAATCGAAGGGGCGCTGCTCCATGTCGAGCATGTGCGCGTAAAAGCCGGGCGGGCGCCGAACCGTCTGCGCGGCGTTGTTGATGAGGATGTCGAGTCGCGTCTTGGTCTGCGTCATGTAGCGCGCGAAAATTTCGACGCTCGGCGCATGACGAAGATCGAGCCCGTACACTTCGAGGCGGTCCTTCCACGCATCGAAATCTTTTTCGCGGGCGTAGCGGGCGGCGGCATCGCGGGGGAAGCGCGTCGTCACGATGACGTGAGCGCCGGCCCGCAGCATCATCAGCGCCGCTTGAAAACCGATCTTGATGCGCGCTCCGGTGATGAGAGCGGTGCGGCCGTGGAGCGACGCCGTCTGAAAGCGCTTCTTGTAGTTGAGCTCCGCGCACGGTGCGCACATCGCGTCGTAGAAGAAATGGAGTTTTCGAAACTCGGTTTTGCAGACGTAACAATCGCGGGGCGTGACGAGTTCGCCGACTTCGCCCGGCTCCGGCACTCCACCGACCAATTGCGGCGGCGCGGTGAACACGTCGGCACGTCGGGCGGCGCGAATTTCGGTGGCGGCGCGCGTCTCGCGATCGCGCTCCTGCCCCTTTTTGCGCACGACGATTCGGAACTTCTTGGCGGCGCGCTGCCGCTCGTCGCGCGTCGGTCGCGAGATGCGTCCCGCCGCGGTCAAAAGCGCGATGCGCGCGTCTTCGGTGAGCGCCGAAAGCGATGACGGGTCGCGCACGATCTCTTCGAGCGTCTCGATGAGTCTCAGGAGTTCTTCGCGCGACTGCGGCATGCGGGTGCCTACTTAGCGCAAGGTGCTGCGAAGATCAGGCGATTTTTGGGGGTAATCGCCGCGGGAATGGCGTGGGTATGAACGTCGTACCCGGCATTTCGTAGCGTTCCGACCCGCGTGACGTCGATGGCCAGCGAAGAATCGAGCCATGGACCGAGCGACCCGACGTCGCACGTTCGCTCGTCTTGGCAGCAGGGCAAGACCGCGACGCGGGCCCGAGCGCCGATCGCTTTTCGCAGGATTTCGTCGGTCAAATCTCCGCACGCGTGGGCCGAAACGACCAGGTCGCCTTCGAGCACGGCGAACGTTTCGAGCGCGCACTCCTTTAAGGAGACGCGACCGGCGAGCCTCGGCCATTCGGCCGCGAGCGCTTCGGCGATTTTCGGCGCACTCGCGGGGAGCCGCGTATCGACGGCGACGGCGCTCGGAGAAGAATCGTCGAGCAGCAGCATCATGTGCGCAAGCAGACCGTGACCCGACGCGAAGTCGACGATGCGGCCGCCGCGGTAACGGCGCCGAACGCGGCGAGCGACCTCCCACGACTCGTAAAGTTCTTTTCGCGGAAGGCACTCGGCCAAGCAGACGGTTCGCGCGATGCGATCGAACAGCGATTCGCTCGGAAATCGAGGGAGATCGCGATGCGTGAGGCGCGAGCGGCTGGCGCGGTCGAAGCCAGGTTTCACCGTGGCCAACGATTCGATCGTCACGGCTCCACTCCCGAGGCGGGTTCCATTGCGAGCGGCTCGTTCGCGATGCGGACGAATCGATTCGTGATGTCGACGATTTGCCGCAGGCGCGCCCCGCCCCTCCCCGCCGCGAACGCCGGAAGCATCGGCGCTTCGATCGATGCGAAATACTCGTCGAGCGTTCCGACCTTTTTTCCGGTCAGAACACGCGCAGCTTGCCGCAAATCGATGCGCGTATCGGGGAGCGTTCCTCCCTCTTCCAAAAAGAGCGACGTGCCGTAGCGGCCCCACGAACAAATCACATCGCTATCGCGAATGAACGCGCGCCACTTCGCGAAGAGCTCTTCGAGCGACGTGCCCCGCGTCAGCGATTCTTCGGTCAACCCGACGTACGAAGTCGTTCGCGGCGCGACAGGATTTCGCGGCGTGGCGATCGCTTCGAACGTTTCGCCCGTGGACACGCGGTGGGCGACCCAGTGAACGAGCTCGTCGGGATAATCGTGCGATCGCTCTTTGCAGCGGTACGGCCATGCGTTCGCTTCGCCCACGACGCATACCAAATCTTCGAATCGATCGCGCATTGCCGGAGGAACGTGCGGACGCTTGACCTTGCGGACCGTTTTCCAGTGCCGCGATCGTGCGTTGCGAAAGCGCTTTTCGCAGTCGATTTGCGCATCGATCATCGCGCGAAAGGGTGTGAGCAGCGCCTGGAATTTTTCGGCATCGCCTTCGAGCGCACCGAGCACGTACACGAGCGCTTCGATCGTCGAGACGTACGCTTCGTCGGGCTCTTTTCGAATGCGGTAGTCGCTCGGCGTCGGTGGAACGAACGAATAGCGCGGAAGCGCGGCGAGTTCAGGATTCTCGCGGACGATCTTCTTCGCTTGCCACCACGTTCCATCGACCACGATGAGCGTCACGGGACCTTTCGGTGGATCGGTCGTCACGTCGATCGCCCCGGCACCGGGATAGAGAAGCGCCGCGGGGCGTTCGGGATCGGAGAGTGCACGTTTCAACGCCGACGAGCCCGACCAATGCACGCCCACTTCGAGTTCGGCGTTCGTCAGACAAAGGCTTGCCATGCGCGCGGTACCGATCGCTACGTCACGTTCCCGCGGATGCTGAAGAAGCACCACGCGCGTCTTGGTGTCGACCGGTCGAACGTGCCGACAGTAACAAACGCTCTCGGGCCTTCTGCACTGCATGCAGACGGTTCGCGGAACGAACGCGGGAGCGAGGTGGGTCACGGCCGGCACCATACCACTCGGTTGAAAACGTTCACGCCTCGGAGAAGACCGAGTCGCGCGGGCTACATTTGCAGCGATTGGCGCGCGGAAGAAACCGCCTTTTCGTACATTCCGGGAAGCTGGGTTTCGTCGAGATTGAGCGCCGATCGATGGTCGTCGATGCCCTTCCAGTCGGCCCGTTCGTACGCCAAAATCAACGAGAGCGCGTGAGTCGCCTGCGATTTTTTCTCCCCTGCCGCGACCGATGCCGGGTCGCATGCCGAGAGAAGCGCGGTGGTCATTTCTTTGGAAAGCGCGAGCTTCGCCAGCATCTCGTTTAGAGGTCGCCCAAAAAACACGTCGATGGCTGAGAGCAGACCAATCAGGAAGTAGTCGGTGTTCTTGTCCGAGCGTGCAAGCTCTCCAATTTGCTCGCAGAACTTTCCGCGCACCAGGCACGTCACGAGAAGTTCGTCGGGCTTGTCGCTCCCCATGCCCGCGAGCGTCATGAGCGATGCCCACTTCTTGAATCCGTTGAGTCCGAGAAGTGTGACCGCGTGACGAAGCGAGGTGATCTCGCTCCGCCATCCGAAAAACGCCGAATTGAGGTAGCGGAGAAGCTTCACCGACAGCGACGGATCGTGGCGAACGATCTCGACGAGTTTATCCATGTCGATGTTCGACGTGTTGAGCTCTTTGAGGAGGTTCAAGTAGTTGAGCTTGAATTGAGGAACCTCTTTGGCATTCAGCATCTCGGGCTTGCAGAAGAAATAGCCCTGAAAATACCGGTATCCGAGCTTCACGGCCTCGGCGTACTCCTCTTTGGTTTCGACCTTCTCGGCGAGCAGATCGACCTTGTACGGCTTCAATCGTTCGACGACGCGCGCGCGCTCCTCGCCTTTCGTCGCCATGAAATCGATTTTGATGATGTTGGCGAGTTTCAGCAGCGGCTCGTACTTCGCGTCGAAAATGAAATCGTCGAGTGCGAGCGTGTATCCCGCCTTTCGCGCCGCACGGCATGCTTCCACCACGTCGTCGGTCGGCTCGACGGTCTCGAGCACTTCGACCACCGTCTTGGCCGGCGGCAACACCGTGAACATTTCTTGGACGAGCAGCTGCTTCGTCATGTTGATGAAGACCGGCTTTTCGCCCGAAAGCTGATCGAGCCCGAAAGTATGGACGCTGTCGTGAATCAACTTCGACGATGCGTGATCACCATCGGTGCCGGCGGGAAAGAAATTTTGTGGTCCCGAGCGGAACAAAAGCTCATAGGCGTGCACCTTCTCTTTGGTGTCGAAGATCGGTTGGCGCGCGATGTAGATATCCACGGAAATACCAGGCTATCAGAGCCTCGCGATCTGTCTGCAAAAGGATATGCTGCGCACCTTGAACGATCACGTGAGCGCTGTGAGCACTTCTCCTTCTTTGGATCCCGCTGTGAATTCCTCTGGGGGTTCCGCTTTGAACGCCTCTTCGCTACGTCGCGTCATCTTCGCGGCGTCGCTGGGAACGCTATTCGAGTGGTACGATTTTTATCTCTACGGAAGCCTTGCGGTTTTCTTCGGCGGCCTCTTTTTTCCGAAGGGGAACGACACCGCGCAGCTCTTGGCGAGCCTCGCGACGTTCGGCGCCGGCTTCGGTGTGAGACCTCTTGGGGCCATCGTTTTCGGCCACCTCGGAGATCTCATCGGACGAAAATACACCTTTCTCGTGACGATGGCGGCGATGGGCCTCGGCACCGCGCTCATCGGTCTTCTGCCGAGCTACGAGAAGTGGGGATTGGTCGCGACGGTGATGCTCGTCTTGCTGCGGCTTCTTCAAGGGCTGGCACTCGGAGGAGAATACGGCGGCGCGGCGACGTACGTGGCCGAACATGTTCCCGACGAAAAGCGCGGCTACTACACGAGCTTCATTCAGACGACGGCGACACTCGGTTTTTTTCTCAGCATGGGTGTCATCGGAACCACTCGTCTCGTTGCCGGTGAAGTCGCGTTCAAGGAATGGGGTTGGCGCGTTCCGTTTCTTCTTTCATTCGTCCTTCTCGCCGTGTCGCTCTACATCCGCGTCAGCATGAAAGAATCGCCGCTCTTTCAAAAAATGAAGAGCGAAGGAAAACAGTCGAAAAACCCGATCAAAGAGAGTTTCACGAATCCCGAGAATCTTCGGTACGTGCTCATCGCGCTCTTCGGAGCGACGGCCGGTCAAGGAGTCGTCTGGTACACGGGGCAATTTTACGCGCTCATGTTCATGCAGGCGACGCTCAAGATCGATTGGAAGACGGCCTACCTCTTGATGTCGGCGGCGCTTCTTTTGACGACGCCGCTGTTCGTCTATTTCGGTCGCCTCTCCGATCGCATCGGTCGCAAGAAGATCATCCTCGGTGGATGCCTTTCCGGTGCGCTCACCTACGTTCCGATCTTCATGGCGATGAAACATTTTTCGAATCCGTCGGGACTGCCCGCCGCCGACCCCGCCGAGATGAACTACGTGGCGATGGTGCTTTTGCTCACGCTCCAAATGATTTACGTCTGCATGGTCTACGGACCGATTGCGGCGTTTTTGGTCGAACTTTTTCCGACCAAGATTCGTTACACGTCGATGTCGCTCCCCTATCATCTAGGAAACGGTTGGTTCGGCGGGTTTTTGCCCTTGATCGCGACGGCCGTCACCGCGTCGGCGTGGGCGAAATCGACGTTCGGCTCAGCCGCGATCTACACCGGCCTCATCTACCCCATCGCCGTTTGCGTGATCACGTTGGTCATCGGTGCGCTCTACATTCACGAGTCGCGCACCAACAAGTTAGACGTCTAACCTAGTTGTGTTTTGGGTCCCGAACTCTGACCTAGTTGGTTTTGGGTCCCGAACCCAAAACGAAATGAATTACCGAAAGATCGACCATGCCTAAGCTCAGCGTCATCATCGCCAGTACTCGCCCCGGCCGCGTCGGATTGCCGGTCGGCACGTGGTTCACGGAATTTGCGAAAAAGCACGGACGCTTCGACGTCGAGGTCGCCGATTTGAAGGAGATCAATCTCCCGATGCTCGACGAGCCGAATCATCCGCGGCTTCAGAAATACGAACATGCGCACACCAAAGCGTGGAGTGAACGCATCGACAAATCAGACGCGTTCGTCATCGTCACGCCCGAATACGATTTCAGTTCGCCGCCGGCACTCGTGAATGCGCTCGATTACCTATTCAAAGAGTGGAATTACAAGCCCGCCGCGTTCGTGAGTTACGGAGGCATGTCGGGCGGCATCCGTTCGGTGCAAATGACGAAGATGCTGCTCACGTCGCTCAAGATGGTGCCGCTCACCGATTCGGTAGCGATTCCGTACGTCGACAAGCACATCGAAAATGGCGTGTTCAAAGCCGACGAAAAGATGGAGAAGGCAGCGGGCTCGATGCTCGACGAACTTTTGCGCTTTTCCGACGCACTTCAAGTTCTGCGCAAAAAATAGTCGCTGCGCGATCAGCGGGGCGCGAGCGCGACGACTTGAATTTCAAAGTGATCAGCGGTCGTTGAGTGCAAGTACGTCTGAATCGGCGCCGGTCCGGGCGATGGCACGGTGACGTCGTTGATGAAGACGTAATGATTGTCGACGCGCGGTGAAAACGCTCCGCCACCCATCCACGATTTGGTCGGAAAGCCATCGAGAAACATTTCGACGACCAGTGAATTGGGCGCAATCGTCGTCAATGCAGGTGAGGATCCTCCCGTCGAAAGGGGCTCCATGACGCGCGGCTCGATGGTGTGGGTACCCCCGTCGATCAACGCGGTGGTGTCGACTCCGCGGTAGGCGACCATTCCGGCGGCAACGATGACGGCATTCAGATGATCGGGACCATATCCGGTCGCATCGACGACGTAGTTCTCGGGTTCGACCGAAGACGCCACGCGATAGTACCAAAGAGCGAAGAACTCATTGGGTGAACTCGAAGGATGCGTCGTCGCTCCGACATTGACCCATCCTCCCGAAACACCTTTGACGTGAGCGACATTCTCTTGGTTCACGATCGCGAGAAGTAGGAGATCACCCTCCTTGATGTTCGCGGGTCGTGCGATCGAAAGGTTGAGCGCGGGAGATGGAGTCGCTGCTGAACTTGCCGACACGAAGTGAATGCGTCCGTCGTCGGGAATGTCGGCATCGAAGTCGCCAGCGTCGCCATCGGATTGGGCGGCATCGAACGTCGGCGCCGCATCGAGACAGGCGCCTCCGCGGCACCCTCCGCTCAAGTTTTCGTAGTCGAGAAAACATGCCGACAGAAGCGCCGATGCGATCATCGTCACCGCGAAAATCGAACGCCGCCTCATGAAGCGATGATGGGGGAACAAGTCCATTTCAGCAAGGACATCGCATCGATGTGTCTCGAATGGTGTCGTCAAAAACGAAACGAGCCGCCCCGTGAGGAGCAGCTCGAGTCGTTGCACTCTTTTCTGGCTTATTTCTGCAGCGATTGAAGATGCGCTTTCACGTCGGCGCCGAACTCCGTCACGGCGCCTGTGTCGTCGCCACCACCCTTTGCAACGAGCGACGGGCCGTAGCACCCCTCGCCTTCATCCCAGCCCCACGCGGTGCCGGCGTATTGGTGCTTGTCGAGCCAATCCATCGTGCTCTTCGTGAACTCGTGTCCGACTGCGTTGATGGGGCACTGCGTTTGGCCGTATTCGCCCAAGTAGAAGGGAAAGCGTCCGTTGATGGCGTACTGCGGTCCCGAGGGGCTGTCCGGATTGGGACCTTTTCCGGAAGCGAGCGTCGCGTCGTAGTTCGGCAAGCCATCGGCGGAAGTCTTGAATCCTCCGAAGCTGTACGAGTGCGTCGATGCGACGATCGACTTGAGAGGATCGATCGGGAGGTGACTCCCCATCATGTCGACGTAACCGCTTCCTCCGCCGAGAGCTTCAATCGCGATGGGTGCCGTCGAGCCGGTTGCGCGAATCGTGTCGGTGATTTCTTGCGTGCCGGCGACCTTGAAGCGAACTCCGACGCGCGACTTCCACGTTTCGTAGCCGGGTTGATTGAAGCGCTGGCCATAGGTGAAGTAGCCACCTTTGAGATAGAGATTCCACGCCCACGCGTCTTGCGCGTAGTAGCCGGCGTTGATCACGCTTTGCGGGCAGTCGGCCGTCACGTCCGATGAATCGGAGCATTGGATGCTCGGCTCGGTGAACACGTCGAACATGATGTTCGTGTACGATTTGTACTGGCTCGCGATCGACGTCCAGAAGTCGAACGCGTGATCGGCGTTGGGCGCGACGTTCTGGCCGTTGATGACCTTGCCGTCTTTGTCTCGACCCGGAAGCCAGGTTCCTGCTCCCGACCAGTGATTGACGAGGACGACGTACATCCCTTGCTTGGTGAGATTGTCGACGAGGCGTTTGACGAACGCTTGGTAGTTCGCGCCCGAAAAAGCCGCCGGAGCGCCGTTGATACCGAGCCAGCACTCTTCGTTGAGCGGAACGCGAACGGTATTGATCGCGTGACCGGGCGCGCCGGCCTTGTCCCAGCTCAAAAGAGACGATGCGACTTTGTCCGCGTAGGCGAGCGTCTTGCCATCATTGGTTCCGTTGTTGCCGGCAGACCACGGATCGGAAATGAACTGGTTCATCTGGCTGCATCCGTATTCGAGACCGGGACGGTTTACGCCGCGGAGCTGAATGACGTTTCCGTCTCCATCGACGAACTTGTCGCCCTTCACGCGAAGAACGAGAGAGCCGTTCGGCTTCGGCGGCGAACCGGCGTCGATCGTGCCTTGTCCGCCGGCATCGTTTGCCGGCGCGCTCGCGTCGTAGATCTCAGGATGATGCTCTTTGTAGTCTTCGATTAATTCTCCGCACGCTTCGGTCTGCGCTGCGGTTGGAGCGAAGAAAAGAATCGCTGAGAAGAAACCAAGTGTTCGCGTCGCCATTTAAGACCTCCGACCCCCGTCGTGTCCGAGCGATTGTCGCCCGGACAATTCGAGTCATTGCAGAGAGCGCGCCACCGGTTTTACCTACAGCGGAATCGCGCCAAGCTCTGGAAAGCGCTCACGAATACAGCGTACAAAAATGTAGGTTTTCGCGATCGCACCGAAGGATCCGCGAACCACGATCGATTCGATCGTTTGTGCTGGCGACGATCCCGATCGATCGGATCACCTTATTAATTCGCGCGGCGAAGCGCGAACGAATCGCGATCAGAAGCGGCCGTGAACTCCGGTTTGAATTCCGGTGGCCGTCGGCGCGACGTCGAAGTGGATCGCGGTCGGCGATGCCGGCTTGGTCGGGCGCGCGAGGAACGTCCACACGGCACCACCGAGAGCGAGAATGCCGACACCTAAAAAGGTGTTCGCGATGGCTCCTTTGGTTCGTGCCGTCTCGACTTGCACCGTCGTGCAACCCGGAGCGCATGTGTCGCGCATCGTGTCGACATCGTTCTTGGCGGAGCTTGCAAAAAGGGCGAAACCGGTCACGCCGGCGACACCGATTCCGGCCAAGACGAACGTCGTAACGGGAATGGGGCGCGACGGTTCCGAAGGGACGGCGGGTTTCGCCTCGGCGGCAGGAGCGGTCGTCGTCGCCGGCAGCGTGACGTCGAGCGGTCGGCTTTTTTCAGCCTCGCGAACGACGACCTGCATTTCGACGGGCGGGCGGCCGGCCATCTCGAATCGAAGTTTGTGCACGCCGGGGTCGACGGCAACGAGGCGACCATCGAGTTGCGTCACCAAGAGTTCGCCATCCACGTACATGCGAACACCGACCAGATCGTGGCCCGCTTCATCGCGTGCGCGCACGATGATCGAAGGAATTCGCGATTCGACGTCGGCCGACCATTTTTCGCAATCGGGCCGCAGCACGGCGGGGCAGATCGATTCGGCGCACTTCAAAAAATCAGCACGCGCCGCCCGCAACTTCAACTTGTCGCGACGCTCTTGTCCGCGTTCGGAGGCCTGAAGACACACGTCTTTGGTGTCGGCATGGGCCGAAGGCGCGATCCATCCGAGGGCGACGAAAACGGCCGCAGCGTGAGAAATGCGAAGCACGGAGCCATCCTAACGTGAGCGCCGAAGGCCCACGAACTTTTCACAGGCAGCCGCGTTTGTAGTGTTTTTTCCCGGTGTCGTCGGTGGTGTAGGGAGGAGTGCAATCGGGACGAACGACCGTTCGATGCGTTTTTCCGAGTCGCGGAGTGACTGCAGCGCCCGACGACACGCCCGGGGGAAGTTGCGTCGACGCGTCCAACTCGGAGGTCGCGACCGGCTCGGTGACCGAAGGTGCGGGCGGCACGGGTGAAACGCTCGGAGCATTTTCGTGCGCAATGGAGGAGCTCGATCGGTCGACTGCGGCGCCGTCCGAGGAACCTCGAAGCGCAATGACGAGTGCCACCATCGACAGGAATACGGCCAGCAGGACACCGACGATCGCGAGAATCTCTCGCCGCGTACGTCGCCGATGCCGATCGAGCGCCTGAGAGAGGAGCGTTCGAACACCGAGCGGTTCGGTTTTCGTCACCTCTTCGCCGATGCGGCTCCTTTGCACGGCGCCGGACGAAATGACGAGAACCGGCGCTTCTTCTTCCATCTTCGAAAGCGCTTCACTCCGCGCGTCGAGACCTTCACCGGCGAGTTCCAGAACCCAATCGGCGACTTCCGTCGGCGACGCTCGTGGACCGGAGGCTTCGAGTGCGCGCGCCATGTCGAATGCCGTGGCGAAGCGGTCGCTTGCCGTTCGAAGTGTTGCGCGGCGCACCACTTCGTCGTCCGCGGCCGTCACTCCCGAACTCGATCGCTCACTCGGCTTCGGAATCTCGGCATGCAGCAATTTGCCGACGATTTCGGCCTCCGTATCGCCATCGAAGAGGCGATCTCCCGCGAGCAATTCCCAAAGCACGACGCCGACCGCGAACAGATCGGCACGCCGATCGATTGGGTCGTCGTGCATTTGTTCGACCGGCATGTAGCCGAGCTTTCCTTTGATCACGCCTTGAACCGTGGAATGGAGACGACCTTTGGCTTTGGCGACACCGAAATCGAGGACGCGTGCGATGCCGTCGGCGCCCACGAGAATGTTTTGCGGCGAGATGTCACGGTGAATGATCTGAAGCGGCGCACCATTGGGATCGCGAGCTTCGTGCGCGGCGTGGAGTCCGTGAAGCACGTCGACGATGATGGCGCGGGCGACGGCGGGAGGAATGGGCTTTTCGCGAGATACTGCCGCGCTGAGAAGCCTCGAAAGTGCTTCGCCGTGCACGTAATCCATGATGACGAACAGTTCGCCTTCGTGCGTCGCGATGTCGATCGTCGAAACGATGTTGATGTTCTTGAGACGCGCGGTGAGCCGGGCCTCGTCGATGAACATGTCGAGCGCCACGCGGTCGTCGATCCACGACGAGTGGAGTCGCTTGATGGCTACGGCGCGTTGAAAACCAAAGACGCCGAGAAGCTTTCCGATGTGGACGGTCGCGCTTCCTCCGCTCCCGATGACGCGGTGAATGGCGTATCGGTTGGTGACGGTCGCCGTTTCATCGAAATCCACCGACATTCGTGCCAAATCCTAGCACGGAGCCGATGACTTACTGACCGCGCTTTTGTTTGGCGCGGAGCACTTGAAAATAGCGAAGCGCCAGACCCGACGCCGCCGCAGCGCGTGAAACGCTTCCGCCGTGCTGACCGAGCACACGCGCGACGTACCGACGTTCGAAATCGTCGACCACTTTTTGCCGGGCGCGCGGAAGCGGAAGCTCCATCGAAAGCACCGCGTCGATCGAATCGTGGGACGCAGGACGATCGGTATCGCCACTCGGCGTCGCGGGCGATTCCGATTTCGGCTCGGTGCCCTGATCTTCGCCGAGGGCGATGTAACGCGACACGGTGTTGTAAAGCTCGCGCACATTTCCGGGCCAGGGATTGTCGGTGAATCGTTTCAACAAATCGGACGGCGGCGCTCCGACCGCACCGAGCTGCGACCAAAAATGTTTGGTGAGCGCGAGCACGTCGCTCGGACGGCGACGAAGCGGCGGTAGTTCGATGCGGCCCGTCGCCAGGCATGAAAATAAATCTTCACGAAATCGTCCTTCTTGAACTTCGCGATCGAGATCGCGGCGGGTCGTCACGATGACGCGCACGTCGACGGGCGTAGGTTCTCCCTGCCCCGCTCGCCTCACCTCGGCGCGTTCGATGGCGCGCAGCAAATGCGATTGCGCGGCAGAAACGAGCTCGGCCACTTCGTCGACGAGAATCGTTCCGCCGTTCGCTTCTTCGAGTGCACCGAGGAGCGCCATTTCGTGCTGTTCCGAAGCAATCGACGGGCAATCGAAAACCACGAACGGGCCCGAAGCGCGCGCGCTGGCGGTGTGAATCGACTCGGCCAAGAGCTCTTTTCCCGTGCCTGGCTCACCTTCGATGAGCACCGGTACTCGCGATGCGGCAACGCGATGGCAAATCGGATAGAGCCGACGCATCTCGTCGCTCACGCCGATCATCCGGCCGAATGCACTTTCGGGAGGAGGAGATGCCTTCGCCGAACGTCCCCGCTCCGTGGCCACCGAGAGCAGCGAATTGCCGAGTCGAATGGATTCGCCACCGACGAGCGATACCTCGTGGATCCGAATGTCGTTCACGAACGTTCCGTTGGTCGACGAAAGATCGCGAACGCGAAGCGCGCCCCCTTGAACGTCGAACGCCGCGTGACGGCGCGAGATCTGGTCGTCCGAAAGTCGCATGACGCACGTGGGACTCTTTCCGACGAGAAGAGGTGGATCGGAAAGGTCGAGCGTGTGCTTCTTTCCAGAGTCGGGGCCATCGATGACGGTGAGGACGAATTGCTCGTCGACTCCCAACGTTTTTTCAATCTTCGGACGAAGCGTCGTCGCGACGTCGGCGAAGCGATCTTTCTTGGTCACGGCAGAACTCCTCTAGAGAGCATGAATGGCCAAACCGAATGCCTCACCGATGAGACCACGTCCTTCGACGATCGTGCGAAGTCCTACGAGCTGATCGCTCTGAATCGAGGAGAAAACGTCGAATTCAATCGGCGCAGTGCTGGCAAACGATGCGACGTCGGCCGAAAGCGGAGCCCGCGACGACACCACGCCGACGCCGGAGATTTGAATCTTCACGGCACCACTCGCAACCGATGCGGCTTTCCACGAAGCCTCACCGACGTTGCCCATCGTGACGCGAAGGCGGACTTTCGATCCCTTTGCGATGTTGATCGTGCCGCCGTTCGAAATTCGCTCCCATCCCGTCGCCGTTTGATACTCGACGCGCTCAAACATCGCATCGAGGCACAAGAGCGCGCAGCAAGGTTGCGTGGTGCACCCCTGCCAATAACTCGAACCATCGACGCACGTCAGCGGCGCGTTGATGGAATTCGTCCCCGTGCACTGGGTGTTGACCACGATGCGGCGATTCGCTTCGACGGCCGCTTGCGCCTGACCCAGCACCGGCGCCATCGCTTCGCCGAGGCAGACGTGCGACGTCGGGTCGATCTTGAGCGTCGTGACCGGCGATGCTTTCGCGTCAGCCACTTGCTTCGCGACGTCCTTGAATTTCGCGAGAGCAGGTCGAGCTTGCCCCGTCGGGTTCACGACGCCGTAGTCGCTGATCTCGTGCGTTCCGGTCGGCGCAGGATTTCCGTTCATCCATCCGAACGGCCGAATGCCTTCGAACCACCAGTAGCGCGCACCCGACGCGCCACCGCGGGCGAAGTAGTCGACTTCGAACGGAATGAATCGCTCTTGCACCGAGAGCAACTCGGACGCCACGGGCGGGTCTTGATATTCCGTTCCGACTTTGATGCTCAACCCGAACTCACCGATGTGCACGGGGCGACGATCGGGCTTCAAATAGGCCAAATATGCGGCACTTTGAACCAGTTTTCGATTCGTCGGCGACGATGGAAATTTCGCGAGTGACGCTTCGAGGTGAGAAAATTTCGCGTCGTAAACGTGAGGCTCGACGAAGTCGAGATACTTGCTCGTATCGCGATCGACGAAGCGAAAACCGGGGCTGCAGTAGTCGCCGTTGAGAATCGCGTCGCTCGTATAGAGGTGATCGGGGTCGTGCACTTTCAACTCGCCCACGATTCGTTGAAAGCGTTTCGTGATGAGCCATTTCATGAAGGCGCGGTACGCCTTGACGAACGCGGGACGAATTCCATCGACGACGAATTCATTTTCGAGAGGAGGACAGACACGCGTTCCCGGCTTCGAGCATGGTTGCGCCGTTCCGGGGCAGGTGTTCATTCCCGCGCGCGCGACGCCGCATTCACGCTCGAGCGAGTAACCCCATCGCGCTTCGGCGGCGGCGATCGAGCCGTAACGTTCGATGAGCCATTGATTGAAAAGTTTGACGCCCGATTCCGAGCCCGGCAAACGATTGAGCGGGTCAGACGTCGCGCGCAAGACCGAACTTTCGAGATCGATGTCGTACGCCCAGATGCCTCGGTTGTCGGGAAGGTCACACTGCTCGATGACGCGGCTTCCGTACGAAACGAACGTCTTGAGGGCCGCATCGTTGGCGACGATCTCGAACGAGTTGGGGTTCATGTACCACCACCCATGATCGAGCGGCAAAACAAGGGTGATGAACACTTTGTGGCTCTGCGCAATCTGGAGGAGCCGATTGAGTCGCTTGCAGTACGAACCTTCGGGCGTCGGGTTGGTCGACGGGTCGACTCCCGCAACCGAATGACTCGAACTGTTGAGCGAAAACGGCATTGGCAAGCGGATGTCGTTGATGCCGTTCTGTTCCATCAACGCGAAGTCGTGCTCGAGCGCTTTTTCGGCATCGACACCGGGATACGCCGGATTGTCCCAGATAGTGGTCCAATCCATTCCGTCGCCGCCCCAGTAAGGGAGCGCATACGAAACCCAGTAATTCACGCCGACGGGAGTCCACGCTTTCGTCCCGTCTTGAAATCCACCGTTCTTCGCGGTGATGAATTCGGGGTGGGGTCCGCGAGGTTTGACGGGAATGGAGACGTCACCAGCGTCGTAGTCGACGATCGTTTCGTCAGGATTGGCTCCTTCGGGAAACTTGTCGTCCGTACTCGGTCGTCCGCCGTCTTCATCGACGACCGCCGGAGCCTCGGGTTCATCGTCACTGCACGCCGCAACCATGGAGGAAGCGACGAGGATGCCCGCGCACAAGGCGACGTGAGGAATTCGCACACGTGGAGTGTACCGTAAAATCATTCCCCGAGCCGGACGGTGAGCCCGGCAAATAGGGGAAAAAGGCTGGTGATTCGGCGATCCTTACGCGGCGAGCGCCGATTCGCCATTCCACTCGTCATGAAAACGCGTGAACGGAACGGCCGACGTCTTGGCCAAAATCGCGGAGATGGCACGCCAAAGAAAGGTCGCTCCACGCGGCAAATAACCGCTGTCGAGCATGTGCGCCATGTTCGTGAACTGGTGCTCGCCGAACGAACGCGCTTCGATTTCGCGGAGCTCTTTCAAACGCGTCACACGAACCTCTTCGCTCGGCGCGTAGTTCTTGGTGATGGCGCGGCAATAGCGAAGGTGACGATTTTCGTCCTCGGCGATGCCGCGAATGATCGCCGCCGTCTTCGCATCGTAAAGCTCCATCACCGGCGCAATCTGCGAGAACTGTTCGACGGCGCGTTCTTCGATGACTTGAAGCACCAAGTAGGCGTTCATCACGTCGAGCGTCGACTCGATCGGTTTGTCGAAAAGCCCGACGTGCTTGTTGAGATTGTCGATGACGCGCATGTGCTCGGGAATCTCGACCGGTGGAACATTCTGGCGCTCGGCGCACGCCGCGAAAAGCTGCGCGTGACGCTTTTCGTCTTCGTGGTGCCGGCGAACCATGCGTTCGAGTTTCGGATCGTCGACGTGCTTGGCGATGTGCTCGAAGATCGCCCCTTCGTCGGTCGCTTCGGCGATGCTGGCTTGGGTCAAAACGTAGGCGCGGGCTTCGGGCGATTTCAGCAGCACTTTCAAAAATGAATGCGAGATGCGCGCGCGCACGGTGGCGGGGAGCGAACTCGACGCGGCGGTCTGTTTGGCGACATCGACTACTTCGCGGGCAGCTTCGGCAACGGGGGTTGAGAGGGTCATGACGTTCTCCGTTTCGTTATGGGATTTTGGGGTGGATAACTGACTAAATTGGTTTTTTGGTCATTTGCTGGCAAAAAAAAGGGACGCCGATTCAACGAGCGTTGAGGCCGCGAAGCACGAGGTCGATTCCAACCATCGCCTTTCGCTGATCTTCTTCGTCGGTTTGATTCGTGGGGCGAAGAATCATTCCGAGAAGACTGAATTCTTGAAGTAGCCGCGACACGATTTCGACGTCGAGATCGGCGCGGAATTTTTTCTGCTTGATGCCGATGCGAATCACTTCGGCAATGTTCATCTGGCCGATGGCGCGCAAATCGTCGAACCGGTCGGCCCATTGCGGAAGGAGCTTTCGCGTTTCACCTCGAAATAGATCGCGTAAAAGCGGTGAATTCTCGACATGACGCATCGCTTCGACGTGAAGCTTGAGAAGAAGCTCGTCGGCAGGAATGCGCGGATCGATCGCTTTGGCACACGCCGCTTGCCACGCGCGCACCTCGCGGTGAACGACGTTGTAATAGAGTTCTTCTTTGGAATCGGCGGTGAGGTAAACGGTGCCCTTGCCGACGCCCGCTTCTTTGGCAATCTCGTCGATCGACGTCTTCTTGAAGCCAAAGCGGGCGAACATCTTGGCCGCTTCGGTCAAAATGCCGTCGCGTTTGGAGAGGGCTTCGGTCTTGAGCATGGGGTCGGGCGGCCGGACGGGTTCTGCGAACTGACTATATTCGTATTCTAGTCAGCCGTAAGAAATGCGCAAGGTCGCAAGGGAAAACAGTTCGTTGAGGATTGAGAAAACGCTGCGGGGCGAAGTAGGGTCGCGGTCATGAAACGCGCTCTCTCCTCTAGTGTGGTGATCCTCTCCGGCCTTTTTGCAGCGGCGTGCGGAGATTCGACCCCCGAAGCGAAAACTCCCACCGCGACTCCGGCGACATCGAACACGGTGACGGCCGTCACTCCCCCGCCTGCTCCCGCCGCGATGGAATCGAAACCGGCCGAGCCGAAAAAAGAAGAACCGAAGGCGCCCGCGAAAAAGCTCGTCGCGACCTACTCCGGATTTCAAACGCCCGAATCGGTGCTCGTCGACGGCGATCGTTATCTCGTCTCGAACATCAACGGCTCGCCCTTCGCCAAAGACAACAACGGCTTCATCAGCGTCATCGATGCGAATACGGGCAAAGTGACCGAGAAGTGGATCGAAGGGGGAAAGAACAAGGTCACGCTCAACGCTCCCAAAGGTTCGACGATCGCCAAAGGGATTCTCTACGTCGCCGACATCGACGTGATTCGAAAGTTCGACGCGAAGACCGGTGCTCCCAAAGGAGAGATCGCGGTCAAAGGCGCCACGTTCTTGAATGACGTCGCGTCGTCCGAAGACGGGAGCACCATTTACTTCACCGACTCGGGATTCAAACAGGGCGAAAAGGGAGACTTCGCACCGAGCGGGTCAGACGCCATTTATTTCGCGAAGAACGAAAAGGTCGAAGTCTTGCGGCAAAATGTCGATCTTCACGCGCCCAACGGGATCGTCCGCGTTCCAGCGAAGGGCGGCGGCGTCGAAAAGAAGAACGACTGCGGAAGGGTTGAACTCTACCGAATGGACGACATCGTCTTCGCGACGTTCGGCAAGAAGACCGTGCAGCGCAATAATTTGCCGCGCGAGGTCATCAAGCCCGGAAACCCCGGTTGCGTAATGAATGGCGGAATTACGACCCCTAAGACCGAACCTTCGTGGTGGGAAGCCGTTCAGACCAAAGTGGCGCCGAATGCATCGACATCGCACATCGATCTACCGACCGGATCCCTCGATGGCATCGCGGAGCTCGACAAGGAAAACGTTCTGGTTTCGAGCTGGGAAGGAAAAGCCGTTTACCGGCTGAACAAGGACGGAAAAATCACCACCGAGATCGACAACGTCGAAGCTCCTGCCGACATCGCTTACGACAAATCGCGGCACCTTCTTTTGATTCCGCGGTTCATGGGGAACATCGTCGAAGCGTACGAAGTGAAGTGACGCTTTTCGTTTCGTGAAGGGTATCGACGGTTGGTTTTCCGAAGATGAAGGCCGCTGGTACGCGAAGTTCGCACGCTCGCTGAAGGGCGGAATCTTCGTCGAAGTCGGATCGTGGAAAGGGCGCAGCACGTCGTTCGTGGGTCCGGTGTGCAACGCAAACGGAACGCGCCTCGTGTGCGTCGATCATTGGAAGGGTTCGAACGATTCACTTTCCGATCGATACGATGCGGCTCTCGCCGTCGAGAACATCGAGGAGACGTTTCGAAGCAACATGCGTGAACTGGGGATCGCGGTCGAGGTGATGGCAGAACCTTCGATCGTCGCGGCGGCGCGTTTCGAGCCAGGTTCGGTCGATCGCGTCTTTCTCGATGGGAGCCACGATCCGAAAAGTGTGACCGAGGATCTCGAAGCTTGGAGCGTGAAGCTCAAACCCGACGGAATTCTCGGAGGGCACGATTACTCGTTCAAACGGCCCGATTTGTGCGCGGCGGTCGATGCGTTCGCGTCTGCCCGTGGACTAATCGTAAAAACCGGTCCGCGCTCGGTCTACTCCCTTATTCGACTAGGATGATGCGAACATGAGCCGCCGTGACAACGTCGAGTTTCGATGCGCGTCGTGCCGTATGCACGAAAGTCTGTGCGTCTGCTCGCTCATTCCGCGCATCGATACCAAGACGCGAGTCGTATTGATGGTTCATCGCACCGAGATTCGAAAGCCGACGAACACCGGGCGCCTCGCGATTCAATGTTTGACCAACAGCGAGATCATCGAACGCGGCCACGAGTCGGAGCCGACGCTTCCGTTCGAACCGGGTGACGGTACCGAGCCGCTTCTTTTGTTTCCGCACGAAGACGCCGTTCCGCTCGATACGATTGCGCGATCCGATAAACCGGTGACGCTCGTCGTTCCCGATGGAACATGGCGCCAAGCGTTCAAAGTTCGCAATCGCGTGCCGGGGCTTCGAAACGTTCGATGCGTGACGCTTCCGCACGATGCCCCGTCGATCTATCGCCTTCGCGCCGAGGCGCACCCTCACGGATTGGCGACGGCCGAAGCGATCGCGCGCGCCCTGGGAATTCTCGAAGGATCGCATGTTCGCGAAGCGCTCGAAAACGTGTTTCGCGCGATGGTCGAGCGCACGCTGTGGATTCGTGGAGACGTCGACACCGACGAAGTGGCGAGCGGAATTCCCGCGGGAGTGGTTCGACACGACCCGCAAAGCGGGATTCGTTCGAGCGACTAGCTGTAACGATAGTCGTCGAGAGAGAAGTGCCCCGCGCGCCAGAATGCGAGCGCCGTCGGCTCGAGCCTCGCGAGCGTCACCTCGCCGTGGCTGTCGAGATAGTAGGTGTGCGACGTGCTGCAGTTGCCCGACACGATGACGGTGCCTTTGGCGACGCGCTTCATGCCGGCGACGAACTTGTCGCGCGCTTCGGGCTTCACTTCGATGCTCGCCGCATTTCGTTTTCGCATTTCGCGGATGACACGCTCGATGCGCTTCATGTGAACTTCGATGGTGTAGAAAAACGAAACGCCTGTGAACGAATAGGGGGCGTGCAAATTGAAGAGATTCGGAAAACCAGGAATGCTCAAGCCCTCGTACGACTGGTATCCGCCCTGGTGCCAAAGGTCGCCGAGGTTGGCGCCATTTTTTCCGATCACTTCGACGGATGGAAACCCGCCGCGCTCCCACATCTTGAACCCGGTCGCCAAGATGAGGGTGTCGATCGGCCGCTTTTTTCCGTCTTTGGTGACGATTCCATCGGCTTCGATGCGATCGATCGGTTCTGTGACGAGGCTCACGTTGGGGCGATTGAACGTCGGATAGAACGTGTTCGAGAAGGTCGGTCGCTTGCAGAAAAAGCCGTAGTCGGGCGTCAGCTTTTTTCGGAGCGCGGGGTCGCGAACCTGTTTTTTGATCTGCTTTCGGCAAAGGTCTTGAAGACCATCGAGGATGAACGGCAGCTGTTTGTAATGCAGAAGGCCGAGCCCCATGAATTCGAGGAGCGCCGAGTTGGCGAAGCGCGCGAGCTTTTGCGTGAGAGGAATTCGTTTGAACCACGCTTGCAGCGTCGGCGATATTTTCGCGTCAGGTTTGGGTGCGACCCAAATGGCGGTTCGCTGGTAGACGTCGAGCTGTTCGGTCTTGGGAGCAATTTCGGGAATGACCTGCACCGCGGTCGCGCCTGTGCCGATGATGGCGACGCGTTTGCCGGTGAGGTCGTACGAATCATCCCATTCGGCGGTGTGGATGACTTTGCCCGAAAACGATTCGAGCCCGTCGATTTCGGGGCGTTTCGGTTGCGCGAAATAGCCGGTTCCGAGCACGAGAAATCGGCACGTGAGGGAGGGCTGACCTTCGATGAACACCGTCCAGCGTTCGCGCGCTTCGTCGTAGACCACCTTTTCGACCTTCGATCGAAAGCGCATGAAACGCCGCAAATCGTATTTGTCGGCGACGTGACTGGCGTAGGCGCGAAGCTCGGAGCCGGGTGCGTACAAGCGCGACCAAAATGGATTGGGCTCGAACGAATAGGAATACGTGACCGATGCGATGTCGACGGCGACGCCGGGATACCGATTGTGATTCCACGTTCCGCCGAGATCGCTCGCGCGATCGAGCATGAGAATCGAGTCGATGCCGAGGCGCGTGAACTGAATCGCGGCGCCCATGCCACCGAAACCGGTTCCGACGATGATCGCCTCGTAATCCCACGGCGCAGAAACGAGTGAGAGTGCGCGTTCGCTCATGACGCACGTAAGGATAGCTCGCACCGAACGTTCTCGGGGATTTCAATCGGCTGGCAAAGTCCCGAAGGACCGTGCAAATTGGAGAGGTGATCGGCACCCCTTTTCGTCGCCCTTCGGTCGTACTCGGTGCTCTGCTCGCGGCAGCGCTTTCGGTTGGGGCGCTCGAACTCATTGCGGCGTGCGCGAAGGACGAAGTGAAATACAGTCCCGACGTTCCGTACGATGCGACGATCATCGGCGATCCCCTTCCCGGCGATGGCGGAGCCGATGCCGAAGCTTCGGTGCCGAGCGTCGATGCCACCCTCGCGTGTCTGTATCAAGACGCGAAACCCGAACCGGTTTGTGAAGCCGGTACCGCGATTCAACCGACGAGCACGTACACCAATTGGTTTCTGCCCGACAATCCGAGCGGCTACTCGAACATCGAGTGGACGCTGAACATCGATCACGAGATTCCCGACGATGGAGTTTATTGGGCGACGCAGTTCGGTTACATCGGAACGGGCGTCGGCACCTCCTACATGGGTATGCAAGCGCACGGATCTCCGATCGCGGGAACGACGCGTCCGAAGCTGGTGATCTTTGCCGTCGGTTCCGGAGCTTTCAACGCCGAGTTCGGAGACGTGCAGCCCCCCTTGGCGTCGAAGGCGGCCGACTTCGACCTTCACCCCGGATGGAACATCCACATCGTTTACGAATGGGTTGCCTGCCGCGATTACCGACTGAAGGTCGCGAAGATGGGGACGGACATGGCGGGAAATATCTGGCTCGGCGCGTGGATCAAGGACACCGTCACGGGCATCGATACCTTCGTCGGAAAGATTCTGATTGCCGCGTCGGCCCAAGCTCTCGGCACGTACAACATCATCAACTTCTCGGAGCGATTCGGTCCGGCGCCAATCACGTCGTGTGCCGACGAAGAGCACACGTCGGCGATTTTCGGGACGATGTCGACCCGCACCGACGCGGGAGCGCTTCTCAAAGCGACGCGCTTCGACACGAGCTTTTTCAATCCGTCGAACTGTCCAAACGCGCGGTTCACCCAGCTTCCCGTCGGCGTCCGTCAAGAGATGGGCGTGCCGATTCCCTGAGTGCGTCGTTCAATCGTCAGAGTACGACGGCGCTTTTTGCACGGGCGGTTTGGAAGGGTGCACTTTCGTTCCCCCGTCGCGATCGATCGCCATGACCCCCATCGTCCTCTGATGGCGTGAGTCATCGTCGGTCGGCGGAAGCATCTTGCCCATCGTCGGGAAGGTGGTCGAGTGATTCGGGACGGTCGATTCGGCGACGGCATTTTCAGAATTGGAGACCGTCGAGCTGCAAGCCGAAAGGGCTGCAGTGAACGCGGCGCCGATGGAAGCGGCCATCGCGGCGAGCGCATTGCGACGACGACGTTTTTGAAGGCCGACCGAACAATCCGACGTGAGCACCGTGCCATCGACGCGCTGGTAGAACGTCACGCACAGATTTCCTTCTTTCTCTTCGATGAGCGACTTGGCCTCGACTTCGGTCATCGCCGAAAGGTTGTAGACATTTTTTTTGCACGAGCCGCAGAACTTGGAGCGCGCGTCGCCGGACATCGATTCCCACGATTCATGGCACGGAGCAGCGATTCGAAGTTTGAGCATGGCGATCTGACGGGTGGCCGGACCCAAAGTTTTGATCCGGCTTCGATTTTTCTAATTTCCCGTAAATTCAGCCGATTTCACGAGGCTTCGTTGCACGGCGCCCGCGGGCGGCACATGGTTAGTATCGCCGCATGGCTGGAATCGTCCGCTTCACAGAAACGCTTCGCGGGCACATCGCGGCGCGTCCGACTGAAACGCACCTTTTCGGCGAGGCCGAAGGTCGACTCTCGCGCCAAGAGTTGATCTGCATGCTCACGGTCGTCACGCCCGACGTCGATCGGATGATCGCCGACCCGTTTCATCGCTCGCCGGTGTTCGGATGCGTGATCGCCCCCCGCATTCATGAAGAGCCTCTTCGTGTCGAACGAGGGCATCTCGATCTTTTCTTCGATGCCTACGGCGACGGCCGCATTCTGCACATGCGTTACGAGCTTCATCTCCGCGACGAGATGAATCGACCGTGGCTGCTCCAAGGCATCAAGATCGCGGCGCGTCGAAAATGGTGGCCCACCCTTCCCGGCGACACGACCACGCTCTTCGTCGACGTGTATCCGGGCGAATCGAGCGAAGGACCATCTGCGTACCGCGGCGTTCTTCGTCAGGGGCTCGTGGGCGTCCTTTCGCAAGCGTCGAGTTTTCGCGGCGACCCGGGGGCGTTCTTCCGCTTCATTCGATTTTACGTCGCCAGCCTCTGGCGCGTTTTCACCGGACCGCGCACCGATCCGTCGAAAGCGTGGTCGGCTCTCGGAACCTTCTTGGTCGCTTTTTTTTTAGCCACCTTCTCGACCGCATGCGGTGAAGACTTTTCGATCGACACGACGCCGCCCGACGCAGGAAGCGAATCGACGAGCGATGATGGCGCGCTGACCGATGTACCCCCCGAAGCGGCACTTCTCGGCGACGCATCGGACGGCGCCGCGCCGGCAAAATTGTTCGGTTTCGTCGGCGCACCGGGGGGAAAGATTTACGTCTATTCGGTCAACGAAACGACGGGCGCTTTTTCTTCGATGGGTTCGTACGCGGCAGGTACCAATCCCAGTTTTCTCGCGTTCGACACCGCGCACGCGCGCGTCTATTCGGTCGACGAAAAAACCGCGGGCCAAGCGATGGCTTTTCAATTCACCTCGAGCACCGGAGCGCTGACCGAGATCAATCACGTCAGTTCGAGCGGTGCAGGCCCGACGCATTTGTCGATCGACTCGAGCGGAAAATTCGTCCTCGTCGCCAACTACACTTCGGGTTCCGTCGCGGTGCTCCCGATTCAATCGAATGGCGGACTCGGCGCGGCGACCGACACCAAATCGCCCGGGGCCAAAGCGCACCTCGCGATCACCAATCCTTCCGGTGGTCACGTGTTCGTTCCGTGTCTCGGTGCGAACGTCATTGCCGAAATGAATCTCAACACGACGACGGGGACGCTTTCGGCCAACGGAACGGTCAGCCCTCCTGCGTCGGCGGGCCCCCGTCACCTCGCGTTCCTTCCGAACGAGACGTTCGCGTACGGCATCAACGAAACCGCAAGTTCCGTCACGGCCTATTCGTACGCGTCGGCTTCGGGAACCTTGAACCCGATTCAGACGATCTCGACGCTACCGACCGGATTCAGTGGCTCCAACACCGGCGCGGAGATCGTGGTTCACCCGACGGGTAAATTCGTATTCGGATCGAACCGAGGACACGACAGCATCGTGACGTATTCCGTTCATCCCTCGACTGGAATGCTCTCGCTCATCGGACACACGTCGACGGGTAGTGGCGGCACGCAGACTCCGCGCAGCATCGCCATCGACCCCGAAGGATCGCTCATCTTTTCCGGCAATTCTGCGGCCGGGAACGTCACTGGATTTCGAATCGAATCGACGGGTGCGCTCACTCCGCTCGGAATCGTCGCCTCGGGTATGACGCCCACGTTCGTGGGATTGGCTCGTTATCCGTGAGTTCGATTCGCATTCGACCGGCGATCGCGGCCGATTACCGTGCATTCGTCGAGCTCGTTCCTCAGCTCATTCCCGATGATCCGATACCGGACGAGCGTCGCTTCGTTTCGGAAATGCTTTCGACGACGATGATTGCCGAAGGGTCGAGCGGCGCAGTCGTCGGCTACCTCTATTTCCAAATCTTGGGATCGGTCGCCTACGTTCGCCATCTGGTGACCGATCGCGCGTGGAGGAGAAAAGGTGCGGGCCGCGCCCTACTCGAAGCCGTCGCGGGTCATACGCGCGCACGAGACTGCACGTGCTTTTGCCTCAACGTCCAACCCAGCAACACGGCGGCGGTCTCTCTCTACGAGAGCGTGGGACTTGCGCGCGTTCACGAATCCAAAGCGATGCGAATCGATTGGGCGCTCGTTCTTTCGCAACCGCGACTCGCGAACGTGACGCTTCGCCATCGGCGCATCGAGCCGGGCGACGACGCCACCGTGGAACAGGCGATGAATTGGGTGCCGGGACAACTCGCCGACGCGCGTGCGTTTTCGGATCGCGTGCTCGTCATGCTCGAAGAGAACGGAAGTACGCTCGTCGGCGCGGCCATCTTTCACCCGCATTTTCCAGGGGCTTCGCCTTTTCACGTGACGCGTCCGGAGCTGGCGTGCGTTCTCTTGCGTGACCTTCGTCGGTACGCAAGGCCCGAAGATACGTTCGTGAACATCGTGGTCGAAGGGCAGCCAGCCGTCGCAAACGAACTGCTCAAGGTTGGCGCCGACGTTCGTCTCGAGCTCGTCCACATGATGGGGTCACTACGGCGAAGCGCTTCGTGATAAACCCGACGGCGTGTCATCGGTCATCGAAATCAAAGGACTCACCAAAACGTACGCGACGGGCTTTCAAGCGCTCAAGAACGTCAACCTCGAGATTCGACAAGGCGAGATCTTCGCTCTTCTAGGTCCGAACGGTGCCGGCAAGACGACGCTCATCAACGTGATCTGCGGAATCGTCAACCCGAGCGAAGGCTCGGTCATCGCCGACGGACACGACATCGTCCGCGACTATCGTGCGGCGCGTTCGAAGATCGGACTCGTGCCTCAAGAGCTTTCGACCGACATGTTCGAGAGCGTCTGGTCGACGGTCAGTTTCAGCCGCGGTCTTTTCGGAAAACCGAAGAACCCTGCGCACATCGAAAAGGTCCTTCGCGATCTTTCGCTCTGGGACAAGAAAGAGAGCAAGATCATGACGCTCTCGGGCGGAATGAAACGCCGCGTCTTGATCGCCAAGGCTCTTTCGCACGAACCTCAAATTCTCTTTCTCGACGAGCCGACGGCCGGCGTCGACGTCGAACTCCGTCGTGACATGTGGCAAATGGTCCGCTCGCTTCGCGAGACCGGCGTCACGATCATCTTGACGACGCACTACATCGAAGAGGCCGAGCAGATGGCCGACCGCATCGGCGTCATCAACAAAGGTGAAATCATCCTCGTCGAAGACAAAGCCGAGTTGATGAAGAAGCTCGGCAAAAAGCAGCTTTTTCTCGAATTGAACACCGCGCTCGAAACGATCTCGCCCGCCCTGTCGGACTACGCGCTGGAGCTGAAAAATGAAGGTCGTCAGCTCGTTTTCACCTTCGACACGCGAAGTGAAAAATCGACCATCGCGAGCCTCCTTCGAAAGCTCGGCGAGCTCGGAATCGAATTCAAGGATCTTCAAACGCGCGAAAGTTCGCTCGAAGAAATATTCGTGAGTTTGGTGGAGGACCGATCATGAACATCCACGCGATTCGCGCCATCTACTTTTTCGAAATGCACCGCACGTGGCGAACGATCATGCAAAGCATCGCGTCGCCCGTCATCTCGACGTCGCTCTACTTCGTCGTGTTCGGCTCGGCCATCGGTTCGCGCATGACACAAATCGACGGCGTGACGTACGCGGCGTTCATCATTCCCGGTCTCACGATGCTGTCGCTCCTCTCCGAAAGCATTTCCAACGCCTCGTTCGGCATCTACATGCCTCGCTTTTCGGGCACCATCTACGAAGTGCTCTCCGCGCCCATTTCTCCGGTCGAAATCGTGTGCGGGTACGTCGGGGCGGCGGCGAGCAAATCGATCATCCTGGGTTCTATCATCCTTCTCACGGCGCGGTTCTTCGTGGTCTACGAAATCGCGCACCCCTTCTGGATGTTTGCGTTCCTCGTTCTCACTTCGGTCACGTTCAGTCTTTTCGGCTTCATCATCGGCTTGTGGGCAGACGGCTTTCAAAAACTTCAGCTCGTCCCCCTGATGATCGTCACGCCGCTCACCTTTCTCGGCGGGAGCTTCTACTCGATCAAGATGCTTCCTCCGATCTGGCAGAAAATCACGCTCTTCAATCCCGTCGTCTATTTGATCAGCGGTTTTCGCTGGAGCTTCTACGACCGGTCGGACGTGAGCGTCGAGGTGAGTATGGCGATGACGTTCGTCTTTCTCGTGCTTTGCATGGGCGCCATCAGCTGGATCTTCAGGACCGGCTACCGCCTCAAGAACTGAACGCTTTCGATTTCAGGAGGCCGTTTCGATTGTTTCTCGTCGGGACTTGACGCCTCCCTATTTGGATCGTATATAACCAACTGGTTATGTTTATTCGAAGCGAGAATTTACGGTAAATAACCATGCAAACCGACCCTCTTAGCTCGACGTTCGCAGCGCTTGCCGACCCCACTCGGCGGGCGATTCTGGCGCGCCTCGCGTCGGGTGAAGCGAGCGTGACCGAGCTCGCCAAGCCCTTCGACATGAGTCAGCCGGCCGTGTCGAAACATCTCAAAGTGCTCGAACGTGCGGGACTCATCTCTCGCGGACGTGAAGCGCAGTGGCGACCTTGCAAGCTCGAGGCGACACGCATGAAGGAGATCGCCGAGTGGGTCGAGCACTATCGGCGATTCTGGGAGGAAAGCTTCGATCGCCTCGATGAGTACCTGCAGGAAATGCAAGACGCCGAAAAGAAGTCGAACAAACCAGCCACCAAGCCCACGACCAAAAAAGTTTAGGAGGAATCAAAATGGAAACGTCGAACGTCGAAAATAGCAAAACCGCTGAAAACGAATTCGTCATCACCCGCACGTTCAATGCACCACGCGACTTGGTCTACAAAGCGTGGACCGAAGCCGATCGTCTCGTGAAGTGGTGGGGACCAAAGGGTTTCACCATGGGCGTCGCCAAACTCGATCTGCGCCCGGGAGGAACCTTTCACTATTCGATGGAAGCGCCCAAAGGCGGCGTGATGTCGGGCAAGATGTGGGGCAAGTTCGTCTACCGCGACGTCGTTCCGGGAGAGCGCCTCGAATTCGTGGTGTCGTTCAGCGACGAAAACCTGGGAACCGTCCGGCATCCAGGGAGCGCCACGTGGCCGCTCGAAGTGCTCAACATCGTCACCTTCACCGAGCAGAACGGAAAGACGCTCGTGACACTTCGCGGCTGGCCGATTCACGCGACGGCCGAAGAGGTCGAGACGTTCCAAAAGGGAACCGCAGGAATGCGCGCCGGCTTCGGCGGTACGTTCGAGCAGCTCGATGCCTACTTGGGGTCGCTATGAATACCGCGACATCCACCGCGACGAGCACCGATCGCGAAATCATCTTGTCGCGCACCTTCGATGCGCCGCGAGCGCTCGTGTTCGAGATGTACACGACCCCCAAGCACCTCGAGAAATGGTGGGGACCGAACGGCTTCACCATCACCATCGATGAGATGAACGTGAAGCCCGGGGGCATTTGGAAATTCATGATGCACGCTCCCGACGGCAAAAATTGGCCGAATCTCATCGAGTACGTCGAGGTCGTCCAACCCGAACGACTCGTCTTCCATCACGGTTCCTTCGACCAGCCAAAGCAGTTTTACGTGACCGTCACGTTCGACGACGAGAACGGAAAGACCAAAGTCACCCAGAAGATGGTCTTCCCGACGGCCGAAGCATGCAACGCCGTCAAGAGCTTCGGAGCGATTGAACTCGGCAAGCAAGGACACGAAAAACTCGCGCGCTACCTGACGACCCTGTCCGAAGCGGTGTCGTCATGATGAGTGCGTACAAGCAGCGGGCCGAGACGATTTCGTATTTTCTGCTCCGCGTGGTTTCCGGTCTGATGTTCTTTCAGGCCGGAGCGACGAAACTTTTCGGTTGGTATGGAGGCATGCCGGGCGGCAAGACGGCGCCGCTCCTTTCGCAAGTCGGAATCGGTGGCGTGCTCGAAGTGTTCGGCGGCATTTTGATCATGCTCGGATTGGGAACCGGCCCTGTCGCGTTCATCCTCTCGGGCGAAATGGCCGTGGCGTATTGGCAATTTCACGCGCCCAACGGTGCTTGGCCCGTCCTGAATCATGGCGTTTCGGCGGTACTTTTCTGCTTCGTCTTCTTGTACGTCGCGTTTCACGGCGGCGGCGAGTGGAGTCTCGACGCGCTCATTCGTCGAAAGCGCGCGGGAACCTCCGGAACGAACGAATAGCCGAAGCGTCCGAAGCGCGACCGCACGCGCGCGGCGCATGGACCTTGCAGCACGTCCTTCAACGCCTCTCCTCGTCACGCATGGGCTTTCGCCTGAGCGATTCGCGTGACGAGAGAGCGCCGAAGGAGAACACCGTGAAAGCCTGCGAAGTCATGCGAACCGATGTTGAAAGTTGTCAAACCACCGACGTCGTCGAAACGGCGGCCGAACGCATGCGCTCACTCAACATCGGCTTTTTGCCGGTGTGCGACGATCAAGGCTCGGTGGTGGGAACGTTGACCGACCGCGACTTGGCGGTGCGCGTTCTTGCCGGCCATCTTGCGCCATCGACGAAGATCCAAGCGATCATGAGCCGCGAAGTCATCTGCTGCAATCCCGACGACGATCTCGAAGTGGTCGAAGACTTGATGAGCGAATTCAAGAAATCGCGAATCGTCTGCGTCGACGACGAGCACAAACCCATCGGAATCATCAGCGTTTCCGACGTCGTCGAGCACGAACCGTTTCACCGCGTTTCGCACGTTTACAGCGCAATTTCCCGCCGCGGCGCGAAGGACGTGAAGCGCTCCTGAATTCAAAAGCAAGAGTCGGAGTGCTACGTCTCGAAGCGAGGATTAGCTTTGGCTCGATGACACGCATGGAACGACCCGCAAGAACGAAAACGATGCGTCCATCGATCGCTCGCGCCTCGGGACGCGCGCAACCGATCGAATCTTGGTGGAAATCCGTTCAGGCGCGCGACGCGGCGATGGACGGCGTATTTTTTTATTCGGTGAAAACGACGGGCGTCTATTGCTTTCCATCCTGCCCTTCTCGCGGCGCCAAATTCGAAAACGTCGCGTTTCATCGCACGCGGGGCGAGGCCGAACGCGCCGGTTTTCGTCCCTGCAAGCGGTGCAAGCCCGACGGCGAACGTGCATCGTCACGTCAGGCGAAACTCGTCGCGACCGTTTGCAGATGGATCGAATCGCGCGACGAAAAGCCGACGCTCGACGAGATGGCGAACGTTTCGGGCCTGAGCTCCTTTCATTTTCACCGACTCTTCAAATCGGTGACCGGCGTCACGCCCAAAGCATTCGTCGATGCTCGTCATTTTCGGCGCGCACACGACGCGCTTCGAACCTCCAAGAGCGTCACCGAAGCGATCTACGACGCGGGCTACTCCGGTCCTGCGCGATTTTACGAACGATCGAATGCGCGACTCGGAATGACTCCGACGCGATTTCGTTCGGGCGCAAACGGCGTTTCGATTCGATTCGCGATCGGCGAATGTTCGCTCGGTTCGATTCTGGTCGCGATGTCGACGCGCGGCGTCTGCGCGATCCTTCTCGGGGACGATCCCCAGGAATTGGCGCACGATTTGGAACGCCGCTTTCCCAGGGCGGAGCTACTCGGCGGAAACCGCCTCTTCGAGCGTTCGATGGCGAAGGTGATTGGGCTCGTCGACGATCCGCGCGCGCCTTCGGACCTTCCGCTCGACATTCGAGGCACGGCTTTTCAAGAGCGCGTGTGGAAGGCACTTTTGAAGATCCCCGCGGGGAAGACGACGACCTATTCGCGGCTCGCGCGATCGATCGGTGCGCCGTCGTCGGTTCGTGCCGTCGCAAGCGCCGTCGGAGCCAATCCCCTCGCCGTCGCCATTCCGTGTCACCGCGTCGTGCGCACCGATGGAAATATTTCGGGCTATCGATGGGGCGTCGAACGTAAGCGCGCGCTCTTAGAACGTGAGCGATCGCAATCGCGATCTGCGAAGAAGGTCAACGCGTGACGTTGTAGAGGCGTGTCATTTCGGAATCGGAAAGCACGACGGAGTACACGCGGACGTCGTCGATGTCGCCGACGTATGGAACGGCCGACCCTGCAGTGATGGTGCCCGGTTGAGCGCCGATGCCAATCCTTCCGTCGACCGTGCTCAATGCCGAAGCAAGGGCCGGGGGCGAAAGACGAACTCCATTTTTGAAGCAGCGAAGGACGGTGCCGCCATCATACGCGAAGGCCCAGAATTCCCAGCCCGACGAAACCAATTCGCCGGTAACGACGTCGTTGTAGTAGCCCCAGAAATTCAAACTTCCGTTGGTCGTTCCGAAGTACGAGCCGAACACTTGGCTGTTGGCGGTCGTCGAGCCCCACGCGGCAATGACCGCTGCCGATGCGGTCGCCGTCGACGTTCCGGCCTTGATCCAAAATGCGAGCGTGCGAGGAGTCACGCCCGAGACGCCGATGGGATTCGCTGAAATGACGATTTGGCCGTCCGCGGAGTTGCCCGAGAAATGGTACGCCGACGTCGCGAAACCGAATCGATCGGTGGTGTGGACGGGCGGTGTCGTACCGTTTACGTAGGCGTTATTGGCATTGGGACTGACGTCGAGTCCGCCGTAATTGAACGGATAGAAGATGCGCAACGCTCTTCCGAACAGTTCGCCGACGGGTTGATAGACCGATTCGTTCCCCGCTTCGTCGGAGACGACGACGTTGAACATGTACGCTTCTCCCGAGACGAGTAACGACCCGGTGTACGTGCAATTCGTGTCGACGACGTCGGTGCAAATGCGCGTGCCGGCTTTTACTTGCGCAAGCGTCGTGAAGTTCGCCTTCGTCGCCGTCGAAGAGGAGCGATAGGCGTTGTATCGAAGGTGTCCCCCATCGGACACGTTGTCGGTCGCGGGCGCCCACGCGAGCGTGATCTTTGCGACGTCGAGAGAGTATTCGCGCACGTTCGGCGTGCTGACGACGGGAGCGACGAAATCGGTCCTCCCGTCGGAAGTCGACGTTTCCGATGGCTCTTCTGCTTCCGCGTCTGCGTCTCGGCGAACTCCCGCCTCGGCGTCGGGTCTCGAAAAATCGGTCGTCGACTCGAGCGAGCGATCTTCGATCGACAGGAGCGTCGAACACGCGGCGGCGGAGACGAGCGCCCCGAATGAGAGCCAAATGGGCGCGCGCACTCGAGTACCGACCGCTTCGCGCCTCATTCCTTCATCGTACGACTCTTTTGCGAATTCGGAAATTCTGCGGCAGTTTCCGATGTAACGTCGGCACGTACACCCCACGCAACGAGGAATCATGGTCATCGGTTCGGCGCTTTATCGATTCATTTTGGTGCTCCACATCGTCTGCGCAATCGCCGGCTTCGGCGCGGTCTTCCTCAACGGCGTGTATGCCGCATTCGCACGAAAACGCCCGCCCGCCGAAGCGCTCGCGATTACCGAAGCCAATTACTTCATCAGCACCAAGCCGGCCCGAGCCCTCATTTATGCAACCGGCCTGTTCGGTTTCGTTTTGATCTTCTTGAGCGGTGGCGCGTGGACGTTTTCTCAAACGTGGGTGTGGCTCAGTATCGTCATCTATTTCGTGGCCATGGGAATTTCTCACGGTGCGATTGCGCCCCTCGTGAGGCGCGTCATTGCGCTTCAAAAAGAAATGATCGCCGCAGGTTCATCGGCAAGCGCGCCACCTCCGCAAGCGGCCGAACTTCAAGCACTCGGCAAGAAGATTGGACCGATTGCCGGCTCGCTTCACCTGGCGCTTCTCGTGATGGTTTACCTGATGGTGTTCAAACCCGGATTCCAGTGATTCGTCGTCGCTGAATCGAGCGATCGATCACGAGCCGTTCACACGACTCTCACAAGACGATCGGGCAGCGAATGCCTGACGCCGAGCCGGCATTGTTTCCTTCGAGGCACTCTTCGACGATGCTCGTCGAGCTTCCGCCATCGACCGTCACGTAGAACGAAAGCGCGTCGCTCCCGTTCGGATTCGGGTAGACGGTGCTCACCACTTCGGATTGACCCGGCAAGAGTGCGCCCGTCGTCGTGACTTCGGCGATGAGCGTCCCCGATGAACTCGTGCCCGAATAGAATTGAACCTTCACCCCTGCGGGCACGCCGAGCGAGCCGGCATTCTTCACGCGAGCGCGAAGCGTCAATCCGCTGGGGCACGTCGCCGTCGACACTTCGAGATCGACCGAAAGATCGGGCGCGTTGAAAACGCCTTTTCCTTGCGATGAAACGCGGTAGTTGTTGAGACCGTTCGGTCCCCAACTGCGATCTTCGGGATGCGGAATTTTTCCGTCCGAGTTCACGTTGGTGAGGTGGTAGGCGTGCTGGTTCCAAAGCCTTCGCGTGCGAACCCATTTGTTCTGAGGGTCGCCGTAGACGAAAATTCCGTGTCGCGGACGGTACGCGCCCGGGTCTCCGCCATCTCCTGCATCGGCTCCCGCATCGAGTCCGCTATCGCCACCACCATCCGACGATGCGTCGGCCCCTGCGTCACCGAGCGAGTCGAGCCGCGGACACACCACGCCTCCGCTGATGTGATTCACGTCGTTCGCGGTCACGATGTATTCGCTGTGGTTGTCGCCGTTCACGTCGGCGATGACCGGATACTCGTGGATGGTTCCGGTGCTGTTGGGAATCTCCAAAAGGACGGTTCCGTCGGTGCCTTTGAACACGCGGGAGAAACACTCGTCGTTGTAGATGACTTCCGCTGCGCCATCCCCCTCGAAATCGAAGACGCTCGAGCCGGTGACGTTCGACGACAAATCTTGCGTGTCATGACTCCACTTCACGCTGAGCTGTTTGGTGGTCACGCTGAATTCGAAGACGTTGTATTTGTTGCCGTTCGCCGAAGCCATTTCCATGAACGTGTCGCCGTCGAAATCGGCGATGGTCGGCGGACCGCCCTTTCCCGTTCCTGGAGCGACGAGTGGTGAGCCGATGACAGCGCCGGTCGTCGCATTTTGAACGCGAATGCGAGCGGTCGCGGCGGCGTTGTACGTGACGACCAATTCTGGAACACCATCTTTGTCGAGATCGGCGATGGCGGCATATCCATCGTTGAGCGATCCCGATTGATCCCACAAGAAGGTTCCGTCGCGGCGAATGGCGCGATTGCCGGTCACGACGAATTGCTCGGTCGTCGCGTTGTTGCCGTCGACGTCGGCGATGATCGATACGGCGCCGTAGCTACCGCTGTTCGCGCCCCAATACTCGCGGCCGATCGACGTGTTGGTGGTGAGATACCCGTCGTAGGTGAGGATGACTCCACCGGCGACGACTTCTGCGTGCCCGTCGTTGTCCATGTCGGCGATGGCGATCGTCGTGGAGCCGAACGAGCCGGTGTAATCGGCGCCGCCGACTTGCTTCGAGCTCCAGCGAAATGAGCCGTCGGCGTTGAAGGCGATGAGACCACCGGTGCGACGCGCGGTGACGATCTCGATCGTGCCGTCGCCATCGAGATCGGCCGCCGCCGGCGTGGCGCGAGGATTCACGGTGTAATCGGGATCGGAGTTCAACCCCTCTTTGTACGCGTCCACCGTCGAAGCCCATTTTTCGAGGCCGGTGGCGCCGTCGAGTGCGCGGACGAACGCTTTGTCGGTCTGAGTGAACCCTTGGTTGTTGCGGCTCGTCACGATGACGACGTCGGGAATTTTGTTGCCGTCGAGATCGATGACGACCGGCATGTTGATGATCTGATTGTATTGCGGCTTGATGGTCGATTCGGTCCACTGCCATTTCACGACCGGCTGAAACGCGGGAACGGGGGGAAGAACGACGCACTGGTTCACGCCCGTGGGCTGCGGAAAACATTTGTTCACCGTCGGCTCGCAAAACTCATTTTCTTCGCAATCGAATGAATCGTTGCACGCGATTCCCGGCGCGACGCACGTGGCACTCAGGCAAGCCTGTCCACTCGGGCAGCACGTGCCGGCGCATCGAACTCCCGACGCGCATCCCGCGACGCACGCGCCGTCGACGCACTCCTGCCCCGTTTCACAGCACGTTCCCGATTGACCGCACAAGATCTGCGACGGGCACGATGCGCCCGCATCGAAACGAATCTGCACGTCGGGTCGATCGAACGTCGGGATCGACGTATCGATGCCCGCATCACCGTCCCCCGCATCGTCGAAGGTCGAAACTTCGCCGCCGCAACCCCACGCCAGAAGAACAACGACCAACGCACACCCGACGAAACGCAAAGCCCTCATCTCATAAGGATACGGAATCGGCGCCCGCCACGCGGAGTTGTCGATCCATCCTGGTGCCTGTGTACCCCGGTGTAGGTGTTATCGAAGTTCAAATCTCTCGAGAATTTCGAACATTGATTGCAGCTGCGGCGCAATTTTCCATTGGCAGAGGACGTGCAATGTCTCCTCGGCGGAGGCTACGACGATGAAAAAGTTCTTTGCGATGGCGATGGTGATTTCGACGATGGCGGGCTGCGCGGGCGCCGATGCCGGTAACACCGAATCGGAACAGTTCAACGATTCCGACGAGAGCGTCGCGCAATCGGAGGACTCCGTCATCGCGGCGACCGACTACGACTACACGACGACGGCCAGCCGTTCGTACACGGGGCTCACGCTCACGTTCAAATACAACGCGCCGATCGCGACGTATCGAAACAACAAAGTTACGACCGTGAGCGTGACGTATCGCAACGCGCTCGACGGCGCGACGATTCGCAAACCGCTCAGCAATTTCGGTGCAGGCACCGTGACCAACGCCGGCGTTCCGTCGTACGCCGTCACCTCGACGATCAAATTCAACCCCAGCACCATTGGCGTCGGAACCTACTACCTCTATCTGACGTACACGACCAACGGCGACGATCGAAAGACGTACATCTACAAGGTTTCCGTCACGGCTTGATTCCCCAGCCGTTCCGATTCGGAGTTCGCACATTCGACGGTTGGGGAGCCCCGCGAAACGCGCGAAACGTTCCAAACGTGATAGTTTCGCGGCATGTCGAAAGTGAATTCAGGATGGACGGTCGTTGACGAATCGATTCCGCTTCTTACGTACCACTACTCGTTCGGGCCGGGACTCGCCAATGCGCTCGCCATCGGGGGTCCCGAAGGGTTCGTGATCGTGAGTCCGCCGTGCCGCGTTCCAGATGCGGCGTTCACCGAACTCGAAGCTCGAGGAAAGATTCGCGGCCTCGTCGCCTCCAACGCGTTTCACCATCTCGGCATTCCGCCGTGGAAGGCGCGTTTTCCCGATGCAGCGGTCTTCGCGCCGGCGCAGGCCATCGCACGCGTCGAAAAACAGACGAAATTGACGGGGATTCAGCCGGTCGCGAACGCCAACGCGCTCATGAAGCCGGGGGTCGAACTCGTCGACATGCCGCATTACAAAACCGGCGAAGTGCTCGTGAAGGCGAAGACCGCGAGCGACCTTTACTGGTACGTGACCGACGTCATCATGAACATGCCGAAGCTCCCCGCGCTGCTTCCGGTGAAACTTCTCTTCAAGTGGACCAACAGCGCACCGGGACTGAAACTGAACAACGTCGCTCCCGTTTTCATGGTGAAGGACAAGAAGGCGCTCCGCCGGTGGCTGCTCGATGAAATCGCGGCGGCGCCACCGTCGGTTCTCGTTCCGTGTCACGGCCCCATCGTGCGCATGGCCGAACGCGGAAAAGAATTGCGCGAGATCTTCCCCGCGTCGTAACGCTTCGACGTCGTTCGTCGAGTCGCAGTTTCGTATCAGCCGCGAATCAACTTCACGGCTTTGGAAACGTCGCTTCCTTGGGCGGCGGCTCCTTGCGATTTCAAGTGTTTCATCGCGACGCCGACGGCGGCTCCGTCGTTGGGCGCCGCTTTGACGGCATCGGTCACGGGAGCAAGTGCCGCGGCAATCTGTTCGGGCGTCATCGACGCTGGAAGGAAGGCCGACAGAATCGCGATTTCTTTCTTGAGTATTTCTTTCTGCGAATCGTCGCTGGAGTTTCCGAGCGTCTCTTCGTTCGACTTGATGAGCTTGCGGATGACGGCAAAACCTTCTTCGTCGGTGAGCGTCTTGTTCGAGCGCGCTTCGGTCGTCTGAATTTCGCCGAGGGCCAATCGGACGATCGACGTACCGACGGAATCTTTGGCCTTCATGAATTCGAGCGCTTTCGATTTCAGCTGCGGAATGAGCATGGCGCCATGGTAGCGGCGAGCTACCCTTTGAGGAAGGGTTCGGCGATACGACCATCTCGTGCGAACCTCGTTCACGATGCGCGGCTCCTCTCTTTCTCCGCTTTCGCGCTACGCGGTTTTCACGCGGTACGCGGTGGGCATGGCGTTGTGTTTCGTCGGGACCATCGTGCACTGCGGGTCGTCAGACGATTTTTCCGTGTCCCGAACCGACGACGCGTCGAGCCGCGACGGAGCATCTGACTCCGACGCTCCATCCTGTTCGCAACAGGCGAAGTGTGTTCCCGCGGCGGCGAAAGTTCAAATTCAACCTCTCGATTGCCTAGCCAAAGGCTGGTCGTCCATCGCCGGACGCCCGTCGCTCCCTTTTTACCAGCCACACGTCGACGCGACGACGATCAACACCGTCGTCTACGATGCCGATCCGATTCCGTTGACCAATCAATTCATCGTCGCGGATGGCTTCGATGGGCCGGCGTACCCGATCATTCCCATCACGACGTGGCGCATGAGCGAATTCACCGGCCTGTTCGGCGTCGAAGATCCCGTCAGCGACTATCAACGCGGCCAAGTCAATGTGTACGGACAGTCGGGCGTGCAGGTGAAAGGAAAGAAGGTCGGGCTCTGGCTGAACTCGGAGGACTCGGCGGCGATGCTCTACGCCGGTTCGAACTCGATCAATTCGGGATGCTGGTACCAAGGCGGACCGTTCGCGCAGATGTTCCCGAGCACCGCGCACGAGCTCGATGTTTCGTTCACGACCGGCGTCGCCACCGACGTCTCTTTTCACAACGCTCACGGACAAGCCTATTTTCAGCTGATCGCCATCGATACGAGCGGCAACTGCGGACAGCACTGCGCGTTTTCGTATTCGATCGGTTTTTATTCGAAAGACTCCAACGTCGGCACGAGCAACGGCGTCGCGGGTGACGATACCGGGACGCTCGGAGCGCTTCCCCTCGCCGGCTCGGGCCTGAACGCGACCGGTTGGTTTCGAAAAATGCCGGACTCCATCGGCTATCAAACGTCGGTCTTCACCCCCGCGCTCGTTCACCTTCGAATCTCGCCGAGTGAATTCATGGCGATTCGAGCAGGCGTCGCGGCGTATTCACCTTCGTATGCGGGGCTGTCGACCAATCCGCTCGACTATGGTTTTTCGCTACTCAACGTGAACGGCGAAGTCTACGACCCGTGCAAAGATTCGCGACCGACTCACCCTCCCTGTTATTCCGGCGACAAGAGCCAACTCGGGCTCTCGGTCGATGATTTTCGCGTCACGTCGATCGTTCCCCACGAAGCGACCGGTGTTCCATGGGCTGGCGACGCAAATGGATCGATCACGCTCTATCGCGACTCGGCCGGACACGTGGCGTCGTTTCGCGACATCGGGGAAACCTCCGGCGTTTCGACATCGTCTCTCGGACTTTCTGCGCTCGCAGCAGGAAACCTTTCGGCGACCCCGGGAAGTTTCTCGAGCGTGGGAGATGCGCAAGCGAGCGCCGATCTGTTCGCCGTGTTTCGCGACGCGGCGGGAGCCGTGAAGGGCGCTTGGCACTCAGGATCGAGTTGGGTTTCCGAATCGGTCGGCACTGGAGCGGCTTCGGATCCCACGGTATTTCTCGATGGAAACGGTTCGCCGCGCGTCGTCTATCGAGATGGTTCGCAGTTCATTCATGAAGTCGTTCGCACCCTCTCGGGCTTCAGGGATCGCGCACTCACGTCGAAACTCGAAGAAGCCGCGGCACCCGACGCGACTCCGGTAGGTCTGTATGCGGCGTGCAGCTCCGAGCGCATCGTCTACCGAAGCGCGACAAACCACGTGACGCAAATCCGTCGAAACGGTGAGGCGATCACACTCGACGACTTGAGTCTCCTTTCAAACGCCACCGACGATGTGTATTCCGACCCGCAACCGATCGTCGACGCCGCGGGCACGCTTCACGTCGTCTTTCGCGACATCACCGGCAAGATTCATCTTCTGTCCGAAAATGAAGGTGTCTGGTCGCACACAGAACTATCCACCCCTTCGGGCGCCGTCGCGTCGCTCGGTTCGCCTCGCCCCTTCCTCGCAGGTTGCGTGCTCACGCTCGCCTACCAAGGCGTCGACCACCACGTGCACCAGCTCACTTTCGAAGGCACGTGGAAACATTTCGATCTCTCGAGCGTGCGCGGCGCGCAGTCAACGTACGACGACGTTCGCGGATTCACGACCTCGTCGGGAGAAGTCCGCATTGACTACCGCGGCGCCGACGGCCGGCTTCACGAGTTCGTGCAAGGTTCGAATTGGCTTCACCGCGATTTTTAGCGCGGCATTCGAACGCCGCATTCGGCTCAAATTAGGGGCAAATCGTCTTCGAGGCGCGAGGGTCGGCGACGAGCGGACTCCCGACGCGATTCGCTCGCTCACAGACGCTGACGGAATTTTCGTATCGAACGGTTTGAACGGCGTCGAGTGTGGTGTTGTCGACGACGCGGACGCTTCGTGAGTTTTCAATCGACAGAAAGACCATTGCCGGAGTCCGGCCGGGGGTGACGACGGTGCGGTTTCCTTGAACGGTGACGCCGGAGACGCCGCTGATTCGGGCGAGGCGCCCCGACGGGTTACCGCCTTCGGTCGTCGAAACGTTTCCGATGAACTCGTAGTTCTTTCTGCGAAACGTCGAAACTTGCGACGGATTCGGCACGACGGCCGCGTTGCTGTCGACCGCGAACGCGCGACCTTGAAGGACGTTTTCGTTTACGTGAACGCCATCGATGATGCAGTCGGCACCCCAATTCGAAAAGAAATTGAGCCTCATGTTGGCGAAGACGTTCTTCCGGATGAACACGTTGCGGATGACGGCGTTCGCGCTGTTGGCTTCGACGTCGACCCCCGATCTTCGAATGTTCGAAAATCGATTGTTCTCGACGACCACGTTCGTACCGTTGACGACGGCGAGACCTTGGCGGCCATTTCCACTAGACGCGCCGTTGTCTTCGCCGAAGACGTTTTTGCGCACGAGCACGCAAAAGAGCTGCGAACAGGTCGTCTTGGCGCTGCTCACGTAGACGAAATCACCGAACACGCGATCGGCGCGGTTTTCCTCGATGAGAAGGCCGTCGTTGTCGCGGATGTCGAACGCGTGCTGACCTTCGAGTTCAGCGACGTATTCGCCGTCCGGTCCCGCGACGACATTTCCGCCTTCGAGCCGGAAGTTTCGAATGGTGACGCGAAGCGTGTCGTCGATGAAGACGCGCGAACGGTTTCGGGCCGGTCCGTGCGTGAACCTGCAGCTATTGTAGTCGATGCCGTCGCCGGGAGTCTGATCGTCACAGCCGTCGGTGAACGCCTGCAACGTTGCGCCGTTTCCATCGACGACGAAATCCCGTCGTCCGACGATCTTGAGCGAGCCTTCGAGCCGATAACATCGACCTTTGGCGAAGCGCGCCACCGATCCGTTCGGCACCGAATCGATCCACGATTGAATCGCATTGGTCACATCGGGCATCGACGCGTCGCACGTCGCCGCGTTCGCAATCGTCGCCGGTATCTCGACGATCGGCTTCGCGAGCGCATCGTCTCCGGCATCGCCGACGCTTCCATCGAACGATTCGGACGGCACGGCACCGGTGACTCCGGCGTCGCCTTGCATTTCGATCGGCATTTCGGCCGGCATCGGTTCGTCGTCGACGACTCCACACGCAAACGTCGACAGGGCTGCAAGGAGCGGCAAAATGAGCGCAGTTCGTTTCACGAAGCTCAAGAAGAGCACCGAACGTGCCGTCGCATTTTTGGCATTTTTACGGCAAATTTCGGCTCGTGACTGCGACGATCACGCCGCAGGGTGAGAGCGACGTACATGCCGCACCTTATTTTTTTTCGGCGTCCGCTCCGAGTCGATTCGCTCGTTCGATCGCTTCGCCCGCCTCCGAAAGCCCCGCACGCGCGAGAAGTTCCGCGTAGTGTCCCCACACTTCGGCGTCACTCGCATACCGGCGATCGAGCCGCTCGCGATAGTCGAGTGCAAGCCGTTCGGAGTGGGTGACGGCGAGCAGATTCATCCACTCCAAGAAGAGAACGCGATCAGCGGGCCTCGCCTCGATCGCTTTTCGCATGTGATCGATCGCGCACGTCGGATCGGCGAGCTGCATGCACACGACCGCGTAGTTCCGATGGGCGGTGGCGTACTCGGGACTGAGCGTCAACGCTCGATCGAGTGCGGCCGTCGCTTCGGTCCACTCTTTCTGATCCATCGCGATCATCGCCAGGTTGTTGTAGGCCTTCGGATAGTCGGGCTTGATCGCGACGACTTTTTGGAACGCTTCTTTCGCTTCGGCGAAACGCTTTTGCCCGCGAAACAGCATCCCCAAGTTCAAGTACGCCGTCGCATCGCCCGAAAATGTGGCGATCGATTGCCGAAGTTCACGCTCCGCCGAGACGACGTCGCCGCGCTTCAAATAGGCTGCGCCGAGGCTCGTTCGACCGATGTAAAATTCGGGATAGCGCGCGATGACCGAACTCCAAAGCGTGACGTCGTTGGTCCATACTTCGTTGCCCGCGATCGAGAGTGAGCCCCACAGCACGATGAGCGAAACGGTTCCGAGCGCCACGAGCCGTGCAGCGAGCGGTTTCGATTTTTTCATGAGCGCATCGAGCCCTGCGCCCATTCCGATCACGAATCCGACAGACGGTAGATAGAGATAGCGATCGGCCATTTCGATCGGAATCGGTACGATGTTCATCACCGGCAACACCGAAACGGTGAACCAGCCCAAGACGAAAAGAGGGATGCGCGTTCGATCGCGCCAGCGAATCGCCATGGTCCAAAGCGACACGATGATGCCCATGCTCACCAAGAATCGAAGATCGCTCATCGTCATGACGGGCTTCACGACGTAACGCGCCGACAGATCGAACGGAGCGACGAGCTTTTGGAGGTATTCGACGTACACGACCGTCATCGTCAAAAAGCCGGTGAATCGTGTGCCTCCCGGCGGGTCGATGATCACGTGGTTGCGCGAGCCGATGATGAAATAGAAGACGAACGCTGCCGCGGCGATGACGGCATACGGAATTTTGTCGACGATCGGAATCTTGCGATCGCGTGGTCCGAACGCGTATTCGACGACGACCAAGAGCGCGGGAATGACGATGGCGATCTGTTTGAACGCCAGCGCGGCGATCATCATCACGAGCGAGCCGGCATAAAGCGCGATGCGGCGGCGACCTTCGGCGTTTCGGCGTTGAAAGTGCCAACCAAGGCTCAAAAGAACGCAGGTCGTGAACGTCGGCTCCTTCAGACACGAGATCCAAATGACCGCTTCGACGTGAATCGGATGCGCCGCGAACAGAAATGCCGCCGCGAGGGCCGCACGCCTTCCGACCCAAATCGATGCGCACCAGAACACGAGCATGCACGTGACGGCGTGAAATGCGATTTGCACGACGTGGTACGAAAAAGGCTCGAGCCCCTTGAAATAGAAGATGAGGGCGTAGCCGAAATCACGGAGCGGAAGGTATTCGAGATGCCGTCCCGCCAAGGCATCGGCGGGGCTGAACACCCGCATCAAACCTGCAAAATGGTCGGCCTGAACGCGCACGTTCTCGGTCACGAGAAGCGGATCGTCCCAATTGAGAAATTCGTTGTGGAGCGCGTTGGCATTCATCAAGAAGACGACCACGAGAAGCCCGAACATCACGAGCCACGTGTGCGCGCGTCGCCAACCGCCGCTGAAAAACTCGATCAGCACCTCACACCGAGTCGTGCGCTTCTTTCAGTTTCTTGATGTCGATTTTGGTCATTTGCATCATCGCTTCCATCGTCGCCTTGGCCTTGGCGGGATTCTTGTCTTGAAGAAGAGTTCCCAGAATCGGAGGAATGATTTGCCACGAAAGTCCGAAGCGATCTTTGAGCCAACCGCAGCGCGACGGAGCCCCGCCATCGGCCGTGAGTTTCTCCCAAAGCGTATCGATCTGCTCTTGGGTCTCGACGCTCACGAACATCGAAACTGCTTCGTTTAATTTGAAATGCGGTCCGCCGTTGAACGCGATGTAGGGGCGACCGTCGAGTTCGAAATTCGCAGACATGACCGAGCCGGGTTGTCCACCCGAGCCACCGGGATAGCGCATGACTTCGGTGACCTTCGAATTCGGAATCAGCGAGACGTAGAAGTTGGCCGCTTCTTCGGCGCTTTTATCGAACCACAGGAACGGCGTGACCTTCATGATCGATTCCTTTCGCCGCGCACGGCACCGCGGGAGTTCGAACCAAACCACATCGTCACGACGCCGGCGAGCGAAATGGTTCGCGCCTTTGCTGCCTCGGATTTCCTCGCGTCTATTCGTCTCCGAATTCGAAGAGATCGTAGTGCGAGCGTTTCATGCCGAGCGCGGAGTACACCGCTTGCGCCGATCGATTGTCGCGCTCCACGTAGAGCCGAAGACCTTGGGCCCCTTCCTCTTGCGAACGCTTCATCATTTCGTCGTAGAGCGCGCGAAACACTCCCGACCGCCGCGCTTCAGGAGCGACGTACACCGACTGAATCCACCACCAATGGCAATTGCGCCAATCGCTCCATTCGAGCGTGATCATCGCTTGACCGACGATGTGCTGATTTTTTTTCGCGACGAAGTAGCGCCCCTTGGTCGCATCACGCAGCACCGCGTCGACCCCGGGACGGAGCACTGCGGGGTCGAGCTGGATATTTTCGGTTTCTTTCGCCATGAGCAGATTGAACGTCACGATCGTTTCGAGATCGTCGGGGCTCGCGTCGCAAACCGTGATGGGGTGCTGCGTGTTCATCGAACGCGCTTATAGCGTCATTTCTCGAGCGTGAGAAATGGGACGAACCCTCCGATGATCATTCGCTTCATGTCGAAGGGCATCGACTTGGGGTCGAAGTTCTTCATCATCGGATCTTTCATCACCTTGGCGTTGACGGCGTCGCGATCTTTTCGCGATTTGTACGTGATCCAGGAGAACACGACGACTTCATCCTTCGTGAGTTTCACGCTTCGAGGAAAGGACGTGACCTTTCCGAGCGGCACGTCGTCAGGAAGACATTCGACGTACGAAAGCGCGCCGTAACGAATCCATAGCTTTCCTGCTTTTTTGGCGAGCGCGCGGTAGGCAGCGAGTTTCTTTTTTTGAACGGGGACGACGAATCCGTCGACGTAGTAACCCATGGCGTTTTCTCCTTTTCGAAAAAAGCCATCCTACGCACGCAGTCCATCGTTGAGAACCTCGATCGTGGTTCTGCTGGTGCGCGCGCTTCGATCAGTCGATGCGCCACATGCGCTGATTGAGGACGAGGTCGGCGACCGTAATCTGACGGAGCACGACTTTGCGATCGGTCGGCGAAGGCGAACGGGGTCGACCGGTGGGCTTGGGCGCGACGGTCAGATTCTTGGGCGCGGAATTTTTTGCGATGCTCGTCTTCAGAAGAGGCACCGACATCGGCGGATCGACCTGCAGCGTCGCAGGTGTCGCGGCGACTTCGGACGTCGCAACTTGTGCGGATCCCGCGCTGGATGGCTGCGCCGCCTCGGTTTCGGCGCGCACCGTCGTCGAAGCGCTAAGTGACGACCCCTCCGAACGAAAGTGTGCGGCGGCGACTCCGACGACGGCGAGAACGGACGCTGCCAGCAAGAGCATCGAGCCCGTCGAGCTCGACTTCATCGGAAGAGAAACCGGCTCTTGCAGACTCGGGTTGGGCGTCGGCGCTTCGACTTCAGGCATCACGCGAACCACCACCGACGATTCGGATCGCTGCCAACCATCCGATTGCGACACGAATCCGATTCGCGTCACCGAATAGCCCGCGTCTTTCTCATCGGGTTCCTCGAGCGAAGACCCCGTCGATTCGAACGCTCGTCGAAGGGCGTCAGCAAATTCGTTGGCATCGGCGAACCGCTCGGCGCGATCTTTTTCGAGGCAACGAAGGATGACGAGTTCGACTTCGGACGGCAGTTCCGAGCGGTACGCGCTCGGACGAACCGGCGCTCGGGTTTGAATCGCCGATGCGAGGTGGATGAGATTTTCTTCGCCGAAGGGCTTTTTCCCCGTGACGAAGTAATAGAGGACGACTCCGAGTGCCCACACGTCGGCGGCGGCATCGACGCTTCGGCTCGAGCGCCATTGCTCGGGCGACATGTAACTGGGCGAGCCCAGATTGGCCGTTTCGAGCGTCAGTTCGAGGTGAGCGTTTCGCTCCCACTTCATCTTCGAGATTCCGAAGTCGAGCACTTTGACGACCGTTTCGCCGTTCGAACCTTCGGCGAGAAACATGTTGGCCGGTTTGAGATCGCGATGAACGACTCCGAGCTTGTGCGCCTCTCCCACGGCCGCGGAAGCTTGAAGAACGTAGTCGACGGCATCGGCGAGTGGAAATCGGCCGTGATCTTCGAGGAGCGAATCGAGATCGCGTCCATCGAGATACTCCATCACGATGTACGGCAATCCGGTGGCCGAGGTGGCGATGTCGAACACGCGCGATACGTGGCGGCTCGTCAGTCGAGAAACGATCTTGGCCTCTCGCAGAAATCGCGCGGACGCTTCGGGATTCGACGCCAGATCCGGCGCCATGAACTTGAGGGCGACTCGGTGATCAAGCTGCAAATGCCACGCGGAGAAGACGCTCCCCATTCCGCCTTCGCCGAGAAGGTCCTCGATGCGGTACTTACCGTCGACGATTTCGCCAATCGCGGGGAGGAGATTCGACGGGTCGTTCGCCATCGCTCGCGAACTGCCCTTGCCCCGGCGTACGTGCGACTCGATGTCTTCCAAGTCGTGTGCTTCGACGCGGACTGCTGGCCTCATGAACGTTTTCCCCTTGTGCGATCGCGATCGATCGACGAAGAGACGAAGAGCACGCTTCGTGCCCGCGTCCGACTAGCGATTTTGAGCCGTTTTTCGCGTTTTTCGCCGAAGACTGGTGACCGATTTCAGGGACACTCGTCTCGGGGTAGTACCGGTGCGAATGAGTGTTTTGAAGCTGAAATATCGCACGTGTGGGAGGAGTGGGAGAGTCGCGTCTAGAGCTTGATGATGCTGTTGAGATACGCGACGACGGAGGCCGTTTCGTTGATGACGCGCGGCGCCACCATCGGTTGGGAAGATCGATAGCTGAACACGTGAAGGTTCAGGTCGGAGGCAGCTCCCACCTTGAAAGGTTGTTTCATGTGAGCCTTCGTCACGAACGTTCCGTCCGGTTGAAATTCATCGGCGTGCGTTCCGGAAACGAGGTTCAACTTTTCGGCCGTGAGCACGCGCCCGGGATTGGCCATGTGGCAGCTCGCACAGTCGATGGTGTCGGGTGAATGAAAGTTCGGATTTTCGATGCGAAACGTCGCGTCAATCGCTTTCGATTGTTCTTTTGCGTTCGCGCTCTTCGTCTTTTCGAAATCTCCCAGCAGTTGCATGTTGTCGGCGGAGTTCGTCGGCGGAGTGAACTTACCTCCCAGATCGCCGGTGAATCCTCTGAAGAACGTCACCGAGTTCGTCTGAGGAGGAAGTGTCGGGATTTCCATTGCCGTCGTTTTCTTCGCCTTCACGTCGAAACCGCTGAACGACCACGACGTCGCACCGTTGGCGGGGGTGAACACGGTAAATCGAATGAGATTCGATTCGCCCGCGTATTTGAGCACGATCGACCGCAGTTTCTTCGCCTCGTCACCCGTCAGCCCCTGCATGGCCAAGAGTGGATGCACGTTGAGCGGACCGAGGAACTTGTCGCCATTCGGCTGAGATTTTCGGGCGGCTACGAGCTCTTTGACCAATGCCGTGAGGTCGGTTCGTGTGAGGCGAAAGAATGCGTGAACGCCACCATCAAGCGCCGTGGATTCTTTGTCCACGAAACTTAGCGATTGAAAAATGAGACGAATCTGATTGTCGCACTTGTTTGCATCGACGATCGGCCCGACCTGCGCAAAACACGGGTCGACACGAAACGCGACCATGCGAAGGTTCTTGTAAAGGAGGTCGGTGCGGCCGCCGATGACGTTCGGTTTGTCTCCGTCGGAGGATTCGGACATTCCGGTTGCGTCCTCGTACAGCTTTTGGGGAAACAAGACTCCCTTCGTCCCCTTCTCCTCCGGCTTGATGTACGCGTCGAACTCGAGTGTGCTCTTGGCCATCGGATAGAGCACCGAAACGTCGTTCAACTGGATACGCGCAGCGGCCGCCGTGTCATCGCTCTCGGTACCGAACGGTTCCATCTCGGACGAACACCCCACGACGGGAGCGACCGAAAACGAAACGATCGATGCCAATATAAGAGAAGTTAGTTTTAGATGACCTTTCACGATTGCCTCCCCGGGGGTGATTTCAACGCCGGGTATTGCACCGTGTGTGCCAGTGACGGACGCCGTCTTTTCGAAGAACAAATCTTGGTCAACTGAACGACGACGCCGTCGATCATGAATCTTCAGGGAGACCGATTGGCTCCCGCCGATCCACCTTATTTTTCCACGTTCTCCTTGGTCGGCCCGTGACCATGGCAGCAAACTTTCGGAGCCGCGTCGTCACCCCAGTGCCGAGCCTGCGCACCCGCGACGTAAAGGTGAAACGCGCCGAATGCGGCAATCAACACTCCGGCTCCTCGCCGAACGAATGCATGACGAATGAACGGGGCGACTTTCTCCGCGAGCATTCCCATCGACGTGAGCATCGGCAAGGTTCCCATTCCGAACGCGAACATCGTGAGCGAACCATGTAGAGGCGAACCGCTCACCGCGGCGACCGACAACGCCGAATAGACAAGTCCGCACGGAAGCCAGCCCCAGATCAAGCCGAAGGCGAAGGCACGCGTGGGCGTGTGGATCGGAAGGATTTTTTTCGCGATCGGTTCGAGCCGGCGCCAAATCGGACCTCCCAATCGCTCGACGCTCATTCGTTTTGGAAGAAACCCGGCGAGCAGAAGGCCGACCGAAATCATGACGAAGCCCGAGAGCGCGAGCAGTACGAGCTGCCACGCCGAAAACTCAAGACGAAGACCGAGCGCCGCGCCGGCTCCTCCCGCGAGCGCACCGGCGATCGAATACGAAACGATGCGACCGCTGTTCTGAGAGAGGATGAGAGCGAGCGGAACCGCGGGAACGACGGCGAGACGGCGCCTTCCGAGTTGCGACACGTTCGCGAGACCTCCGCACATGGTCGCGCAGTGAGCCGCGCCGAGAACGCCGAGGGTGAGCGCCGCGCCAATCGCACTCCACATCACGCGCCTCCCTTCATTTGGCACCTGCCGTGTTGGCAATGGACGTCGGACCGAGAAATGGCGCCGAGATCACTTGGTCGTCGTTGGCTCCGACGATCCGAATGCGCAGCTTCACGAACGACCCGATGTGGATGCGATCGCGGTGGCTCGTGACGAAAACCGGCACGTTGGAACTTTCGAGGGAACGGAGTCGAACCGTCGAAAGTGGAATGACGAACGCGGCCTCCGAGGGTGCTTCGGGCTCGATGACGAACGTCGCATCACCGCCGCGCTTGTTGACGAGGTGTATCGTGAACGCGTTTCGAACGGAGTCGCCATCGAGAACGTACGGAGCGCCCGAGACGCGGAGCACGTTTGCTTCGAAGTCGTTGCGTTTTCCGAACGCGAACGCCGTCGCCGCGAGCCCTGCCACCATGAGAAGCGAGTAAAGACCGATGCGTGGCCGGAGGATGCGTGTCGCTTCTCCCGCCAAGCCTCGCTGCGAGTCGTAACGAATCAGGCCGCGCTTGCGATGAAGGCGATCCATGATTTCGTCGCACGCGTCGATGCAGGCCGCGCACGCGACGCAATCCATTTGAAGCCCGTTTCGAATGTCGATGCCGGTGGGGCAGACGGTGACGCACCGGTTGCAATCGACGCAGTCGCCGAGCGTTTCATCGCTTTTCTTCTTGGCCGTTGCGTGACCGCGCGGCTCTCCCCGTTTCGTGTCGTAGCCGATGACGAGAGAATCTTGATCGAGCAGTACCGACTGAAGCCTGCCGTACGGGCAGAGCACGACGCAAAACTGTTCGCGAAACCAACTGAAGTTCGCGTAGAGAATCGCGGTGAGCGACATCACAACGAGAAACGCCTCGGGATGTGCGGACGGCTTTCCTCGCACCATCGCGAACGTCGCCGGAAGCGACACGAAGTAGCTCAAAAACACGTGTGCTACGACGAGCGCAACGGCGAGATAGAGCGTGTGAAGAAGCGCTTTTCGCCACACTTTGTCGAACGACAGACCGGCCTGACTGCGACGAATGCGCTTGTCGCGCGGGCCTTCGACGAGACGTTCGATGCGGCGAAATACCCCCTCGAGCAAGACCGTTTGGGGGCACGCCCATCCGCACCACACGCGTCCGAGAAGTGCCGTTGCGTACACCAAGCCGAACGCGGCACCGGTGAGAAGAAAAACGGTCATCCAAATGTCTTGTGAATTGAAGGTCGCACCGAAGAGATAAAATTCTCGTTTCACGATGTCCAAGAACAGCGCGGGGTGCCCTTTGATTTGAATCCACGGCAGCGCGCCGTAGATGACGATGAGCACTGCGAAGACGACGTAGCGTGCGCGCGTGAACCGACCGCGAACATCGGCGGGATAGACGAAGTTGCGCGCACCGTCCAAGCGAAGGGAGCTCGCTTGATCGACCACCGGGAGACGGCGCACGCCCGAACTCATTTTGCTGCGGTCGAAACGTCGGCCTCGCCTTGCGGAGCCTTACCGCCCGGGACGTTGGTGTTTCGAATGGTGAGAAGGAATGCCGTGACCGCTTGGGTCTTGGTGTCGCCGAGCTGCGGTCCCCACGCCGGCATTCCTTTGGTGGGAACACCGTCGCGCACCGTCGTGAAGATCTTATCGGCGCCGCCACCGTGAATCCATTGCGAGTCGGTCAGGTTGGGACCGATGATGCCGCCGCCGCCCGGTCCGTGGCATGGAGCGCACGTTTGCGTGAAGACGAGTTTGCCGTCGTTCACGATGCCCGCGTTTTTCGCAAGCGCTTCGATGTCGCCCACAGAAAGCGTCACGACCTCTCCGCGGCGAGCCTTGTCTTCGGCCATTTCACGGCGAAGCGTTTGCGCCGGCATTTCGCCCGAGGCGAACACGTGAAACCAAAACCAATAGCCGATGGCGAAGACGACCGTGCCATAGAGCGAGTACAGCCACCAATTCGGGAGGTGATTGTCGTACTCCTGAATGTCGTCGTACTGATGGACGACTTTCGGATCATTCGAGTTGGGATGTTCGGACGGGGCGTTGCTCATGGGCGTCTCGCTGAGAAAGTGTCGTCTTCGAGTGGGAGGGCTTGGAGGAATCGAATCTCCTCGGGCTTTCGGCGAATGGCGCGCACGACTTCGACGGCGAAGATTCCGACGAAGATGGCGAGCGCGAGAATCGGCAGCGCCAGGAGAGGACTTCGAGAAAAGAATTCTTGGTACATGTCGCTCTCCTTAGTGGGCGGGGGCCGCTGCGACGGGCGCACCGGACGTTGAAGGTTCGACGGGGTGACCGAGCCGCTGCACGTACGCAGTCACGGCGACGATTTCGGAATCGGGGGCAACGTCGGCGCCATTTTCTTTGAGGTCGGCGGCGATTTTGATTCCTTGCTCGCGCGCCACCGATTCGGCGGAGGCGACTTGCGATTCGAGATAAGGAACGCCGATGGTGCGCATCGCTTGGATCTTGTCGGAGGTGCGGGTCAAATCGACTTTCGACGATGCGAGAAATTCGTAGCTCGGCATGTTCGAACCCGGTGACGTCGAACGAGGGTCGAGAAGATGCCGGTAGTGCCAGAGGTTCGGGTATTTGCCGCCGACGCGCGCCAAATCCGGCCCGATTCGCTTCGAACCCCATTGGAACGGGTGGTCGAATTTCGATTCATCCATCTTCGAGTAATCGCCGTAGCGGAGCGTTTCGAAGTGGAGCGCTCGGATCATCTGCGAGTGGCAGGTGTAACAACCTTCGCGCAGGTACACGTCGCGGCCTTCGAGTTCGAGCGGCGTGTAGGCGAGCGTCGACTTGGTCGTGGCCGCGTCGGTCTTTCCGATGATGACTGTGGGAATGATCTCCGCGACGCCGCCGATGAGAATTGCGATGACGGTGAACGACGTGAAGATGAGCGGTCGACCTTCGAGAAGGCGGTGCCAGCTGATCTTTCCTTCTTCGCGCGTGAGTTGAATAGCAAGAGTGCCTCCGACGGCGAGGGCCGAGGCGATGGTGATGACGCCGACGCTCGCCACTTCGTTCATCACGGCGATCGAACCGACCAGCGCCGCGACGATCACGGTGACGATGACCGGTGCTCCGAAGACGATGTCGCGCCACGGTGCTTGTTCGGCGGGCGGCTCGATGACGACTTCGGTTTCGCCGTCGACGGCCGCGCCCGACATGGCCGTGCGGGCAAGGTTGTACATCATGATGATGAAGCCGATGAGGTACATGGTTCCGCCGGCGAGCCGCACCCAGTACATCGGTCGGATGGCGATGAGCGATTCGACGAAGTTCGGGTAAAGAAGCGCACCCGTGGGAGTCAGTGCGCGCCACATCATTCCTTGCGTCACGCCGCTCACCCACATCGAGATGACGTAAAGAAGGATTCCGACGGTGCCGATGTAGAAGTGAATCTCGGCGAGCGACTTCGAATACAGCTTCGTTCCGAAAAGGCGCGGCACCATCCAATAGAACATTCCCGCGGCCATGAAGCCGTTCCATCCGAGCGCGCCGGCGTGGACGTGACCGACGATCCAATCGGTGTAGTGCGCAAGGCTGCTCACTCCTTTGATGGATAGAAGCGGTCCTTCGAACGTCGCCATGCCGTAGAACGTCACGCCCGCGACGAAGAATTTCAGCACCGGGTCGACGCGCACGCGGTTCCACGCTCCTCTAAGCGTAAGAAGTCCGTTGAGCATTCCGCCCCAGCTCGGTGCCCAAAGCATGATGCTGAAGATCATTCCGAGCGACTGAGCCCAGTCGGGCAGCGCCGTATAGAGAAGATGGTGCGGACCGGCCCAGATGTAGACGAAGATCAGCGCCCAAAAGTGGATGATCGAGAGGCGGTACGAATAGACCGGCCGCTCCGCCGCCTTCGGCAAAAAGTAATACATGATGCCGAGAACCGGGGTCGTGAGGAAGAACGCCACCGCGTTGTGGCCGTACCACCATTGCACGAGCGCATCTTGAGCGCCGCCGAAAATCGAATAGCTCTTCATCGCGAAGACGGGAATCGCAAGGCTGTTGACGAGGTGCAGCACGGCGACGGTGATGATGGTGGCGATGTAGAACCAGATCGCGACGTAGAGATGTTTTTCGTTGCGGCGCTTGATCGTCCAGAAGAAGTTGATCGCGAACACGACCCACACGACGGTGATGGCCAGATCGATCGGCCACTCGAGTTCGGCGTACTCTTTTCCTTGCGTGAACCCGAGGGGGAGCGTGACGGCTGCGGCGACGATGATGAGCTGCCAGCCCCAGAAGTGAATGTTGGCGAGCAAATCCGACGCGATGCGCGTTCGAAGCAGGCGCTGGGTCGAGTAGTAGATGCCCGCGAAAATCATGTTGCCGACGAAGGCGAAAATCGCGGCGTTCGTGTGAAGCGGACGGAGCCGACCGAAGGTCGCGTAGGGGGCGATGTTCGCCGGATGAAACGCGAGCTGCAGTGCGACCGTCGCGCCGACGAGGAGCGCCACCAAGCCGAAGACCACCGAAGCGCCGACGAATCTGCGAGAAATGGCGTCGTTGTAGACGATGCGGGTGGGCGTAAGGCCTCGCGCTTGAGAATTGGATTCAGCGGACATGGTTCCTCTTGGTGGTCGAATCGGATTCGGTGACTGGGTTGGATGACGCGTCGTCGGGTTCGATGGCGAGAAGCGCCAGTCGATCGGAGTGCTCGTAGCTGCGCTCGCGGATGCTGTTGATGAACAGAATGAGAGACCCGACCACGAGAACGAGGCTCACGAAGACTTGAAGGATCAGAACTTCCACAGCGTCCTCCTTTCGGAGAGCGAGGCGACGGTGAGCATCACGACCGAAAGCGAACTCACGGGCATGAAGACGGCGCACAAGAGAGGCGACATCCATCCCGCGTACGAAAGTGCGACCGCGATGAAGTTGTAGCCGAGTGCAATCGCGAGATTTCGCCGCGTGACGCGCTGGAGTTCCTTGCTCGCGCGAAACGCCGTTCCAAGAGGCTCGAGTCCCGGCGTCGTGAAATAGAAATCGGCCCGCGACGCGACGAAGGGGCGATCGACCGCGGGCGTTCCCGAGCAGAAGGCGCGCGCGACGGCGAGGCTGTCGTTCAGACCATCGCCGATCATCATCGTGTCGTGGCGATCGTGATCCGCCAAAAAACGCTCTTTTGCCGCGGGATCGTGGTCTCCCAGGGCGCGTGCCGGGTCGACGCCGACGGTCGCCGAGATGGCGTCGACTTTTTCTTGGGTGTCGCCGCTGACGATCCAGACTTCGAGTCCGAGCTCTTCGAGCTTGGCGATCTCTCGAACGGCATCGGTGCGGAGTTCTTCTTGGAGGTGAAAGCTCGCGCGTCCGATTCCGCACACCGAAAAAACGACTTCGTCCGCGGCCGTATCGGAAGCTTCGGCGAGCGCCCAGTCGGCACTTCCGAGACGATAGACGCGCTCGCCGTCGAAGAGTTCGAGCCCGAGTCCCGGCAATTCGGTGACGCGATACTGGGAATCGAAGTGCTGCGTGGTGAGGACACGTTTGAGTGCGGCGCTCTTCGGATGAGAGCTTCGCGCGACCATGTTGAAGAGCGCGGTTTTTTCCGAGCTCGTGAGCTGTGCGAGCGCATCGGGATTCACGAGCTTGAGGTTTCCCGTCGTGAGCGTTCCGGTCTTGTCGAACACGACTCGGCGAACGGCGCCGATGCGATCGAGAAACCCCGAGGTGCGAATGAAAAGTCCCGCGCGGCGAAGTCCCGCTTGAACGAGCTCGTATCCGAGAGGGGTGGCGATGCCGAACGCGCACGGACACGTCACGATGAGAACGGCGGTCGTGACGCTCAGCGCCTTGGCGACGTCGTGGGTCAGCGTGAACCAGCTGATGAATCCGAGCGCGGCGAGGGTGAGAACGCCCATGACGTAGAACTTGGTGACCGATTGCCACCAGTCGGACGAACGAGCCGTTTCGCCGTCTCGAGCGCGGGTTTGCCGAATGAGACCGACGATCGACGAATCTTGAAAGTCGGTGGCTGCGCGGATGACGAACGACGACGAGCCGGCGTTGAACGAACCGGCGGGAATGGTTTGGCGCGATGCGAATTCTTTCGGCGAGCTCTCACCGTTGATCCATTCGAGCGACAGCACCGCGCTCCCTTCGAGCAAACCTTCGACGGGGACGAGCTCGCCCGACGACACGAGAAGGCGGTCACCTTTTCGAACCTCTTTGCACCGAACGACCGACACCGACTTCGCTTCGATACGCCGCGTCAGCAGCCCATCGACGCCGTCGTTTTCGAGCAAGAGGCACCGGTTCTTCTCGATGACCCGTTCCTGAAGCCACCTGCCGACCAGCATGAGCGCGATGAAGACCGAGAGCGTGTCGAAGTACGAGGCTCCGCTATTTCCGAAGAAGTACGAATACGCCGAGCCGGCGAAGGCGAGCACGATGCCGAGCGCGATCGGAATGTCGATGTGCATGATGCGGTTGGCTGCAGCCTGCGTGGCCGACCGGATGAATACCCAGCCTCCAATCACGACGCTGAACGTCGCCAGGGCGAAGACGATGGCACCAAACAGCTGAAAAATCGGGCCGGAATCGAGACCGGCATAGATGGCGATGGCGAAGATCATCGAGTTCATCGCAATCGCGATGCACACGCCCATTCGAGTCACGAGGGAGCTGGCGCGGGGCGCTCCCTTTTTGAGCGACGGGCCGAGCACATACCCGAATCGCTCGACCTTTTCGACGTAAGCACGAAGCGGAAAGTCTTTACCGACGAGAAGCGTCGCTTTTCCTAGCGACGGGTTGATGTCGATGCGGATCGCGCCCGGTTGCCGTGAAAAGAGTTGCTGCAGGAGCCACACGCACGCGGCGCAATGGATGCCTTGGATGTCGACGACCGTGCGCTCCGGGCCTGCAGCGTGGGCGAGCGTGTTTTCGACGACGTCGATCCACAGGTGATCGGGACGCGACTGCCCTTCTTGGAACGGGACGCCTCTTTCGCCTCGAAGGTCGTAGAAACGCGCGAGCCCTTCCGACTGGAGAAGCCCGTAAACCGCTTCGCACCCGATGCAGCAAAACTTGTCGCTGCGAAAGCGATTGGGCGATCCGCAGTGAAGACAGATTCCCGAGGAGAGCGCCGACTCCGCCCGGTCGCGCGAAAACGACGGAACGCTCACCGCAGATTTCGCGATGTCGTTCCTTGTAAGTTGAGCGCTCTGCATCGCCACGTAGACCTCGGTTGGTCTGCGCATTGAGCAAGCGATGTGCCGCGACCTGAATCGTGGAAAGAGCGCGAAAACACCGGTAATTACCGTCTGAAATATGCATCAGGTGCATCGGATGCAAGCCTTGCATCCGCGCGTTCTCAGGCTCCGAATTCGATGCCGACCGCGCGCCGCTTCGAGACATTTTCTCCGCGGCCACGCGCCTTTCCAGCACATTGGGATCCTAAGCTTAGAATTCCACGTGGACAAGTTGTCGCG
>JADMIO011701098.1_pt1 | contig 59937 bp, 46 predicted proteins | sample 8958161 | NCBI WGS metagenome assembly JADMIO01 (sample SAMN16585339, study PRJNA669376) | soil metagenome | isolation source: Crop rotation soil | place: USA: Cullars Rotation, Alabama | collected 2011
CGCGACAACTTGTCCACGTGGAATTCTAAGCTTAGGATCCCAATGTGCTGGAAAGGCAGCGCACGGTGTATTTAAAGTCTATGAATCGCAGGCGGCGCTTACCAAAGCAGGCTTTCTGCAAGACCCCGGTATGGAAACCCCTGTTTTTGTGCGGTTTTCTACCGTGGCCGGTTCGCGCGGCTCTACCGACCTGGCAAGGGATGTACGCGGCTTTGCTGTTAAATTTTATACACAGGAAGGCAACTTCGACCTGGTAGGCAACAACATGCCGGTTTTTTTCATCCAGGACGCGATGAAATTTCCCGACCTCGTTCATGCGGTAAAGCCGGAACCCGACAATGAAATGCCGCAGGCTGCTTCTGCACACGATACCTTCTGGGACTTTATTTCGCTCATGCCCGAAAGCGCTCATATGATCATGTGGCTCATGAGCGATCGCGCCATACCACGCAGCTTGCGTATGATGGAAGGTTTTGGCGTGCATACCTTCAGGATGATAAACGCCGAAGGCGTATCCAGTTTTGTAAAATTTCATTGGAAGCCCTTACTGGGCGTTCACTCCGTGGCGTGGGACGAAGCACAGAACATCTCAGGCAAGGACCCCGATTTTCACCGCAGGGATTTATGGAACGCCATCGAAACCGGCCAGTTTCCCGAATGGGAGCTGGGCGTACAGGTAGTGCCCGAAGAAGATGAACACAAATTCGATTTTGATTTGCTCGACCCCACCAAGATAATACCCGAAGAGCTGGTGCCGGTACAACGCATCGGTAAAATGACCCTGAACCGGAACCCGGATAATTTCTTTGCCGAAACCGAACAGGTGGCTTTTCATATAGGCCATATCGTACCAGGTATTGACTTCACCAACGATCCCCTGCTGCAGGGCCGGCTTTTTTCGTATACCGATACCCAACTGATACGCCTGGGCGGTCCCAATTTCCATGAAATTCCCATCAACCGCCCCATCGTGCCGGTGCACAATAACCAGCGCGATGGCCATATGCGGCAAACCATCAACAAAGGCAAATCCAGTTACAACCCCAATAGCACGGGCGGCGGCTGTCCTTTCCAGGCGGGTAAAATGGCCGGCGGCTTTACGTCTTATACGGAACACATCGATGCGCATAAAATTCGCGAACGCAGCCGCAGCTTTTTCGATCACTTCAGCCAGGCCACGCTTTTCTTCAACAGCCAGTCCGAACCTGAAAAAGATCATATCGTGCAGGCGCTTAGCTTTGAGCTGGGTAAGGTGCAAACGGTAGCCGTGCGCGAACGCATGCTCCGTATCCTGGCACGGGTAGACAAGGGCCTGGCAGGGCAGGTGGCCGTAGCGCTCAGGCTGCACATTCCCAAAGACAGCGCAGAGCCCCTGAACCAGGGTGTTCCGGCCGATGCCGATCCGGCAGCCTATGAGCCCATTATAAAAAAAGGAACGCCGGCACAATCGCCTGCATTGAGCATGGCGGGTACGGTAAAAGACAATATCCGCACCCGGCAGGTGGCGGTACTCGCCGCCGATGGCGTAAACGAAAAATCCCTGCTGGCGGTAAAGAAGGCGCTGGTGGCCGAAGGGGCCGTGGTGGAGATTATCGCGCCCTGCCAGAATTATATTATGTCCGAAAACGATCAGCAGGTACCGGTCGATAAAAGCCTGCTTACCACCGCCTCTGTTTTTTACGATGCCGTATATGTGCCGGGCGGCGCTAACAGCGTGGCTACGCTCGAAGCCGATCCCGATGCCATTCATTTTCTGAATGAAGCTTTTAAACATTGCAAAGCCATTGCGGCCGATGCGGACGCCCTGCAGGTATTGCAGGCCACTTATTTTGCCCGGAAACTGCCCAAAGATGCCGCTAAAGATACGGAACCGGAAGACGGCATTATTATTAGCGGCGATCCGGGCCGCCTGGCAAAACAATTTATCGGGGCCATTGCGCAGCACAGGTTTTGGGAAAGGGAAAAGGCGCGAAAAGTGCCTACTTAATGTTTATCACCTTAAATTGCTTTTTATGAAAAACGAACCGGCAACAAAAAAGCCGTCATTTTCCGAACGCTTCGCCACTTCGGTCACAAAAGCCGCCGGTAGCACCGGCGCCTTTATCATTGCCTGCTCGCTGGTTATTATATGGGCGGCTACAGGCCCGGTATTTCATTATTCCGAAACATGGCAGCTGGTTATCAATACCGGCACCACCATCATTACCTTTCTCATGGTTTTCCTGATCCAGAAAGCGCAAAACAAAGATTCGCTGGCCATACAATTAAAATTAAACGAACTGGTGGCCGCCCATAAATTTGCCAGTAACCGCCTGGTGAATGTGGAAAATATGACTGAAGATGAATTGAAAGTCATCCAGAAATACTACAGCAAGCTGAGCGAATTTGCAAAAAACGATGAAAGCCTGCAGCAATCGCATTCCATCGAAGAAGCGCACGAGCAGCATGAAAAGAAAATGGGCCTGGACGATGATACTAAAAATATTAAAAGGAAATAACCTCTATGCTTAATGGAACGATGATGCAATATTTTCACTGGTACTACCCTGCCGGTGGAAAACTATGGAACGAAGTAAAAGACAAGGCAAACGAACTGGCCGCACTGGGTATAAACGCCCTCTGGCTGCCGCCCGCCTATAAAGGCATGGCCGGCGCCCTAACAAACGGGTACGATGTGTATGACCTGTACGACCTGGGCGAGTTTGACCAAAAAGGCACCACCGCCACTAAATTCGGCACAAAAGCGGAGTATATCGAAGCTATAAAGGCATTGCACAAAAAAGGCATCCAGGTGTACGCCGATGTAGTGCTTAACCACAAAGGCGGCGCCGATGAAAAAGAAAAAGTACAGGTGCTTAGGGTGAACCCTGACGACAGGACTCAGGTTGACGGCGATCCCTTTTACGTAGAAGCCTATACAAAATTTACCTTCCCCGGCCGAAACGGAAAATACTCCTCCTTTATATGGGATTTTCGTTGCTTTAGCGGCATTGATTACGCCGATGACCTCCAGGAGAAAGGCATATTCAGCATCGTCAACGAATATGGCAACGACTGGGAAGAAGTGGTGGGCGATGAAAAAGGCAACTACGATTACCTCATGCTGGCCGATGTTGAATTCAGAAACCCTGCCGTACGCGAAGAACTTAAAAAATGGGGCGCCTGGTACCTGGCCGAAACATCTTTTGACGGCGTGCGGCTGGATGCAATCAAACACATATCGCCGAAATTCTTCAACGAATGGCTCGATTATATGCGCACCCTGAAGCCGGATTTATTTGCCGTGGGCGAATATTGGGCGCCCGGCTGTCTTGACCTCACCCTTGAATACCTGGAAGCCACCGGCGAGCGGATGTCTTTATTTGACGCCTGCCTGCACAATAATTTCCACCTGGCGTCCAAAGGGAAAAATGAATATGATCTTACCACGATCTTCAACGGGTCGCTGGTGGCCGAAAAACCCGGCCTGGCGGTTACCCTTGTCGATAACCACGATACACAGCCCCTGCAATCGCTCGAAGCGCCGGTAGAAGCCTGGTTTAAGCCGCTGGCCTATGCCCTTATCTTACTCCGCGAGGCCGGTTATCCCTGTGTTTTTTACCCCGACCTGTATGGAGCCCATTATACAGATAAAGGCAAGGATGACAACGACCATGAAATCTTCTTAGACAAATGCGAAAACATCGATAAGCTGTTGCAGGCCCGGCATACATATGCTTACGGCCTGCAGCGCGATTACCTGGATCACCCCAATTGCATAGGCTGGACCAGGGAGGGGACAGGCGAACAGGCCGGTTCGGGCTGCGCCGTACTGTTGTCCAACGGCGACGAGGGGTTTAAAAACATGGAAATCGGCAAAGGTCACGCCGGAAAAATATTCATCGATTATTTGCAAAAACACGGGGCAGAGGTTACCATCAATGAAGATGGCTGGGGCGAATTTCTTGTGCCGGCCGGGTCCGTATCCGTTTGGGTGCAAAAAGAATAATCCGGATTTGTCCAATTTTTGCGGGCTCATGCATTATTGGGGTGTAATGCATACATTCAGCCACCAAAAAAACAGCAACAATGAAGGAGTTCGCGTTATTATTCCGGCAGCCCAGCTATGACTACAGCAACGTATCGCCCAAAGAGATGGAGGCACTGGTAAAAAAATGGAAAGACTGGTCGGGCGGCATCGCCGCTCAGGGTAAGCTGGTGAGCAATGGTACCCGCCTTGCCATGGAAGGCAAAGTACTTAGAGCCGGCGGCGTCATTACCGACGGCCCTTTTGTTGAAATCAGGGAGCGCCTGGGCAGTTTTATTATCGTGAAGGCCGACAGCCTCGAAGAGGCTACCACGCTGGCCCACGGCTGCCCGGTACTGGATGCCGGCGGCAGCGTTGAAATAAGGGCCGTCTATGCAGTATAAAGACGAATCTTTACGGCATTTATTCCAGCAGGAATTTTCCAAAATGGTGGCTGTTATCAGCAGGCTGTACGGCCTGCAGCATATGGAAACGGCCGAAGACATTGTAAGCGAAACATTCCTGCTGGCTGCCGAAACCTGGGGCATCAAAGGCATGCCCCAAAACCCCGCCGCCTGGCTGTACTTGGTAGCCAAACAAAAAACCCTGCAGCATTTCAGGCGCCATAAAATCTTTGAACAAAAGATACGCCCCCAATTAAAGTCCGGGCAGGAAGAAAATGAGGAGCCGGGCGAGTTGAATTTTTCGATGCAAAACATCAAAGACAGCCAGTTGCAGATGCTGTTTGCCATTTGCAATCCCGCCATTGCCAGTGAAGCCCAGATAGGGCTGGCGTTGCGCATTCTTTGCGGCTTTGGCATCGATGAAATTGCCGAAGCCTTTTTGTCCAATAAAGAAACCATCAACAAAAGGCTGTTCAGGGCAAAGGAAAAACTGCGCACCGAACAGGTAACCATGGAGCTGCCGCCGGAGCAGGCCATTCCAGGCCGCCTCGATAATGTGCTGCATATTATCTACCTGCTCTTCAGCGAAGGGTATTATTCCAGCACCCAAAACCAGGTGCTGCAAAAAGACCTTTGCCTGGAAGCGCTTCGCCTGGGCCTCATGCTTACCGAATATGAAAAAACCAACCTGCCAAAAACAAATGCCCTCATAGCGCTCATGTGTTTTCATGCTTCCCGGTTCAGCGCCCGCCAAACCAGCACCAACTCGCTGGTATTGTACGAGCAGCAAAATGAAGAATTATGGGATACGGCATTGATAAACCAGGGTTGGCATTTCCTGGCGCTTTCGGCGCAGGGCAATGAATTAAGCTCCTATCACCTTGAAGCAAGAATAGCCGGCTGGCATTGTGTAAAGGAAGACAGCCCCGAAAAATGGGAGGAAATCCTGCAATTGTACAACCAGCTGCTGCTGGTTAATTATTCGCCCATGGTGGCCCTTCACCGGACCTTTGCGTTGTATAAGGCCAACGGCCGGGAGGCGGCGTTGGCGGAGGCGGAAAAATTACAACTGGACAACAACCATTTTTATCACCTGCTGCTGGGCGAGTTCTACAAAAGCATTGACAACAAAAAAGCCGCCCTGCATCTTGAAAAGGCCTGGACGCTGGCCAAAACACACATGGAGAAACAAATTATCCGCGATAAGATAAACCAGCTTGGATAACATCATACGGCCACCCGGCTATCGAGCACCTCCTGTGTGGTCAATACTTCGGCAAACTCCCGGTTGATCGTAGCCAGCGATACATCGTATACCAGTTGGGCGGGTATCGCTTCGCCATTCAGCCCCTTTGACCGGAAGGCGGCGGTGGCATCGGCTACCAGTACGGTATCATATCCCAGGTTGGCCGCCATTCGTACCGTGGTAGACACACAGTGTTCCATGGTGAGGCCCACGATAACCACCGTGCGTATATCCTGTGCATCCAGTATTTCTTTAAGGCCGGTGCCGATAAAAGCGCTGTTTACATTTTTCTTAATAACCGGCTCGCCGGGCAAGGGTGTTACTTCATCTTTATGCGCATGGCCCGGCAGGCCTTCCGTGAGGGGCGAGCCCGGCGTAACCGAACAATGCTGTACATGAAATAAAGGCCATTTGTTTTTTCTCCAGTATGCCAGCACCAGGCCGGCATTGCGCTCGGCCCCGGGATTGTTTCGCTCGCCGCCGTAGAAATCGAGTTCGTCAAGGCCTTTTTGGATATCAATGAGGAGCAAGGCGGGTGTATTCAACCATTCTTTTTTCATAAAGCTAAGAAACGGGCATGGGGGCAGGCAGGCAGGGCACACCGTTTACAGCCTGCTGGAATTCTTTTTCCAATGCCTTCATTTCCCGGTATATGGCCCGTACAAATTTAAACGCCTGGTCTTCCTTTATGGCTTTGCGAAACAATATCCTTTTTGCAGTAATCCGCGAACCGAGTTCCAGTAATTCTGATGGTGAATAGGATGATTGCATGGTATAAGTTTTACAAATTGAATTATAGCAAGCAAATGTGACCCGCACAAGGCGGTTAATAATGGGTTATGTCCGGTCGGGTTTTACCTGGAGTCAGGAGGAATATTCTCAGGATATAAAGCTGGATGGATTAATTGTATCGAAAAGATAAATTAAAAAAACCGGGGAAAAAAATTATTCTGTCGGGTAAAATTTTCATCAGTTAATGCCATATCCCGTTCATCCCGGTCAGCACAACCGGTTGGCCATCGGTGATCACAATGGTGTGCTCGTGCTGCGCCATAAAACCGCCTTTGTTACCTACCATCGTCCAGCCATCGGGCCGGGTGGTGGCAAGGGTGGAGCTGGTGGAAATAAATGTTTCGATGGCTACTACCTGGTTCTTCCGGAAGCGTGTATGATTAAAACGGTCGCGGTAATTGGCAATCTCCGCAGGCGCTTCATGAAGGCTTCGGCCAATGCCGTGACCGGTCAGGTTCCTGATAACCTTATAGCCCCGCTTTTTCGATTCGGTTTCTATCAGTTGGCCAACGTCTGCAATGCGCACGCCGCCTTTTATATAGCTAATGGCTTTTTGCAGGATAGCTTTGGATGCATCGATCAGTGGCTGGTGCCGGTGAATGTCTTTGCCCAGCACAAACGAGCCGCCGTTGTCCGACCAAAACCCATCCAGTTCTGCCGAGACATCTATATTGATAAGGTCGCCTTCTTTAAGGAGGGTATGATGAGAAGGAATGCCGTGGCAAAATTCGTTGTTGACGCTAATGCATGTGCAGCCGGGAAATCCATAGGTTAAATAAGGGGCCGACCTGGCGCCCAGCGCATTCAGTACCTGTGCGCCATATTCATCCAGTTGTTTGGTGGTCATGCCCGGGGCCGCATATTGGGTCATTTCCCTCAGGGTCAGGGCCACGGCTTTGCTGGCTTTTTTCATGCCGGCCAGTTCAGATGCTGTAGTGATAGACATAATTGTGTTATAATTATCCTGGGGGTAAAACCACCGATGATCCGGGGTAAAGATACGAAAAGCAAATCCGGCCCCAAAGTGGCATAGGGGAGGCCGCTCCCGGCATGGCCCGATTTTTTCTGTCTTTTATGGAAAAAACCGGCCATGGCAAGTATTTTTTATTACGTAAACCCTCAAAGCTGGGGTGGTGGTTATAGTCCTGCCTGGAATGAAGGCGCTGAACCCATTCTCCTGGCCAGTGATAACAAGGCATTAAACAGCGCATTTGCCGAAGCATGCGGTGACTGGGTTATTTCACTCATTGAGTTGCCCGGGCCAACAGTGACAAAAAAAGCCGTCGACACCTATAAACCATGGGCTATTATTACGGTACCCGGTTATATAAAAATAGAAAACCTGCGAAAACAGCGGTTTTGCTATATTAATATCGATCCCCAGGGCATACCTTCTTATATGCACAAGCTGGTGCATATTTCCCTGGGCCTCCTGGCAGAAGGGAAAACAGGCATCTGGAACCTGAGCAATGAAAGCCTCATCATGCAGGCGGGCAGCTCAGTAAATAAATACATTCAGATGTAGGTATACACGACGCATTACGAAGCCACATAATACATAATAACCATTAAACATCTTAACTATGATACACGAACACTACCGCGAATGTATAGAGGCCTGCCAGCAATGCGCTGCTGTTTGCAACCACTGCGCGCAGTCATGCCTGATGGAAGACGATATAAAAATGTTGCGGCTTTGTATCCGGCTGGACCTTGAATGCGCCGCCATTTGTGATGCCGCTGCCCGGGTCATGAGTTTAAACAGCGAGCTGTCGGAACAGCTTTGCCAGCTTTGCGCCGATATTTGCAACCGCTGCGCCGATGAATGCGAAAAGCATTCGCATATGGAACATTGCCGGCAATGCGCCGATATATGCCGTACATGCGCCGAAGCGTGCGCCACGATGGCGCAACATGCATAAATGCTATCCCCATAATAAACTTACACCTTACCCTGCACCGGGCGTTGGCTGTGTAGTGGTCCTCCCGATACGGAGGGAATCCACCAGCTGTATTCCAATAACAACATTATCTGGTACAAATATGAATTGTACCGGCAATAGATAATCGATTTTATTTTTATTGATGCATCACCAACCAAACATAAAATACGTAGCCATCCGGCACTTATGCTGGACATCTTTGACGGGAGCAGCTACAGCCTTGTTAAAACGGCAGCCATTACGCACACCAGCAGCAGCCGGGGGCAGCCCCTCCCATTGGGAAGTTTGGAGGTTGTTCATAAAAAATAAACCAGGAAGATGTAATCGGTTCATACTCTTCGCCTTCTGCATTCAATACTTTAAAAATAATTGAAAAACAGGTGTCTATATTATAATTACCGACGAAAAGGCATGAAAAGTCGGTATAAAGTTTGCACTTATAGTAAGTAAGATTCCCGGGTGCTTACCGTTTTTACTACGTAAATATACGGTGGAGAAACAAGGCGTAACTACTATAGATACTTGCAAATAATAATATAATTTTGTGGTAGCTGGGTAGTCTGCGCCGATGGCAGCGCCCGAAGACCTTATCCAATTAAAAACCGTACACAAAATCCGACCCTATGGACGAATTCTATCCTATTATTAAGAAGAAGGTTGTTCTTTTTATTACGTCGATTGCCTGCCTGCTTACAGGCTCTGAGGTCTTTTCCCAATGCCTTAAAGACTTTACAGATACACAACCTTTTACCATCACCACTTCTGGCGCGGTTCCCGGTTATGCCGGTACAAAAGCATTCGATAACAGCGATCAGGCCACCTCGGGATGGAAGCAGAACACCAACCCTTCCAGCACTTCCTCAGCATGGATACGCGTTAATTTTACGACTGCCCAAGCCGTAAAGGGTTACTCAGTTTCGGCCTTCGATGACGGCAGTGGTAATAATAATATTGCGCCGGCCAACTGGCAGTTGCAGGGTTCGAATGATGCCGTGTCATGGACAAAGCTCGATCAACGCGCCGGCGAAGTATTTACCAACAAAGGTGAAACGCATATTTATACGATGGCAAACACCACCGCTTATAAATACTACCGTATACTTATCAGCGAAACTTATCTTACCTCTTCCAACACCGTGGGTATTGGCGAAATGCAGCTGTTTGCCGATGTATGCCTCGTGGGTACCGTTTTTAACGATGATGGCGACAGGGCTTCCGCCTACAATGGCAGCACGGATGTTCCCGTTGCCGGTGTTCCGGTGAGCATCGTTACCAACCCCGCCGGCACCATCGTAGCGGCCACTACAACCGATGCGTCCGGCAATTATTCGTTCAGCGCCGCGCAGGTTCCTGCCGTGGGTAATTTCTCAGTTATCGTAAAGCCACCGGTAAGAAAAATATTTGTAACAAGACCCACCAACATATGGGCTACCTGGGTATCGCTGCCTTCGCCGGAAGAAGAACCCGGCAATGGTGCGGTGTTTTTCGGATACCATGTTGCGCCCAATACCGGCAAGCAGGCTGCGGTAAACCGTATGCTTTTCCCCGGCGGCAACCTCGACTTTGGGCTGGGCGACGCAACCCCGCCTGCCGTTTTTACCTGCTTCGGCGGTGTAAATAATGTCAACCTCATTAACCAGGGCGGCAATGGTACCTTTGGCGTCAGCGCCAACAGTTGGGAAACAGCGCATCCCTACCAGGAAGGATTTATTTACAGCAGCAATATTTTGTATAGTAGCCTGCCTGCAACGGTAACCGACTATACATTTGGTAATTCACCCACAGGCAGTATCAATGGCAACCGCGGCGTGTTGCTCGCGGAACAGAAATATGTGGTCTGTTCTTTCCTGGGCGCATTGTCTGAAGTAGGCTATGCACCTTATACCAACCAGCTCCTGAATAATGTGAGTGGCGGATGGAGAAAGACCTATGGCATTACCACCGGCGACGCATACGATCGGTTCATGGCCGTCAACGGCGCCACTTCCGGCAGCCTGCCCTTTTTCAAACAGGGCGGTCTTACACTTTCGGCAGCCGGCACCTATACCCTCGCATTCTATGGCAAGCATGCCAACAGTTACGCCCAGGTAAGAGGCGGTGGGGTGCAGGATGCACAATTGATCGTGGAAGTACTGGACAACGGCAGCTCCCTGGTCACCAGCGGTAGCCTTAATTTAACAGCCCCGGCTTCCTTTACCGACGACAGGCCCGAAGCGCCCTGGGAACTGCGGATGTTTTCCTTTACCGCCCCGGCCGGCGCCGGCCCCTTCACCGTACAGCTGCGTGCTTCTACTACCGCTGTTTACGGCAATGACTTCTATATTGACAACATCGTTCTGTCGCCCTGTGCCCTGGTAATATTGCCGCTTGAATTGCATAATTTTTCAGGACACACTACCAAGAGCAATGATATAGCGCTCAACTGGAATGTCAAATCGGCCGTACCTTCCACGGCCATCATCGAATACAGTGTGGATGGCCAGTTGTTTACCCGGATTGCCACCCTGGGCATGCAACCGGATGTGTCGGACTATTCCTATACACACGTTCAGCCGGGCACACGGGTAAATTATTACCGCCTGAAAGTAGTAGATGCAACCGGGCAAACAACCTATTCTTCTATTATAAGGGTCGATTTGGGTAGTGTGAGCTCGGCTCCCGTACTCGTTTATCCCAACCCCGCCACCGATCGTGTCTTTATACAATCGGCCGGTACGATAACCAATGCCGAAGTGGTGGATGCCATGGGCAAACTGGTGAAGAGTGTGCGGAATACGAATACCAGCAGCATTGAGATTTATGTTAAAGATTTGCCCTCCGGGATGTATTATGTACGGCTGGCCAATCGCCAGGGAGCATTATCCCTATACAAAATAATCGTCAGCAGGTAATAAATTCCATAACAACTTATTAACCGGGAAGCAGTGAGTAAAGAATTACTCACTGCTTCCCGGTTTTTGCTTTAACAAATCCGGGCGCAGCATTTGTATATTACCCACTTGCTCCACCAGGAGCAAATAGTTGTAACACCATTAAATTATTATTACATATGGATATGCTGCCTGTTAAGTTTGAATTCAGGGGAGCCGGCTACGAGGCGCTGATAAGAGTAAAGGTCAGGGAAGCAAAAACGGAATATTATATCACGATAATGAATGGCGAACTGGAGAGAAAATTATTCGGCCACCATATACTTACCGAAGAAAACGGCTTGCTACTGCCAGGTTCCGCACCGGACGATGACATCCGCCAACTTAAGCAAACAATTGCAGAAGCATTGAAACATTGCCTGGCGCCTGTACCAGTTGCCGGTTACGGATAAAAAATCTAATAAATTACTAATGAATAAGCTGTAAGACGGCTTATATGTCCGGTATAACAAAGCGAGGGGAGTAAATTCTTTAAAAAAAAGGATGGATTATTAAACAATCATCACCGCGCCTGCCGGCTTTGAACGCCGGTGAGAATCGATCGCGGGCTGATTTTCCAAAATCCCGCCGTACTTTAGCGACCCAACCTATTGTTATGTCTATACGGATTTTTGTAACCGGCGGTACTTTCGATAAGGAATACAACGAGCTGACCGGTGAATTGTTTTTTAAAGAAACGCATCTTCCCGAAATGCTGAAACGCAGCCGAAGCAGCCTGGACGTAACGGTGCGAACGCTCATGATGATAGACAGCCTCCAGATGAGCGTGGAAGATCGTGAGTTGATTGCCCACCAGTGCCGTAATGCAAAAGAAGATAAAATCATTATCACACACGGTACCGATACCATGACCGTCACCGCCCGCGAGCTGGCGGAAAAAGTGCCCAATAAGACCATCGTGCTCACCGGCGCCATGATTCCCTATAAATTTGGCAGCTCAGACGGGTTCTTCAACCTGGGCGCCGCCCTTGCCTTTGCACAAACCTTGCCCCCCGGCGTATACGTAGTCATGAACGGACGTTACTTTAACTGGGACAACGTACGCAAGAACAAACAAACCGGCCAGTTTGAGGAACTGAAATAAAAAAGCCATTTTCCCGCTCTCCAATGCTCCCTTACGGCAGGGTTGCCTGTATTTTTGTTGCCCCACAGCCAATATTACCCTATTAATTTTGTATATTATAGGGGTTTGTATGCTAACTTTATCCTTTGTACAATTTTATAAACAGATATTATGGCGGGAATACTTGATCTTGTCGGCAATACGCCGATGGTGGAGCTTAAGCATGTAACGGTGAACCCCGATGTGACCATTTATGCAAAGCTGGAAGGGAATAATCCCGGCGGCAGCGTAAAAGATCGGGCTGCCTATGGTATGATAAAAGGCGCCCTTGACCGTGGTGACATAAAAGACGGTATCAAACTGGTGGAAGCCACCAGCGGCAATACCGGTATCGCCCTGGCCATGATAGCAAGCCTGTTTAACGTGCCCATAGAACTGGTGATGCCGGAAGACGCCACCCGCGAGCGTGTATCGATGATGGAAGCCTTTGGCGCCAAAGTGGTGCTCACCCCCAAAGAACGCTCCATGGAAGGATCGATCGATTACGCCCATGAGCAGGTGGCCAAAGGAGGTTACCTGATGCTCAACCAGTTTGCCAATCCCGACAACCCCGGTATGCATTACAAAACCACCGGACCTGAAATATGGAACGATACCAAAGCAGGTATCACCCATTTTGTGTCGTCGATGGGCACCACGGGCACCATTATGGGCGTTTCGCGTTACCTCAAAGAACAAAACCCTGCCATTCAAATCGTAGGCTGCCAGCCTACCGATGGTTCACGCATTCCCGGCATCCGTAAATGGAAGCCGGAATACCTCCCCAAAATATTCGACCGCAAAAGAATAGATCGCATCATCGAACTCGATGAGCAGGATGCCCGCCGGATGGCAAAGCGCCTGGCAAAAGAAGAAGCCATTTTTAGCGGTATGAGCAGCGGCGGTGCCGTGCATGCCGCGGTAGAATTGTCGAAAGAGCTGGAAGAAGGCATCATCGTTTGTATTATCTGCGACCGCGGCGACCGCTATTTATCGTCCGACCTGTTTAATTAACAAGCCATGCCAAATTAGCTTACAACCCGGTTAATTCCCCTGATTTGCGGCGTGTAAGATTTTTCGTTACTTGCCGGATGAAGAAAATTGACATTGCACGATCGTTTTTCTTAGCATTGTTTACCGGTCTCTCCGGTTACCTGCCGGCTGCCACCATCAACGTATCTTCCCTGCCTGCCCTGCAAACGGCTATTGACGGCGCTTCGCCAGGGGATGTTATTGTACTGGCCAACGGGATCTATAACGCTACTACCGATATAACCATCGGCAAACAGGGTACTGCCGCACTGCCCATCACCATTACGGCGCAAACAACAGCAGGGGCGGAGATAACCGGTACAGCCGGTTTTAAGATTGCCAGCCCCGCCGCTTATATCGTTATCAAAGGATTCAAATTTACCTGCAGCGCCTCGCGGGTTAGCATGGCCAGCGGCACCAGCTTCTGCCGCTGGACGCACAATTTATTTGAATGCCCCGGCGAAGGCGAATACCTGCTGCTCAACGGCAGCGACCACCAGGTGGATTACAATACATTCCAGCATAAAAATACCCTTGGCAGGTTCATTGCCGTACGCGGCGCCGGCAGCCAGATCGCCCAGCGGCTCTGGATACATCATAATTATTTCAACGATTTCCTGCCCCAGAAGGGCAATGGTGCAGAAACCCTGCAGTTTGGCCTCAGCGGCTTCAGCCTTTCTTCGAGCAACAGCGTGGTGGAATACAACGTGTTTGAACACTGTGCCGGCGAGAATGAGCTGATATCCGTAAAGGCCTCTGCCGTGACCCTCCGTTACAATACCATCCGCGACTGTCCCGCACAGTTTACACTGCGTCACGGTAATCACGACATCGTCTATGGCAATTATTTTATCAACACGCCGGGTCTTCGCATCTTTGGCGATGACCATACCATTTTCAGCAATCACTTCGAGAACTGCAACCCCGCCATCACCGTGGGCAACGGTGACGGCGAAGTGGCCGATGGCGCCAAGCTCACCTCGCACGACCGGCCCGACCGCGTGCTGATTGCCTTCAACACCCTCGTCAATAACACCGCCAACATCAAACAGGACCGACGTAAAGATGGCATGGGCGCTACTTTTATCACCGTGGCCAACAATATCATACAGGGCGGCGGCCCCGCCGCTACCTTGTCCGGACCTTATACCAATGGAGTATGGCAGGGAAATATTATTTACAATACCAATGGCAACGGAAGCATGCCTTCGGGGTATACTACTGTCAATCCCCTGCTGGCCCGCGATGCTACCGGTACTTTTCACCTGCAGCCCGGCAGCCCGGCCATCAATGCGGCCACCGGTTCTTATCCTTCCGTAACCACCGATATGGATGGACAGACGCGGGTATCACCGCTGGACGTGGGCGCCGATGAGGTAATGTCCCGTCCGGTGACAGCTACCATGCTGACCGCCGCACAGGTGGGATATACAAAGGAATAAACAGTTTTTTCATACAGCGTCGTTAGAGAGGCCCTGTTGCTGCAAAGCAATGGGGCTGTTTTTTTGCAAAACATCCCGGATATCCTTCGTTTCATCAAACAAATTATTTTCCCGCCGTCCCGTTTTCTTCTTTTGTGGGTACAAAGATGTTGCGCACAACATCTTCATTTGTTAACAGTAAAAAATATATTTTATGTTACACATTAGCAAAAAACGGGCGGCCATTAAATTACTGGCGCCCATCGGGTTGGTGGTATTGTTATCGGCTTTCTCGGGCAGGATGGGTACCGACAGTTTTACCATCTATCTCAATAGTAAGCTGCTGCTCCAGCAATACGTGACCCGTGAAGTAAACACAAAAACCCTTCAGCTGGAGCAGTGCGATTACAACGACCAACTGGTTATTAGCTACAACCATTGCGGCGAGGTGGGTACCAACAGGACCATTGTATTAAAAGACGGGCAAAACAAACTATTAAAAGAATGGCATTTTACCGACGCGGCCGGAACCAGCCCGGCCGGTCCCAATGCGGCCATGACCTGTAAAGTAAAAGACATTTTTGATGTGCAGAAGGCAAATGGGTCCGACAGGATAAACCTGTATTATTCCGCCAGGCAATTACCCAATGGGCGCTTACTGGCATCCTTTGTATTGCCCGCCGATAGCAAACAGGCGCTGAACCGGAAGAAACAGTAACTTATCTGCATCTGGATCGGGCAACCGCATAAACCGGGTTCATAAAGCGGGCTCATAAACCGGGCGCAGGCTTAGCCTGCGCCCGGTTTATGAGCCCGCTTTATACGCTTACCCTGCCTTCTCCCGCTGCCTTGCCTTTTTGCCTCACTTAGCCTATATTGTGGCCGGTTAGTTTCTCATAACCCCGTATAACATGAAGAAAGTCATTTGTTTATTGATATTCGTGGCAGCGGCCCTGCTTACGTGGCACAGCTATAATTTTACCAGTATTGGCCTCGATGATGCCAATATTTATTTCAAATATGCAAAGAACCTGGCCAACGGGTTTGGGTTTGTATATAACCCCGGCGGCGAGCATGTAGAGGGGTTTACCTCTATTTTATGGACGTTGATGGTGGCCGGCCTGTATCGCATCGCGGGATCGGGTTTTGAACCCATCCTGCTGGCGCTTAATTTTTTGATGATGGCCGGCACGCTGTTGCTGCTGCTGCGCATTCTCGATAAACTGAAATGCACCCCGCTGCAGCAGGTATTGTTTACCTGCCTGCTGGTATTAACACCGGGCTTTATGGACTGGACGGTTTTTTCGCTGCTGGAAACGGGTTTCTGGTGTTTTCTCTTATCGCTTGCCATGTATCAATTGGTGAGGCAGCTAAAGGATGATGTTGTTTGTGTATGGTGCAACAGCCTGTTGATCTTCCTGTTATTAATTACGCGGCCCGAGAGTCTTTTGTTATGCCTTGTTTTTATTTTCCTCCAGTTTGTGCTAAGCCGCTGGAAAGGCAAATCGATCATAGCGGCGCTGGCGGGCGTTGCTTTGCCGGTGATTGTTTATGGTATCACGGTGACCGCATTACTCATGTGGCGCAAATCCTATTTCGGGTATCCGTTGCCCAATACCTACTATGCAAAAGTATCCGCCGATTTTGTGGGCAACCTGGTCAAGGGATTTGCCTACCTGCTTAAATCGGGCGTTACGCTGGTAACCCTTGTATTGCCATTTATCTTTTTTACCCTGCTCGAAATACCGGCCGTATGGGGCTATCTTTTCCGTAAACAGCTTCCTTCCCCGGCAAAGCAACAGTCCTGGCTGTTGTTGTTTATTGGCTGTACCATCCTGTTGCTGCCTTTGTATACCGGTGGCGACCATTTCCCGCTGGCGCGTTTTTACCAGCCGCTGGTGCCTGTGCTTATCATGGCGGTGATTACCCATCCCTGGTGGCAACGGTTTCGCATGTTCCAGCCCGGTGCAGACCAGTCCACGTTGAAGCGCCTGTTTATTCCTGCACTGGTATTGTACTGGCTGCCGCTGCAACTGGTATTCCTGGGTATTGGCGACGGCAGGGCTTTTTACGCGGTGCGTAAAAACAAGTCGCCGCTTGAAAATGAATTCCTGATTGCCCGCGATGGCCGCATAATAGGCGAGAAATTAAACAGCGCGTTGCCGGGCAGCCCTTCCGTGGGCGTGATTGCCGCCGGCGGCGTTGCCTATACGTACAAAGGGCCCATTGTGGACCTCATGGGACTTAACAATGTACAAATGGCGCATGCCGATAAAGTAAAGGTGGGCGGTATAAAAAATCATAACTCCTTTAATAAAACGGTATTCTATAAGCAGATGCCCGACGTGATCGTGGGCTTTGATGTGTTTCCCGACACCAGTATGATAAAACCGGTTGTCCTCGACCCGGACTATCGCACCAACTTTCAGAACATTGTATTAAAAAGCCTTTATTTTGACGCCGCGTTTCATCGTCATTATACCTACACGATCATAAAGCAGCCCAACGAACAATATTTCGTGGGTTGGATCAGTACGCAGTTTCGCGAACGGCTGCGGCAAAACCCGTCTATCTATCTCCGTGACGTAGGTTATGAACTGCACAATGATAAACTGGAGGAGTAAGGGATGAGCGGGTATCAGGATACAGATACCTGTTTATGCCCCGGCGGCGCTGCTTCTGAGGGCAATTGCCCCGATAATACCGCTTTCAGCAGACTGTCTATCGCATCGGCCGGTATGGTGGAGGGACTGCCTGGGTAGATGCCCCATTCCACCATTTTCAGGCGGCGGTGATGGCGCAGGTAGGCGGGTTTAACCGTTCGTTTTCTTCTTTTCTTCTCTTTATTGCGTTTGCGCCGGGCTTCTTTGAGCGCCTTTTCTTTCAGGGGGATGATAAATTTGGCTATCAGCCTCATTAATATCTCGTCTTCATGCAGCCCTTGTTTCAACAGCAGGTTGGCCTTGCCCGTTAGCTGCCGGTAATATTTATATTCTTTGCAAAAAGCAGGAATGGAAGCATAAGCGGCGGCGCCGATTTTCGAGGCATGGGCCATAATGGAGGCCTGCCACATGGTGGGGGCAAAGCAGGGATCATTTTGAACGCGTTCGGCCGTGAGTGAGCTTTTCATGCGCACAAAATACCGGTCGTACATCTTATAAAAGGTGAGAAACTGGGCCGTGCCCACAAAGAAGGGTGGAAGGGTTTGTTTTGCCATGGGATGGGGTTTGGTACACCAATTTACACATTTTGAACGAAATAAGGGCCTTGTCACACTCGCTCGCCTCTGGCGGGTGAGGATAAATATGGCCTCCGGCCTTAATAATACGCCGGAGGCGGAAGAAAGCCTCATCCCGCAAGGAGCGGGACGAGTGTGAGGTGTTTTTAGAGGCTCCTAAGTAATGTATAGGTCCGGTCAGTGTCCGGTGTAGATAGTAGGTAAAGGCGCACTTTGCCATAAAATCTCGCCCCGCCTGCCGGCGGAGCGAGTGTGTGCTGATGTGGATGTTACGGGTCTGGCATCTCTAAAAACTGGTCCAAACTGTTTAAAACCAATCAATAAACGATGCCAAACAAGCTGTTGGCTGGGTTTTTACAAAACGGGATGAAGGGATGCCCTGTGTTTTTAGGCAGTTAGTTCTGGTCTGCATGTTGGAAACCTGAATACAATGTCAGTTTAAGGTTTACCTGCCGTTCCGTGTTGCGCTCGTCATACAGGTAAACGGCCAGCTGCCATTCCCGGTACCCGGCCCCGTTTGTATAGGCCGTCCCGTTTACCAGCAGCAAACCGGCGCAGGAGTTGATGCTTTTGCCGTCGTCAATAACGCCTTCCAGCGAAAAAGCAAAATCATTGTCCAGCGATTCCGACAGGTCGAGGCCGGGGCCGGGACAAATGGCGGCCCGCACACTTACTTTCTTTTTACTTGCTTTCGTCTTTATCCATTCCCGGCGCCGGCCCGGACCGGGTGTAAACTGTCCGAGGCCATCCAGGGTGATGCTTCTTTTTTCAAAGTCGATGTTTACCTGCACCGGGTCGCACGGGCTGCCATTGTCTCCCTGCCTGCAGGGTATGGAATAATCAAAACTTTTGAGTAGGTTGTCTTGCTTCATTGCCAGGCATTTATTGTTTAAATAAGCCAGTTACTTGTCCTCAGGGTCGGGTGGGCGTTTTATATAATACCGCAAAAAGAATATCAGCAGGAAAATAATGGTGGCTATCCCTGAAAGGATGAGCAAAAGCACCCATGTCTTACCACCCTTGTCTGTTTTTAGCAGGAAGAGATAGGAAAGATATACCAGCAAAACGGTGCCGATAAAGAATAATATACCGTAAAGAATTCTCATCATTGTAAATGGAGGGTCGTATGGAAATACGACCCGTTAAAAACCAAACCGGTAATGTCTGTATCGTATAAAAGCCAGTTTTCCAGGGTACAGTATAAATACTGGTTTTTCTATTGTGCTGCTTGCTGAACTAAAGTTACGGGGCCCGGGAAGGCCTGAAAAGCGCCAGTCGGCCAACAGGCAAAATCAGTAGCCGGAATAGATGGAATTGCTTAATTTTAAGACATGAACGCCCTGATTGTAGACGACAATAAAATTGCCCGGGCCACCATACGGCAACTGGCCGGCCGGATAGGTGATGTTTCTGTCGTCGGGGAGTGTTCTGATGCCATGCATGCCTACGACCTGCTCCGGGTGCAGCCGGTGGACCTCTTGCTGCTGGACATCGAAATGCCCGGTATGACAGGACTGGAACTGACCAGGAATGTGGTCAGCAACCGCCCCGTCATCATTTTTATCACCTCGAGGCGGGAATATGCCGCCGACGCCTTTGAACTCAATGTGGCCGATTATATCATCAAGCCGGTAACAGCCGCCCGGTTTATCCAGGCCGTCGATAAGGCGAGGGAAATACTGGAAAGCAACAGCGAAGAGGTAAAGCTGAAACAGGACGAATTTATCTTTATCCGCGATTCCAATATCGTGCGCCGCCTCAGGCTGAACGATATATTGTACGCCGAAGCGATGGGCGACTATGTTAAATTGCACACACCGGAAAAATTCTATGCCATTCATGCCACGTTAAAGACCGTGGAAGAAAGATTGCCCGCCGAAAAGTTCCTGCGGGTGCATCGCTCTTATATGGTGGCCATTGATAAAATAGACACGCTGGAGGGGGGCGCGCTCGTGGTAAACGGGAAGCCCCTGCCCGTAGCCGATGCTTACCGATCTGTACTGAACAGGAGAATGAACATTCTTTAAAAGAATGAGAATATCCATGTGATATGACAAGCAACCGGTTCATATATTTTATCATTTCTGCATTTATTGCAGGCAACCTGTTGCTTATTTTCCTGCAATACAATTCCGCCAAAAACATAGAAGATCTTATTACCGGCAACGAGAAATTATTGCATGAGCTGATATTATCCAACCGCCTGCGCGAACTGGAAAAGGATATGATTTCTGCCGAAAGCAAAATCCGCGGCGCCGTTGCGGCAAACGATATTTCCTATCTTGAAGGCATAGAGCTCCAGATTACCGAAGCAAAGGAGTTCCTGAACTCGCTGAGAAAAATAAGCGATCATGACAGCACGACAAGGCATATCAACCGCCTGACAGAACTGGCGGACGAAAAATTGCACCTGAAAAACCAGGTGCTGGACAGCTTTCACCGTGCGGGCTGGCTCTCATCGCAGAGTTTTAGAACGATGATGCCACGCAGGGAAATTTCGGGTGAAGTCAATGACATCAGCCGTAGAATTTATAACAGCCGCCAGCGTTTACTTGATTCCTTATCGGTGTCTGTGAGCAACAGCGGTCAGAGCGCCCGCCGCTGGGGCACCACCCTTATCATATTGGTTTTAGTGACCGGCGCCGGGCTTTTCTGGTTTATTATAAACAGGATACGCCGGCAAAATCATTTAATTCAAAGGCTGGACAGCTCTGAAAAAAAAGTGCGCGAAGCATCGCTGGTAAAGGAAAATTTCATGACCAATATGAGCCATGAAATCCGGACGCCCATGAATGCCATTATAGGGTTTGCCAATTTGCTGAAAACCCGGAACCGCGACCCCCAGCTGGCCGAAATGGTGGAATCCATCCGGAAATCGGGCGAAAACCTGCTGGCCATCATCAATGATATTCTTGATCTTTCCAAAATCGAGGCCGGTATGTTGCCAATGGAGTCAATGCCTTTCAGCATCCGGGGGCTTGTTCACTCCATTCAGACGCTCTTTGCGGAAAAAGTGAATGAAAAAGGATTGTTGTTCACCGTGGCTATTAAAGACAACATCCCGGACACCCTGTTGGGCGACGCCACCCGCCTGACGCAAATCCTGGTGAATATGATGGGCAATGCCGTTAAGTTTACCCAGGAGGGCGAAATACAACTGGCTATCAACAACACAGGGCAGACCGGGAATCATATCCGGCTTGGGTTTATTATCAGCGATACCGGCATCGGCATTGCCCCTGAAAAACTGTCCGGCATTTTTGAGCGGTTCAGGCAGGCGGAAGATTCCATTACAAGAAAATATGGCGGTACCGGCCTGGGATTGTCTATCGCAAAAAACCTGGTACAAATGCAAAAAGGGGATATTGCCGTAGAAAGTGAACCCGGTAAAGGAACTACTTTCAGGTTCACCATTCCCTACGAAATAGTTACAGAACAATTGACTGCTCCCGCATCACCCGGTGAAACGGGTTTGGACTATCCCGATTCCCGCCATATACGCGTGCTCGCTGTGGAAGACAACGACATGAACCAGGCCCTGCTGAAACACCTGCTCAGTGAATGGAAGTTTTCGTTCGATATCGTCAATAACGGGATGGAGGCAATTGAAAGCCTGCAGGGAGGTAAATACGATGTTATACTGATGGACATCCAGATGCCGGTAATGGACGGGTATACGGCCAGCCGTGACATCCGGCAGCAATTAATGCTCGATACGCCCATTATCGCCATGACGGCACATGCCTTTGCCGGTGAACGGGAAAAATGCCTGGGTTACGGGATGAATGAATATATCTCAAAGCCGGTTAATGAACGCGCACTGTACACGCTTATCCGGCAATTTGCCGGTATGAAAGGCGCCGCCGTCCGGTTCAAAAAGGATATAACGGATGATACGCCTTCCGCTTACCGGGTCATCGATACCCGGTATTTGCATGACACCAGCCTGGGTAATAAGGCGTATGAAAAAATGATAACGGAACAGTTTCTGGAAGCCATTCCCCTCGATATAGCCGCGCTGGAATCGGCGCTGGCCAATAAGGATATAACAGCACTCCGGCAGGCGGCGCATAATATGAAAACAAATGTGTCGGTAATGGGACTCTCAGAGAAACTTCAACCCTGGCTGGATACAGTGGAACATGAAGCTTTCAATGAAGCGCGTTTTCAACAAGCCATCTCATCAATTAAGGACCTTTGCGGGGATGCATTGCCGGAGGCACGCCATTTTTACGCCTCGCTGTAGGCAGCATGCCACAGGATGCTTAATTGCCTGTGCTGGGTATCTTAGTAAACTAATGAAAAAAATACTTGCCTTTTTTATCGGCTGCTGCCTTGGCGTCAGCGCAGCGTATCCCCAACCTGCTAAGCAAACAAACAACCCCTGGCCCCTGGTAAAAAAAGAAACCCGCCCCTGGACCCGCTGGTGGTGGATGGGCAATGCCGTGGACGATAAGAATACATCGAAACTACTCGATACCTATCACCAGGCCGGTTTTGGCGGCGTGGAAGTGACGCCCATTTACGGGGCTATAGGCTATGAAAACCGCTACCTCCAATTTCTGTCGCCGCAATGGATGAAGGCATTGACGTTTACCGTTGCCAAAGCCGGAAGTTTGGGGATGGGCGTGGATATGAACACCGGTACGGGCTGGCCTTTTGGCGGCCCGCAGATCAACTCCGCCAATGCAGCGGCCAAACTGATTATCCAAACGTATAAACTAACGGCAGGGCAGCCCTTTACAGATAAGGTGGTAGTGAACGATAGCAAACAGGCAGGAGCCCCCCTGCAGGCGCTGACCGCTTATGGCGACAACGGGGAAGTATTATCCCTGGCAAATAACGTGGCGCCCAACGGTACCCTGAACTGGCAACCCGTGAAAGGCAACTGGACCCTGTACGCGGCTTTTTCGGGTAAGACGCTCCAGCAGGTGAAGCGGGCTGCGCCCGGCGGTGAGGGCAATGTAATGGATCATATGTCTAAACAGGCGGTGGAAATCTACCTGGAGCGTTTTGATGATGCATTTAAAGGCAAATCGCCCGGCATTGGGGCTTTTTTTAATGATAGTTACGAAGTATATGGCGCCACCTGGTCGGCCGGCTTTTTTGATGAATTCAAACGCCGCCGGGGATACGACCTGCGGTTGTATTTGCGCGAGCTGGCCGGCAATGACAGTAGCGAAACAGTGTCACGTGTCAAATCCGATTACCGCGAAACCATGAGCCAGATGCTGCTGGACAATTTCACCCTCACCTGGACAAACTGGGCGCACCGGTATCACAGTGTGGCCCGAAACCAGAGCCATGGCTCACCGGGAAATATACTGGACTTGTACGGAGCGGTTGATATACCGGAATGTGAAACATTCGGCTCCAGCAAATTTGATATACCCGGCCTGCGCCGCGATAGCGCCGACGTGCGCAATGTAGACCCCGATCCCATTATGCTGAAGTTTGCTTCCTCGGCGGCGCATGTCAACGGGAAGCCCTACACAACTTCCGAAACATTTACCTGGCTGGCCGAGCATTTCAAAGGATCGTTATCGCAATGCAAACCGGAGCTTGAACAGGTATTCCTCTCGGGTGTGAACCATGTATTCTTTCATGGCACAACGTATTCGCCGGAAGACATTCCGTTTCCGGGCTGGTTGTTTTATGCATCCACCAATTTTGTGCCGTCCAACAGCTTCTGGCCGCACCTGGGCGGGCTCAACACCTATATCACCCGCTGCCAGTCTGTTTTACAATCCGGCAAGCCGGACAACGAACTGGTTATCTACTGGCCCATTTATGATGCCTGGAGCAGCAATAAAGGTCTCGACATGCCCATGGCCGTTCACGGCATCAGTGAGTGGCTGCGCCCTACGAATTTTTATAAATCGGCCGTGGAACTGCAGGAAGCCGGTTACTCCTTCGATTTTATATCGGATAAGATGCTTTCACGGGCAAGCGTAGCAAACGGGCAGATCATGACCGCCGCCGGCGCACAAAGCCGTAAAGTATTGGTGGTGCCCCAATGCCAATACATGCCACCGGCAACATGGAAGAAAATATTGCAGCTGGCCAACGAGGGGGCTACCATCGTCATTCAACAATTGCCGCAGGACGTACCCGGGCTGGATGAACTGGAATCCCGCCGTCAAAAACTGAAGAATTCAATAGGCGCTCTTCATTTTACAGATGCGGGCAACGGCATACAAAAATGCAGTACCGGCAAAGGGCAGGTATTACTCGCCGTCAATGTGCAGGCAGCGCTTGAATATAAGGGCATCGGCGGGGAAGCACTGGTAAAAACCGGTTTAAAATTCATCCGCCGGCAAATACCCGGTGGCAAATATTATTACCTCGTAAACCACAGCGCAAAAACCATCGATGCAAACATCCCGCTCAACCTCGGCGCCGCAACTGTTTTGATCATGGACCCGCAAAACGGGGATTATGGCAAGGCCGCTTCAAGTCTTTCCGGCGGCAAAACAATGGTGCATGTGCAAATGCAACCGGGCGAAGCCCTTATTTTAAAAGCAACTGTCGCCGGCCTCCAGGCAGCGGCATGGAAATACATCGGGCAATCAGCAGCGCCAATAACACTGGCCGGCGAATGGAACCTGCATTTCACGAACGGCGGTCCCGTATTACCCGCCGACCGCACATTAACCGCCTTAGGTTCGTGGACAAACGCACAGGATACGGCAGCTATCTCTTTTTCTGGAACCGGCGTATACAGTACCGCATTTGAGCTTCCCGCAACGATGGCGCCCGATTACCTGCTTGACCTGGGCAAGGTATGCGAAAGCGCACATGTATACATCAACGGGAAAGATGCGGGTATATCCTGGAGCATTCCTTTCAGTGCACGGGTGGGGCGATATCTCAGGCCCGGCAAAAATATTCTTACCATCGAGGTATGTAACCTGATGGCTAACCGCATCCGTTATATGGACCAAAACAGCATACCTTGGCGAAAATACCATGAAATCAATTTTGTAAACATCAATTACAAACCCTTTGATGCCTCAAAATGGGATATTATGCCATCGGGGTTGATAGGGCCTGTAACACTGACCCCGCTTATTATGAAGCCATAATTATCATATAAAGTAACCGCAATTAAACCCTGGTAAACATTGTACAAGATGAAGGATGGAAAAATGCCCGGCCGCCTGGCCCTGCTAACAGTATTTATTGCCTGCAGCCTGGCGGGCCGGGCGCAGGACAATGAAATACCACCGCCCTGCCCATTCGTATTTACCATGCATAAAAGAGGTGAAAGCCAGGCCATCCGCTATGCCGCCAGTCATCCCCTCGATAAATTGGATACCGCCATTACCACCCTGTTAATTTATATCCACGGCACAAAGCGGGATGCGCTCGGTTATTGTGGGTATGCGGAGCATATGGCCAAATCGGCCCGGCGGAAAAAACAAACACTGGTGATTTCTCCCCAATATTCCAATGCCGGCGATTTGGATCATTACAAACTGGCGAATGATTTTTTGTATTGGAAAAAAGCGGCCTGGAAAGATGGTTATACTTCCACGACCGAAGCAGGCCGGCCCCAGCACATCGGCATGAGTTCGTTTGAAGTCATGGATTCACTGGTAAACTTTGTGCTGACCTCCAATCATTTTCCGAATATTAAAATGGTGGTTATTTCGGGTCATTCGGCCGGCGGCCAGTTTGTACAACGGTATTCGGCTACAACGCCCATTCCCGATCTGTTGACAGGATACCGGTTCCGGTTTATCGTGATAAACCCGGCTTTCTATATGTATCCCGATGACAAACGGCCGATAGGCAAACTAACCTGGTCCGTACCCGATATCACGGCATGCCCAACCTACAACAACTATCCAAGGGGACTAATAAATCTTAACACATATGCAAAGGCCACCGGCGCAGCCCGCATCCTGGACAATATGGTGCACAGGGATATTGTTTTCTTACTGGGCGAAGATGATACCAGGGAAGAGGAACTGGATGTAAGCTGTGGGGCCAACCTGCAGGGGCCTGAGCGGTTGGATCGGGGCGCAAACTACATCACCTATATCATGAGCTTTCCCGGGTATATCTATAAGAAGAATTATGATATTGTGACCGGCAGCGGCCACAATCCCGATAAGATGATTAATTCTTCGGAGGCTAAAAAATGGGTTTTTGGAAAGTAACGCCTGCTGAAAAGGGCGCGTTACTTATCCAGTACCCGCTCGCTGATTTTGCCGGTTTGCCTGTGTTTTAATATGAGTTTTTTTGCGCCGTAATGGGTCATTTCTTCTTTTACGAGCCAGTGTTCTTCATCGAATGCAGTAAGATGGCTGTCTTTACTGATACCGGTTTTACCTCTCCATACCGGCAATTGAACGGGTTCCCATAATTTGGTTTTGGCGGAGCGGTATGCCGCATCCAGGATGGCATTCACTACGTAGCCGTCGTAGAATGTTTCCCGTGGCGGCAGCTCTTTTTCCATGGCGTTAAACATATCGGCAAACATATGGTTGTAGCCAAGCTCATTCAGTTCGTCACCTACCGGGAACAGCCATCCCGTATTGCTCTCGGCTTTTTCCGCTATATAATCGGCTCCCTTGCCGGTAGTAAACATTTCCAGCCCGGTGCGTAAAAAATTATTGCTCCAGATAGTACCCTCCGTGCCCATTACTTCATCCCGCAGGTCAAGGCCGCCGCGAAAAGTCCAGCTTACTTCAAACTGGCCGATGGCGCCGTTTTCATATTTTACCAGTCCTATGGCATGATCTTCCGCATCAATGGGCTTTACCTGTGTATCGGCCCAGCACATGACTTCCAGCGGTTTTATATCCTTGCCGATAAAAGTCCGGGCTATCTCCACGCAATGACAACCCAGGTCGAGAATACAGCCCCCGCCGGCCTGTTCCATATCCCAGAACCAGTCGCTGTGCGGGCCGGGGTGTGTTTCTCTTGATTTTGCCCAGAGTATTCTTCCCAGGGCGCCGTTTTTTACACTCTCGTATGCTTTCAGGAATTTGGGCGTATAAACAAGATCTTCCAGGTACCCGTTGAAGATGCCGGCCGCTTCAACGGCTTCCAGCATACGCTGTGCTTCTGCTGCATTCCTGCCCAGCGGTTTGGTGGTGATGACTGCTTTTTTGTATTTGCAGCAAAGCATGACGGCTGCTTCATGCAGGTTATTGGGAAGGGCAATACACACCACATCGGCATTGGAATAAGCAATCGATGCTTCCATGCTGGTGGTCCAGTGTTCGCACGCATAATCCCGGGCAAACTTTTGGGCGCTTTCTTCGCGGCGGGAATAAATGCTGACAATTTTGTCTTTGCTTCTTTGCCCCTGGATGGATTCGGCATAAAACCTCCCTATAAATCCCGAACCGAGCATGGCGATCCTTGTCATGTGATGTATTATTTATAAGATGATAGTTGCCCGGCAGCCGCCGATGTAACCGGTTTTGCGGTGTTTTCTTTAAAAAATAAAACAAAAAGGACCAGCACAATAGCTGCTATCCCTGCAGGCGTCATCCATATCTGCTTCCATTGATGTACCTGGCCATGGGTAAAATATTGGGTCACATAGCCCGAGAGCAGGGTGCCTATCCACATACCAATGCCATAGGTAGCCATGGTAATCATCCCCTGTGCCTGGCTTTGTATTTTTACGCCCGCCTTGCTGTCGGTATAAATCTGGCCGGTTACAAAGAAAAAATCAAAGCAGATGCCGTGTAAAATAATGCCGGCAAAGAGCATCCACAGGCCGGCGCCGGCATCGCCATAGGCAAAAAACAGGAATCGTACGGCCCATGCCGCCATGCCCAGTACAATCATCCATTTTACGCCCAGCCTCCGGAAGAAAAAGGGAATCAATAAAATAAAAAATGCTTCCGAAAACTGCCCCAGGGTCATGTTGCTGGTCACATCCTTCATACCAGCTTCAGTCAGGTATAGATTGGTGAAGCTATAATAAAACGACAATGGAATACAGATAAGAACCGATGCAATAAAGAATACAACAAACGACCGGTCTTTAAAAAGTGAAAAAGCGCCGCTACCTGCAATGCCGGAAAAAGAAGCGGCCGTGTCTTTTGCCTGTGGCGGTGTTTTGGGGAGTGTAAAACAAAATAACCCCAGCAGGAGAGAGGCGATGGCGGCCAGTTTAAAAGTAAGTCCCAGTTCATCGGCCTTCAGTTGAAATACTTTATCAATCAGCCAGCCCGTGACTATCCAGCCGATGGTGCCAAACACCCGGATGGCGGCAAATTGCCTGTTGGGGTTGCTCATTTGCCGGAAGGCCACCGAATTGGCCAGCGCCAGGGTAGGAGCATAGAGCAGCGAATACAGCAATAATACCCAGGAAAAAGACGATGCATTTGTAATAGTGGTTAAATAATACAATACAGCTGCCCCGGCAAGATGCAGTATGCCCAGCACTTTCTGTGCATCAAAAAAGCGGTCGGCAATCATGCCGGTAAAAAAAGGAGAGATAATCGTGGCAATGGCCATAACGCTGTAAGCAGCCCCTATCTGGCTGGCGGTGGCATGCAGTGTTTTGTCCAGGTAGGTGTTCATCGTAACATACCATGCCCCCCAGATAAAGAATTCAAAAAACATCAGGGCGGACAGCTGAATGCGGATGCCTGGTTTCATTGGCCTGTCGGTTTTAGGTTACAACCGAATATAAGGAATATCCTTAAATAAACAGGCCATTACGCCATTAACCCGTCAGGGCAACAGCGCCTCATACAATACTTCCACGGTATGCAGCGCTTTTCTTCCCGTACCATCTTTTACCTGGTGGCGGCAGCTCGTGCCGGGAGCGGCAATGATGACATCTTCGGATTGTTTGCGCACGGTGGGGAAGAGTACCATCTCGCCAATTTTCATGGATAGATCGTAATGCTCTTTCTCGTAGCCAAAAGACCCCGCCATGCCGCAACAGCCGGAGGGAATGGTTTCCACTGTATAATTCTCGGGCAGGCTGAGCATGCTTACGGAAGCCGCAACGGATGACAATGCTTTCTGCTGGCAATGCCCGTGTAGCTGAATGGCTCTTTTTTCTTTGGTAAACCGGTCTTTCGTGATATTTCCGGCGGTTATTTCTTTTGCAATGAATTCGTCGATGAGGAAAACATTCTTTGATAATGCCTTTGCTTTCTCAAATTGCTCATCGCTGGCCAGGTCCACATATTCATCCCTGAAAGTAAGGATGGCCGAAGGTTCAATGCCTATCAACGGCGTTTCGGCCGTAACGAGGGGGCTTAATAAACCGATATTTTTATTGACGATCTTTTTTGCTTCCCGCACTAATCCCTTGGAGAGCCATGTCCGGCCGCTTTCTTCATGTTTGGGTATGATAACTTCATAGCCCAGTTTTTCCAACAGCAGGATGGCTTTCATCCCAATCTCCACATCATTGTAATTGGTAAACTCGTCGCAAAACAAGTATACCTTCCTGTTACTCCCCACCGCGCGGCTCCCAACCCTGGCGCCCGCCCATTTCTTCAAGGTTGTTTTATAAAGCGTGGGCATGGATCGTTTGGTGGCAAACCCTGAAAAGCGTTTAATTAAATTGCCGGTGAGGCTATTGGTTACCATAAAATTGTAGAAACCCGGCATAATAGCGCCCAGTTGTGCCGATTTGGTAAAATTGGCAATCAACTTTGAACGCAGCGGAACACCATTGGCATCATAATAATGCTGCAGGAATTCCGCCTTCAGCTTCGCCACATCCACATTACTCGGGCATTCCGATTTGCAGCCTTTGCAACTCAGGCAAAGGTCCATGACCTCGTATATTTCCTGGTGGTTAAACCTGTCTGTCTTTGTTGAATGTGTCAGGAACTCGCGCAGGATATTCGCGCGCGCACGCGTAGTATCCTTTTCATTGCGCGTGGCCATATAAGACGGGCACATGGTGCCGCCCGACAAATGGGTTTTCCTGCAATCGCCGGAGCCGTTGCATTGCTCGGCATGCTGCAGGATATCCTGGTCGTAGAAACGGAACAGGGTTTTAAACGCCGGCGTTTGCTGGCCGGGTTCATAACGCAGCATACTGTTCATGGGCGGCGTGTCTACAATCTTATTGGGATTGAAGATGTGTTGCGGATCCCAGGCCTGCTTGATGGCTTTCAGCAACTGGTAATTTTTTTTACCCACCATTTGTTCGATAAACTCGCCGCGCAGCCGGCCGTCGCCATGCTCACCGCTGAGCGAGCCATTGTATTTTTTTACCAGTGTGGCAATCTCCTCCGCAATGGTGCGAAACAATTGATTGCCTTCCTTTGTTTTGAGGTTGATGATGGGGCGCAAATGAATCTCGCCCGAACCCGCATGCGCATAATGCACCGAATGCAGGTTGTATTTTGCCAGTATGTCGTTGAAATCGCGGATATAGGCCGGCAGGTCATGTACGTCCACCGCGGTGTCTTCAATAACCGGCACCGCTTTTTCATCGCCGGGCAGGTTGCTGAGCAGGCCCAGCCCCGCTTTACGGAGCGTCCAGATCTTTTTGGTGTCTGCGCCAAACAGCAGGGGAAAATGATAGCCCAGCCCGGCCGCGCGCATATCGGCCTCTACCTGTTTTGCGATGGCCATGATCTCTTCCCTGTTTGAACGGGCAAACTCAATCACGAGGATGGCGCCGGGATCGCCCTGTACAAAGAATCGGTTTTTGCTTTGTTCTATATTCCCCTTGGTGCATTCCAGTATATAATGGTCTATCAGCTCGCTGGCGCTGGGTTTGTATTGCAGCGCAATCAGGTTGGCCCGCAGCGATTCATCGATGCTGTTAAAATGAACGCAGAGCAAACCGGTCTCCTTTGGCGGCAGCGGCACCACGTTCAGTTTTATTTCGGTGATGAACGCCAGTGTTCCCTCCGAACCGGCAATCAGCTTGCAAAAATTGAAATCGGGGCCGCCGGCGGTGAAAGGGGCGGTTTCCAGCAGCACGTCCACAGCGTACCCCGTGTTCCTTCTTTCAACGCTTTGCTTTGGAAACTCTTTTCTTATTTCTGCCTGGTTGTCGTAGTTGCTTAATAAACTGCGGACCGTTTTATAAATCCCGGCCTCAGCGCCGCCGCCTTCACATTTATCGTGAAATTCATTGATGCTAAGTGCTTTGAATACCGTTTCTGTTCCATCGCTCAGCAATGCTTTTATTTCCAGCAGGTGTTCGCGGGTGCTCCTGTATACAACTGAATTGGAACCGCAGGAGTTATTGCCTACCATACCGCCAATCATGGCCCTGTTGGCCGTAGACGTTTCCGGCCCGAAGAACAGGCCATGCGGTTTCAGAAACAGGTTCAGCTCATCCCTTATCACGCCCGGCTGCACCCTTACCCATTGCTCTTCGGTATTTAGCTCCAATATGCCTGTAAAGTGTTTTGAAACGTCTACGATGATGCCATTGCCCACTACCTGCCCGGCCAGCGAAGTGCCGGCGGTTCTCGGGATCAGGGATGTTTTTTCGGCATTAGCAAAAGCAATGAGTTTCTTAATATCTGCTGTTGACCTGGGAATGGCTACCGCCAGCGGCATTTCGCGGTAAGCCGAAGCATCGGTGGCGTAAAGGGTACGGGTGGTGATATCAAAATGCAAATCTCCTTCCAGTGTTGCTGCAAGTTGTTGTAGCCGGTCGTTCATTCTGCGATTATTTTGCTGAGACGGTTGCAAAAATACTTCCTTTTCCCGTCTTTCTTTAGGTAATCTTTAACGAAACACCCTTCCTGTTGAGAACGATATTTTGCCGTAATTTTAACCATTAAACAGCGATTATGCTCTTAAAGGGAAGCACTTTATTTATCCTTTCGCTGGCAGGTATATTTTGTGCCAGGGCCGGAAATATTTACGGATTTAATGCCACGCAGGCGGGAGATACGGTAAAGCTAATCCCCGGAACCTATGGCACTATCTGGATGAGTGCACCACCCGTAACCGGCAAAAGAACCATCATAGATGGGGCCGGCGCCACCATTACAGGAACCATCAACCTGCCCGATGTATTCCGCAACGTAGACCTGGTCAATTTTACGTTCTCGGGCGTATCGAACGAATGCTTTCGCTGGTCGCCCAATACCGCAACAGAGAAAGCCGGGATACAGGTGAAAAACGTTGCCATCAAAAACTGCACAGCCGATAAAACCGGGGCTTTTGTATTGTGGGGCACCTACAGCGACATCACCCTGGGACTTTCGCAGTCCCAAAACATAGAATTCAGCGGTAATATCATCACCAATTGCGCTACCAACCAGGTATTCTTCCTCACCAAATCCTATGGCCTCATCTGCCACGACAATAAAATACTGAATACCGGCAGCCCGGCGTATGATTCGGCATTCTCGCACGATGGCGTCTTTTTCCTGCGATGGTCGGATGGCGAGTTCTACAATAACACCATCCGGGGGCACAAAGGAAATGGATTCCGTATCTATCCCTCGGGCATTGCCAGGGGGATCCGCGGCCTGGTTAAAATCCATGATAATTTTATTGCCGACGGCCGTGCCCACAGCGCCGTTGAAACAAATGGCAATAATTCACCTGCCGGCTACAATGCCGATATTTTTGTCACCAACAATACCTTTGGCAACCTCGCCGCCGGTGCCTATCACAGCGCAGGCCTGTCGGCCTACCCGCAGCCGTCTGGGAGCAGGGTATATTTCGAGAATAATATTGTATTCAATACCGATTTCAACGATACAAAAGGCGGTGGATTATCTTCTGCCGTAAAGGCCATTTTCACGGATACGAATACGAAAACAGACAGCGATATCAACAACTGGTATTACGATTCGGCCGAGTCCGCCGGCGTAGACGTGGCCACCGGCAAATTGCTTCCTTCCAGTCTCCAATATGGCAAGGCGGGCGCATGGAAAACTTCTGGAATAGTGAGCGCCCCGGCAATGAAATGAATTGGCCATTAAGCTATATAGACTATAAAACGATATGGTATTGAGTGTTATAAGTGAATACCCAGGTTTATTTGGTTCGCTGGTATTGACCTATAAATGAATTATTTTTTTTATTGATGCGTATAATGCCATAAATTCATGTGTTAGCTGGACTTTTTAGAACCACCCCCTCAATTAAAAATAATGGGAAATCAAAGCAATCAACCGTCTCCGGCAAGCATCATGCAAATCGGAACTGGTTTCTGGGCATCAAAAATTTTACTATCTGCCATAAAATTCCAATTGTTTACCCGGTTAGCCGAACATAAGAAAATGCCCGGGAAAGACATCAAAAGTGCTTTAAATTTAAACTGTACTGACCGGCACATGTACGATTTTTTAGATGCCCTGACCGTATTTGGATTTCTTAATCGTGAAGGAATATTGGAAACAGCTGTTTATTCCAATTCTCCTGATACAGATACCTTCCTGGACCAAAAGAAGCCATCTTATATTGGAGGCATTCTTGAAATGATGAATAACAGGTTATATGGGTTCTGGGGCAATCTTGAAGAAGGTTTGAGTACGGGGCTTCCTCAAAACGAAGCAAAAAAAGGACAGGATTTTTTTGGGTTAATTTACCGGGACCCAAATAAGTTAAGGGAGTTTATTAATGCCATGAGTGGAATACAAATGGGCAACTTTATGACATTTGCACAAACTTTTGATTTTTCAAAATATAAAACATTGACAGATATTGGCGGCTCAGCTGGTTTGTTGTCTTTGATGGTGGCAAAGCACCAGGCGCACATGACTTGTACTACTGTTGACCTTCCCCCTGTTGAGCCGATCGCTTTGGAAACCATTCAAAAATTTCAATTGACAGGCAGGGTAAAAGCGCAAAGCGGAGATTTTTTTGCCGACGCTTTTCCTCCTGCTGATATTGTTACGATGGGAAATATCCTGCATGATTGGGATGAAGAAAAGAAAATAATGCTCATGAAAAAAGCGTATGAAGCATTGCCGGCTGGCGGAGCTTTTGTCGCCATTGAAGGCATCATAGATGATGAAAGAAAGCAAAATGCATTCGGCATGATGATGAGCTTAAACATGCTGATTGAAACCGGAACCGGCTTTGATTACACATTTGCCGATTTCAACAAGTGGGCAAAGGCCGTTGGGTTTAAATCAACCTCATTACTTGCATTGGCTGGGCCTTCAAGTGCGGCAATCGCTTACAAGTAAGGAGATAGGGGAAGTGATGTATCTTTAAGCTAAAGCAACCTGATAAACCGTGTCCATAGATAAATTATTTGCCAGCTTTGACAGGTACCTTCCCCTGGATGAACCGGAAAAAGTGGATTTAAAAGAGAGAGTAATTGAGCGGAAGATTAAACGAAGACAGTTCATTCTGACCGAAGATGAGGTGTGCAGGCATTACACTTTTGTCGCCGATGGATGTTTCAAGGTGTTCCAGGCCGACAAAAAGGGCGTAGAGCACAACCTGCAATTTGCTGCGGAGAATGACTGGATCATGATTGTAGACAGCTTTTATTCCGAAAAGAAAAGCAAGGTAAATATCGAGGCGGTGGAGCCTTCCACTATTTTCCAGTTGAGCAGGCCGGACCTTATTTATTTCTTCAGAACGTATCCAAAGTTCGACCGGAATTTCAGGGTAATCGTGGAGTCGAAGTTTGCCGAATTGGAGAACCGGTTGTTGCAAATTGTCAGCTCTACCGCCGAAGAACGGTATCTTTCCTTCTTACGTCAATATCCCGCGTTATCGCAAAGATTGCCCAATACCCAAATAGCCTCCTACCTTGGAATCACCCCGGAATTCCTGAGCAAGATCCGTAAGGAACTGTCACAGAAAACAAGCCGCCCTTAAACTATATTAAGCCTGTTTATTAAACTACCTTATAAGTCGGCTCCATGATGACGCACTAGATTTGTACTATAAAAAAACAAATCATGGAAGACATATTACAATTCAGGGAAAGCTATGACCAGAAGCCGATCCCCTATGACTATGAGCCAACGGTATCTATAAAACAGGTTATGATCGAAGGAGTAAGCTGTTACTGGTTTACTCCGGAAGAGCCGTCTCCACACAGGATCATTATTTACCTGCATGGCGGCGGCTTCGCCGCGGGGTCTGTCAAAACGCACGGAAGGATGGCCAGTCACTTTGCAAAGGAACTACAGGCGGAAATTCTTTTTATCGACTATGCCCTGGCGCCGGAGAATCCATATCCCGCCGGTCTGAATGACCTGGTAACGGTTTACCGGGAATTGGCCAACCGTTATCCGGGATACCGGATAGACTTCATTGGCGACAGTGCCGGAGGTAGCCTGGTCGTTTCCGCCATTGGAGAAATGCTCAAAATACATCTCCCGCTGCCCGACGCTGTCGTATTGATCTCTCCATGGATCGACCTGGAATGCGGCAATCCGTCGATGGAAGAAAACGCCCGGCTGGACAGCTCCATCAACAGGGACATGCTCCAACTATTTGCCCGGGCTTATACGGGCGGCGTCCCCCTCGAAGTGTCGAGTCCGAAAAACGCGTCGCTTACCCAATTTCCGCCCGTACTCATTATGGTGGGTGCCAATGAAATACTGTTGGATGACAGTAAGTATTTTTATAACGGCATAAAAGGTATCCAGGGCAAATCCAGGTTGAGTATCTACGACGATCAACCTCATGTGTGGCCAAAGAAGGACATTTACAAAGATGCTTCCCGGCGGGCACTGGCCGAGATTGCTGATTTCATCAGGGCATGAAAGTCCCCAATCGGGTTGCAGACCAAATAACTTTTTATACCTGTTCATCCGATAACCCCGGCCAGGGGACCGGGGGATATAACGTTTACCGGTATTTTCGTATTTTAGGGGTAACGCTAAACACCACCTAAGATGGGAAGACGCCTCCTTTATTTTACGGTATTTTGCCTGCTGAACTGTATTGCTTTTGGCCAGGATAGCATGACAAATTCGTTCGTAATAAAATATACCGGCTATAAAACCCACGTGTCGAATGAAACCAGGTTAAAGTTGGATAGCATTGCCGGGATAATGAAAATGAAGCCCGTTTATTTTTGCAAGGTAATCTTCTATTTCTGCGATGTCAGGGATATAAAACTCAAAGCGGCGCAATGGGACCGGCTAGATTATATAGCAAACTACTTGATAAAAAAGCAAGGCCTCGACGCAAACCGGATTATTATGAGTCACCTCGGGTATGAAGACGGTTGTGATCGTGTCAGGGTATTATTGACTGATAAAGGGCTGGACACGATGCATCTTTCTGCTCCCCATCCAAACCTTCGGAGAAAGGCCGCTGCTTCGGAGCCGAAGGTGGAGAAAGTAAGCCTGTAAAATAAAAGCCCCCGCAACAGCAAGGGGCTTTTACTTATTTTGCGGAGAGCCAGGGATTCGAACCCTGGATTGACCGGAGCCAATAACGGTGTTCGAGACCGTCCCATTCAACCACTCTGGCAGCTCTCCGGTTAGTTGATCGCTCAACTTTTTTCAAGGGCCTGCAAGATATCACTTAATATGTCATCTGCATACTCTAACCCCACAGAAATTCTAATTAATCCCGGCGTAATGTTTACTGCCAGCCGTTCCGCCTCGGTCAGCTTGGCGTGCGTGGTGCTGGCAGGGTGGGAGGCAATGCTCCGGGTATCGCCCAGGTTGGCTGTCAGCGACAGCATCTTTAGGGCATCCAGGAACTTACGACCGCTTTCCAGCCCCCCCTTCAGGTTGAAGCATACAATGCCGCCCCCGTTTTTCATCTGTTTTACAGCAATCGCATATTGCGGATGGGAGGGGAGAAAAGGATATTTCAACCATTCTATTTTTGGGTGTTTTTCCAGCGCTTTGGCAATGCGCAGGGCACTGGCCGAATGACGCTCCATGCGTACATCCAGCGTTTCCAGGCTGCGGCTCAGCACCCAGGCGTTAAACGGCGACATGGCCGGCCCGGTACTCCGGCAAAACAGGTAGATGTCGTTTACCAGGTCCTTTCTGCCGGCTACAACGCCCCCCAGCACCCGTCCCTGTCCGTCCAGCCACTTGGTGGCGGAATGTACAATCAGGTCGGCCCCAAACTCAATAGGCCGCTGCCCGATGGGCGTGGCAAAACAGTTGTCGACATTCAATATGATCCCGTGCTTTTTGGCCAGCGCACCCATTCGCTCCAGGTCGATGATATCCAGGCCGGGATTCGTGGGCGTTTCGAGATAAATCATCTTAGTATTGGGACGGATGGCCGCTTCCCAGGTGTCCGGCTCATTGGCCGCCACATAACTGTATTCTATGCCGTATTTGGGGAGGAACTTGCTGATCACGGTATGCGTGCTACCGAAAATGGAATTGCACGACAATAAATGGTCGCCTTTCTTCATCAGCGCCATAAAAGAAGCAAAGACGGCGCTCATGCCCGATGCCGTGGCATAGGCGGCTTCTGTTCCTTCGAGGGCGCAAATCCTGTCTGTAAACTCCTGTACGCTGGGATTGGAGAAACGGCTGTAAATATTATCATCCGTTTCATCTGCAAAAGCCGCCCGCATCTCCTCCGCATTGTCGAAACAAAAGCTGCTGGTCAGGAACAGGGGAGAAGAATGCTCCATTTCGTTGGTGAAATCGGTACGGGTGCGGATGACCCGGGTGGTGGGATGTTGATCCATGATGATGGCTTAAAGAAGAGACGTTTTTAAATTATTCGTTTTCATTGACTTACCATAGTAAAAGGCCCCAGGGCCGCCTGCTCGTTTACCACCAGGCTCCAGCTGATGGACGCCCCTGCCAGTTGCAGCGTTTTGGCCACGGAACAGTATTTTTCGACCGATAATTCACACGCTTTGCGGGCTTTTTCGGGATCGATATTGCCCGTCAGCTCAAAAACGAGGTTGATGGTTTCCCAGAGAGAGGGAACCAGGTCTTTTTGCCGATCGCCGCTTATTTTCATGGCAAATCCTTCTACCGGCTGCCGCTGTTTTTTGAGTATCGATACCACATCAATGCCGCTGCAGCCGCCAATGCCCATAAGCAGCATTTGCATGGGCCGCACGCCAAAATTGGTACCCCCGCCATCGGGGCTTGTATCCATCCGAACTACATGGCCGCCAGCATCTTTGGCCTCAAAACCATAATCTCCTTCCACACGTTTTATATCAATTTGTATCATTTCCTGAAATTTTTTACAAATGTAATCCATGCAGGCCTTTACTTTGTATTTTCAACTGCATACTTCTTAATGGACTATTTTCACTATAACCAGCCTTTTGCGCTGGAAACAGGTCAGTCACTTCCCGGAATCACCATCGCCTACGATACCTATGGTAGACTGAATGCCGATAAAAGTAACGTGGTTTGGATCTGCCATCACCTGACTGCCAATTCGTCGGTAGACGAATGGTGGCCGGGCGTCGTGGGCAAAGGGCATATTATTAACCCCGAAAAGTACTTTATTGTTTGCGCCAATATACTGGGCTCCTGCTATGGTACCACCGGTCCCGCCAGCATCGACCCCAAAACCGGGTCGCCTTATTATAACAGCTTTCCTTTTATTACCATCCGCGATATGGTCAATGCCCATATCCTGCTGCGCAAGCACCTGGGCCTGCCTTCCATCTATTTATTGATTGGTGGCAGCATGGGCGGTTACCAGGCATTGGAATGGTGCGCCATGGAAAAAGATACCATACGTCATTTGTTCCTGCTCTCTACCTCGGCCACCGAAAGCGCCTGGGGTATTGCCGTGCACACGGCCCAGCGGCTGGCCATCGAGGCCGATGGAACCTGGGGGGCACAAACTCCCGAAGCTGGCAGCAAAGGATTGAAAGCGGCCCGTGGCATTGGCCTGCTCACCTACCGGAATTATGGTATCATGGTAAAGAACCAAACCGACAGCGACGAAGAAAAACTGGACAATTACAAAGCTTCTTCCTATATCAATTACCAGGGCGATAAACTGGTGAAACGGTTTAATGCCTACAGTTACTGGAACCTGACCAAATCGATGGACAGCCATCACCTGGCCCGCGGCCGCGGCGGCAAAACATACGCTGTATTACAGGAGCTGACACAAAAAACACTTGTCATAGGCGTAACCAGCGATATACTCTGCCCGCTGGAAGAACAGCGGTTCCTTGCCCGCCACATACCCGGGGCCTCTTTGGTGGAAATCGATTCAACGTACGGGCACGATGGTTTTATGGTGGAGTCGGAAAAGATAGCCTACCATCTTTCTTCCTGGTTGCACATCGAGCCCTCGCCTTTATTGCATTAATGATGTAAATGCGACCATGCTTTTACAATGGTCATGGTACTGGTTAATATAACCAGCATGCCAATGGCGATGTACATGGTTCTTAATGGAAGCTTGCCAACCAGCCTTGCGGCAATGGGCGCGGCTATCAGTCCGCCCAGTATCAGCCCGGCTACCTCCGCTATCGGCAGGCTTTTCAGGAATATAAAAAAGGTAATGGAGCTGGTCAGCACCACAAAGAATTCTGCGAGACACACAGAACCGATTACATAACGCGCATTTTTTCTTTTTGAAATCAGCGTACTGGTTACCAATGTACCCCAGCCTCCGCCTGCAAAAGAGTCCATAAAGCCGCCCACAGAGGCCAGCCAGCCGGCGCGTTTTACCTTCGTTTGTTTATTGTTGCGTGCAAATGCCTTGCGTAAAATATAATAACCCAGGTAGATGGTGTAAAAAGAGAGTGGAATGCGCAGTACATCCGAATATTTCTGCCCGTAAAACGCCAGCGTCACGCCTAAAATAGCGCCCAGTATACCCGGGATCACGAGGGCACGGAAAAGTTTTTTATTGATATTGCCAAACCGGTGATGGCTGTAACCCGATACCCCACTCGAAAATACCCGCGCCGCATGCACCCGGCTGCTCACAATGGCCGGTGGCACCCCATTGGCCAGCAGGAAAGTGGTGGCGATGGTGCCATAACCCATACCCAGCGAGCCATCCGACATCTGCGCGATAAAACCCGTGAGCACCATGATCATAAATGTTTTGGAATCGACAACACCAGGCAACGATCGTACGCCTTCCAGTATTTTATGAAAAGGAACGAGCGAAAGCAAGGCATGCCCCAGTATCATAAATACAAAAGCGAATAAGCACCATTTCACGATGCGCTGCCATTTCTTTTCTTTTGGAATGGCCGGTGGATCCAATACAATCTGTTTGGCGGCGAGCACTTTCGTAATATCATTCAGCTTATTCACCTTCTCGGCAAAATCACCATTCATGCTTTTACGTATCGACTCCATATTGTCCAGCACCTCATCCATTTCCTCCGGCAGGGTATCGTTGAACGTTTCCTTCAGCCTTTTGGCGATGGTGGGCGATTTTCCATTGGTGGAAATGGCGATTTTAAGATTGCCTTTTTTTACGATGGAGCCCAGGTAAAAATCGCAAAGCTCCGGCTTGTCGGCCACATTCACGAGTATGCCGCGTTGCCTGGCATCGTTGCGTATCTGCGTGGCAGTTGGAATATCGTTGACCGCCACGATGACGATATCGGCGGTGTCGAGGTCGCTGCTGTCATACACTTTCTCCACCAGTTCCACGGTATCGTGATGAGCGGCTTCCTGTATAAGTTCTTCCGACAATTGGGTAGCTACTACGCGCACCTGTGTGCCGGGGGCATTGGCCAGCACGGCGTTTAGTTTTTCCAGCGCCACTTTTCCGCCGCCAATCACCAGGAGCGACAGTGTTTCGAGCTTAAGAAATACCGGAAACAGGCGGTTGCTGTCCCTGGGTGCTGTAAGCGGTGGTGATGGTATCGAAGATGGTATTTCCAATGATTACTTTTTTAGGTCCGCCCTGGTCAAACGGGGAACCTGAATAGTCCCCCAAATATATAGAATAATACCCGGATAGCCTTATTTTAAGAGCCCGTCCAGGGTAATGGCCACATAATATAATCCGCCCAGGGTGGGACCGCCGGCGTATTGTATATAACGATGGTCAAGAATATTGGACCCACCCACTTTTATAGTGGCTTTTGCCTTGGGTACCCGGAAATTTACCTGTGCGTCCAGCGTGCTGAACGACGAAATCGTGCCGGTTACCAGCGGGCTTTCCCAGAGGAAACTGTCCTGCCAGCGCCAAACCACGTTAAAACCAATGTTTTTCACGATTTCACGGTTGCCAAACGAAAGATTGGTCGACCATTTGGGCGTATTGAAACCGGTCACAAAAATATCGTCCGTTTTATTTGATTTCATCTCGTTCAGGTTCACCACGCCGCCGATGGTATATTTCTTATAGAAATTATACGTGGCCGATAATGCCGAGCCAAAATTATGATACGTATTTTTTGCGTTGGTATAAACACGGTACCGGGCCTGCCCCTGGCTGGCAGCCGTAGTGCCGGTAGCGGTGGTGGCGTCCCGGTTCCTGTCCAGCATGGCCAGCACGGCGGCATCCGATCCTACGGTGGTGCCAATGGGCACATACACCTGCACCTGGCCAAGGAAACCATCGTAGGTATTGCTGTAGGCATCGATGTCTACAATCAGTTTGTTGTCAAGCAACACGCTTTTATAACCTGCTTCAAAAGAGGTGATCTTCTCCGGCCTCGCGTTGGGCAGGTTGGCCCAGTTGAGCAGGTTGCGGTTGGCCAGTGCGGCGGCATCTGTATTTCCCTGGGCGGCTACGGCGGCATTGAAGTTGACAACCGAGGCCTGCGTGTAGCTGTTTTCGAGATAACCCAGCCCTTCGTTGATAAAGGGTAAGCTGCCCACGCGTTTTACACGGCCGTTGTTTACATACGACAATGCTTCAAACAGGGCGGGGAAGCGATACCCCAACTGATAGGTAAAACGAAAATTATGTTTTTCTTTAAAGGTATACACCGCGGCGAGCCTTGGGGTAAACTTAGGATCGAACTCGGGGTTGTAATCCCAGCGCAGCGAACCGAATACTTTCAGCTTTTCATCGAGGAAGGTTTTGGTGAGCTGCGTAAACGCGCCGAATTTTTTATAATATACGTTGCTGCCAAAGCTGCCGTCTTTTTCCGGCGTATTGCGATCGGCGATAGGGCGTGAAAAATCCACGAAGTTATTCCCGTCGGGGATGATTTCGTAGATGCGCGCATCACCGCCCAGCAGCAGGCTGAATATTTTTGTGTACTTCGACAAATCCCATTGTGCCTCGGTGTGGTACATACGGCTTTTTTGTACCAGTGCCGCGCCCCCGGTTACCGGTGCATTGGGAATGGAACTCGATTTAATATCCCAGTTGTTGAGTTTGGTAATGGTATCCACCAGCCGGTTAAACCGGTCGGTGCCCGGTTCCGCACGGCCCGCATCGGCTTGCTGGCGGGCATATGCTGTCGCAGCCGCGAGATAAGAAGAACTTATGTTTGTACTGTGGTCGGCATTGTGGTCGATGGCATACTGGTTCAGCGCATTTTTATACTTGGTGCCCCAACTGGTAGCGCTTTTTGTATCGGTGGCTCCGCCGGTATACAGGTCAAGATTGTCGGCCAGCGGTTTTACATTGTAAGAATCACCGGTATTTTCTATAGATACATAACTGCGAACAAGGAAATTGTTTCCTTTTATTTCGAGCGCATGGTTTTGTACCACTACGTTTTGCAACCTGATTTTATTACCACGCTGGAAAACGCCGTCCATGGTTCCCACGCGATAGGTATAAGCCAGCTCCACTTTGTCGGAAGGTCGGTAATGGAAGGCCCCGTCAAATTTGATATTGCGTACCTGCGGGCTCACCAGGTCTGTTTCCCAGTAACCGGTACGGGCCACGCGCAGTGTTTGGTTGGCCTTGCCATCAACGGTAAGACCGCCAACCGATACAAGATTGCTGCCGGCCAGTGCATCGTCGCCATATTTGTTCCAGCCGTCGAAAGCGGTATTGGCGGCGCCATTCAGTGCGGGAAAACCGGGGTTGGCGCTGTTCAGGTTGTTCGGGTTCTGGTCCAGCCGCGTATTGCTACGCCAGTCCGTGCCCTGCATGAAACCGAAATTCAGTTTGAACGCAAATTTATTATTAAAGGCTTTGGCATAGCGGATGGCCGACTCCGTCAGGATGGCCGGGTCATGGTCAATACCGTCTACATGGTTGATGCCTGTTTTCTGGTACAGGCTGAGGCCCTGGCTCGAGAAGGGACTCCTGGTGAGCAGGTTGGCCATGCCGTTGATGGCGTTCATGCCATACAGCGCGGAAGCTGCGCCGGGCGTGATTTCCACACTGGCAATATCCAGTTCGGTGGGTCCGATGGCATTACCCAGCGGCACACCCAGGGTGGCGGCCTGCATGTCGACCCCATCCACCAGCTGCATAAAGCGGAAATTATTGGGAATATTAAACCCTCTTGTATTAGGTATTTTGAAGGTAAGACTCGACGTGGTCATCTGCACGCCTTTTATATTTTCCAGCGCATCATAAAAACTGGGCGAAGCGGTTTCGCGGATGGCGCGGATATCAAGCTTATCAATGGCCACCGGCGATCGAAGGATGCTTTCCGGCACGCGGGAGGCGGTTACCACCAGCTCATTGCCCAGCACAGTCTGTGTGCTCAGGGCTATCTGCAAATCGGAACCGAGGCTTTTTACCTCGAACTCGCGCTGGCTGAATCCTACCGAGGAAATCACCAGGGTAAAGGGGATTTTTGACCGCGTGCGTAGTACAAAGACCCCGTCTTTGCCGGTAATGGTGCCGCTCACCGACCCCTTTACCTGTACACTCACATCCGCCAGGGGCTCCTTTTTCTCCTGGTCGGTCACCTTGCCGGAAATTTCGATGATGCCGGGCTGCTGCGCCACCGCAGCAGTGCCCATAAGCAGGAATGACAGGAAAAGGATAAGATTTGCTTTGGCCGAAACTGCCAGGCGCAGTATACGCTCATTTCTCATACAAGAGTTGTTTAAAGATGTTGGTGATCCGTGTTAAGGGTTGGTTTTAATTAGTCCACTAAATTAGTTGGTTTTGTTTAGTCCACCAAAATAATAGGCTATTAGTGCATAAAAAAAGCTCTTTTTTATATTGTCGTAAAAAAGAGCTAAAGGGCCGGTTTTGCCTTGTTACCGGCCGTTCTGTATTTTATACCAGTTGCTTTCTCAGGGTGAAATCGCCGAACGACTCGTTTTTCTTTCTTTCTTTTTTGAAACTGCCGAAAAGGCCGTCCAGCTCGGCCAGGATATTTTCTTCATCCAGGCTTTCCTTATATATCTTGTTCAGCCGGAAGCCCTCGTGGTCGCCACCCAGGTGCAGGTTGTAACGGCCGGGGCCGGTGCCTACAAAGCCAATCTCGGCGGCATATGAACGGGCGCAGCCATTAGGGCATCCCGTCATACGGATGATGATGTTTTCCTTTTCCAGTTTGTGTTTTGCCAGTGTGGTTTCAATTTTAGACAGCAGGCTGGGCAAATAACGCTGCGCCTCCGCCAGCGCCAGCGGGCAGGTAGGCAGCGCCACGCAGGCAATCGCGTTTTTGCGGATAGCCGTAGCGTTTTCAGTATGGGCAATGACCCCGTATTCTTCCAGTATTTGCTGTATGGCGGCCTTGTCTTCTTCTTTGATATCGCTGATGATGAGATTTTGATTGCTCGTAAAGCGAAAGGTAGGCTTACCGGTTTCGGCTACTTTGAGCATAGCTGTTTTCAGGGCTATCTTTTCATCGTCCAGCACCCGGCCGTTTTCTACATACACGGTATAATACCACAAACCCCTGCTGTCCTGCTGCCAGCCGTAACGATCGGTGCGGCTGGTAAACGTAAATGGCTTGGCCGCTTCCAGCTTAAAGCCGATGCGCTTTTCCAGTTCTTCCCGGAACGCGTCTACACCCATCCGGTCTATCGTATATTTTACGCGCGCCAGCTTACGATCGCTGCGGTTGCCAAAATCACGCTGCACGGTCAATACCTCGTATACGGCTTTCATGGTTTTTTCACCGGCCTCTACGTAACCAAGCACGCTGCCCAGCCGCGCATAGGTGTCCGGGTTGCCATGGGTGGTAGACAGGCCACCGCCAACGGCTATATTAAAACCTTTCAGCTCGTTCTTTTCGATGATGGCAATCAGCCCCAGGTCGTTGGTAAACAGGTCCACATCGTTGTTCGGCGGGATAGCGATGCCTATTTTAAACTTGCGGGGCAGGTAGCGATCCTGGTACAGCGGGTCGTCTTCTTCCTTTTTATCGGCAATCTTTTCTTCGTCCAGCCATATCTCATAGTAAGCTTTTGTTTTGGGCATCAGCATTTCGCTGATGTTTTTGGCATAAGCGAATACCTGCTCGTGAATAGGCGATTCATGGGGGTTCGAGCTGCAGGATACATTCCGGTTGATATCGCCGCAGGTGGCTATTGAATCCAGCTTTGCTTCTACAAACGATTGTATGGTGGGCTTTATCTTCGATTTGATGATGCCATGCAGCTGTACGGTTTGCCGCGTGGTGATCTTGATAACGCCGGTGGAATTATGACCTGCTACTTCATGCATGGCTACCCATTGGGCGGCATTGAGGAAACCGCCCGGCAGGCGCAGCCGGATCATAAACGAATAGAGCCGGTCCAGTTTTTTGGCCGCCCTTTCTTCCCGGCGGTCACGGTCATCCTGCTGGTACATGCCATGAAATTTTACCAGGGCCTGGTCGTCTTCCCGGATGGCGCCGGTCAGTTCGTCCTGCAGGCTTTCACGCAGGGTGCCACGCAGCCCGTCACTCGCTGTTTTAATCTTTTCTATCGGCGATAAGTTCTTATGGTCGCTCATGGGTTATTTTTAATAAACGTCTTTCAAATACCTTCCTTCTTCTTTCAGTTGGTCGAGAAACTGCTGTGCGGCGTCTGTTGACTTATTGCCAAAAGTTTCTATGATTTCGAGCAGGCAGTTCTCCACATCCACGCTCATGGGTTCCTTAGCCCCGCACAGGTATAAATAAGCGCCCGATTCCAGCCAGTGATACAGGTCGGCGCCGTGCTGCTGCATTTTGTGCTGTACATATATCTTTTTGGCCTGGTCACGCGAAAAAGCAACATTCATTTTGGTGAGCACACCCGTTTCCACCCAGTTCTGCATCTCCGTCTGGTACAGGAAATCGGTGGCAAAATGCTGGTCGCCAAAAAACAACCAGTTCCTTCCGCTGGCGCCGGTAGCATCCCGCTCGGCCAGGAAGGCGCGGAAAGGGGCGATGCCCGTGCCGGGCCCTACCATGATAACGTCTTTATCGGCGGCGGGCAACCGGAATTGGTTGTTCTTATGTACATAAAACTCCATTTCGGCATTCTCAGGCAGGCGCGACAGGTAATCGGAGCAAAGCCCGTATTTCAGTTCTTCATTCACCCGAAACTTGTCCCGGGCCACCGTCAGGTGCACCTCGCCGCCATGCGCTTCGGGAGAGGAGGCAATGGAATAAAGGCGGGGTGTTATAGGCTCCAGTATCTCCAGCACATCTTCGAACTGCGTTGTATCGCTTACGGGATATATCTTCAGCAAATCGAGCAGGTCGATCCGGGTAGCTGGTATTTCCTGCTGCACGATGGCGGAATATTGTTTTACCACGCGCTCGGGCATATGAAAAATACTCAGTTTCTTTTTCAGCAGGTCGGCTATATATTGCAGGCCGCCGCGGTATTCAATCTTCGCCAGCGGGTTGATGCCAGCCAGTAAAAGAATGGCGTCCACTACGGCAGGATCATTTTCAGGTACGATGCCAATGGAATCACCGGGCAGGTATTCAAGCCCTTCGGCGCCAATTTCTATATGATGCGTTTCTTTGCTGCTGCCCCGGTCGCTCAGGTTCACATTGCTCAGTATGGTGCCGGTATATGTTTTCTTGCCAGTGCTCTTTTTGGGCGCAGCCGGTGTTGCCACAGGAGCTGCTGTTTCACTGCCGCTGACCGATTGCAACACGCCGGCGAACCAGCCGTTCGCATCTTCGTCAAAATCGACATCGCATTTCTGCAGGGCTGCGATGCGCTTGCCGCCCAGTTTCTGCAGCTGGGCATCTACATCCTCACCCGCCTTGCAAAACAAAGGATAGCCGGTATCGCCCAGGGCCAGCACGCTGTATTTGAGTTTTTCGAGCTTAAAACCATTCAGGTGAATATGATCGTAAAACTTTTTGGCAGCAGCAGGTGGCTCTCCATCACCCTGTGTACTAATGATGGCCAGGAAATGTTCTTCCTTGGGCAAATCGCTGACGCGGTATTGATCCAGGCTCACCAGCTTAGCCGTAATGCCGGTCTTCTTTGCCTTTGCGGCAAACTCCGTTGCCAGCCGTTTGGAATTGCCCGTTTCAGTACCATAGGCAATCGTGATCTTACCCACGGCAGGTTTTACAGGCAACGAAGTTTCCTGTTTGGCGCCTGTCTGTGTCAGCAAACCGGAAATATAGCCATTCATCCAGATGAGTTCTTCCTTCGTGGAATGGCTGATAAGTTCCAGCAATGTTTTCAGTTTCGGTTCTCCCAGCATCTCGTGCTTTTTACATTTAACAATATGGGTCCTATGCGCTCAGCGCAACAGGTCCGCTGTGGACGGCCGCTTTTATTTCAGCCACCGGTTTAAAATAATAGTCTTTACTGCCGCTGTCGGGCAGCCAGGCAAATTGTTCGTGCAATGCCACCACCTTGCCGATGATCACCAGCGAAGGGGAAACAAAGCGCTGTCCTTTCAACCTTGTTTCATAGTCATACAGGCTGCAGGTATGAATATGCTGCATCGGCGTAGTGGCCTGTTCGGCTACGGCCAGCAGTTTTTCGGGGGCAATATGGTATTCCACCAGTTTGGCCACGAGGGTATCGAGCGTCTCGGACGACATATAAAATACCAGCGTATCATCGGTTGCCGCCAGTTCTTTCCAGTAGGCTTCCGTTACCACATCCGATTTGTAATAGGTGAGCAGGCGCACCGCGGTAGAATGCCCCCTTGCGGTGAGCGGTATGCCCGCATAGGCTGCCGCGCCCAGCGCAGCGCTGATGCCCGGCACGATTTCGTAAGGGATATTGTTTTCTGTCAATACCTGCAGCTCATCCAGTATGTTGGAGAAAACGGATACATCCCCGCCTTTCAGGCGCACGGTATATTTCCCTGCCCGCGCATATTCCACCAGCAGTTCGTTGATCGTCTCCTGCGGGGTGGACACGCCACGGCGGCATTGTTTGCCCACATAGATGATGTCAGCCGAAGGCGACACATAGGCCTTCAGGATAGCATCGCTTACCAGCCGGTCGGTCAGTACCACGTCCGCCTGTTGCAGGCAGCGGGCGGTCTTGACCGTTACCAATTCCGGGTCGCCGCAACCGGCGCCGGCCAGTATCACTTTACCAATTTTTGCAGGCTGTATCATGAGCTGTTCCTTTTTCAGTTAAAACAATCCTTCAATAGACAAATAGCGTTCGCCCGTATCATAGTTGAACGTCAGTATCTTCGCACCCTTGGGTATTTCAGGCAGTTTCTTTGCCACAGCCGCCAGGGCAGCTCCGGTTGAAATACCTACCAGCACGCCCTCCTCTTTGGCAAAGCGTTGTGCATAGCTAAATGATTCTTCCTTGCTGACCGCTATGGTGCCATCCAGTATTTTGGTATTTAATATGGACGGGATGAAACCTGCGCCCAATCCCTGTAGAGGGTGGGGGCCGGGTGCGCCGCCGCCAATCACCGCCGATAGTTCGGGCTCTACGGCAAATACCTTGAGGTTCGGGAATTTTTTCTTCAGCACTTCTGCCACACCGGTTATATGCCCGCCGGTACCCACACCCGTAATGATATAATCGAGACCTTCAGGGAAATCCTTTAATATTTCCTTCGCTGTTGTTTTACGGTGTACTTCCACGTTGGCCTTGTTGTCAAATTGCTGCGGCATCCATGCATTGGGGGTCTGCGCCACCAGTTCCTTTGCTTTTTCAATGGCGCCCTTCATGCCTTTCTCGCGCGGCGTCAGTTCAAAAGAAGCGCCGTACAATGCCATCAGTCTTCTGCGCTCGATGCTCATGCTCTCGGGCATAACCAGTATGAGGGGGTATCCTTTCACGGCGGCTACGATGGCCAGCCCGATACCGGTATTGCCGGAAGTAGGCTCGATGATCACGCTGCCGGGTTTGAGTATGCCTTTCTTTTCGGCGGCTTCTATCATCGACAGGGCAATCCGGTCTTTAATGCTGGCGCCGGGATTATTGCGTTCCAGCTTGATCCACACCTCATGGTCCTGGCCCAGCAGTTTGTTTACCCGCAGGTGAGGCGTTTTACCTATCGTCTCTAATATATTATTGGCTCTCATTTCGTCGATTTTTCTGGTTTAGATAACAAAGTTTAAGGCTTCCGGTAAGGGATTATTGTCCCTTACCTTTATTTCACTTTTATGATATACCACTGAGTGAGCGGGCACACTGTAGGTAAGCCATACATTGCCCCCGATGATGCTGTCGTGGCCAATAACGGTGTCCCCGCCAAGTATTGTGGCGCCCGAATAAATGATCACATTGTTTTCGATGGTAGGGTGGCGGCGGGTGCTGGCATTGGCCTTAGCTACGTTAAGCGCCCCCAGGGTTACACCCTGGTATATCTTAACGTTGTTGCCAATGACTGCGGTCTCGCCGATAACGATGCCTGTGCCATGGTCGATAAAAAACGATTCGCCAATCGCTGCGCCGGGATGAATATCGATGCCGGTACGGCTGTGGGCGTATTCCGAAAAAAAGCGGGGCAGCGTACGGATACCCTGCTGCTGCAGCTGGTGGGCAATGCGGTAAATAGCCGTGGCATAAAAACCGGGATAGGCTGCCAGTACTTCTTCTATCGATTGAGCGGCCGGGTCAAACTGGAGGATGGCTTCCGCATCGTTGAGCAGCCGGCTATAAATACCCGGCAGGGCGGTAAACAATTGCTCCGTATAACCTTTTACTTTTTCCTCGTTGCGTATCAGGTCAAAAAGTATGGCCGAAAATGTGTTCTTAAGATCATCAAACTGCCTGGCCAGTTTTTTCTCGTTGTCATACTTCCCTTCATAGGAAGAAAAAAGAAAATTGAACAGGTCGTTGATAAAACTTTCTGCAGTCTCCTTATCCGGCACCCGGCTGAAATGCTTCCGGTTGCGCTGGAACAATTCCTGTATGAATGTTTCTTCGTTCATGTTTGTCATTTTGCGAGATGATTGCGTCTGATACCGTTGCTACTGAATCATACAAGCTCCCACCGTAACAAAACTCGTTTCATCTATCAATATGGCGCCGCCGTTGGCCCTTAAATGCCGATACGAATCAAAAGGCACCGGGGCCGCCGTTTTCAGCGTCACCTTAATAATATCGTTCAGGCCGGCAATGGAGGGCCCGTACTCTTTTTGCAGTGAATTCACATCCAGCTTGTATTCAATGTCACGTACCACGCTCTTTACCACGCGGCTGTTTATCTGCAGCAAATACTTGTTGCCTGCCACCAGTGGCTTGTTACCCATCCAGCATACCAGCGCTTCCAGTTCGTTCTCCACGCTGGGCGGGTTTTCCTTTTTGGCAATCACATCGCCGCGGCTGATGTCTACATCGTCGGCCAGGTGCAGCACCGTGCTTTGCGGGGCAAATGCTTCTTCTGCCGGCTGGCCGGCTATTTCGATGGCGCTGATGGTGGTTTCTATCCCGGCGGGTTGTACCACCACCTTATCGCCTTTGCGATAAATACCGCTGATGATTTTACCGGCATAACCGCGGTAATCATGCAGGTCGTCTGTTTGCGGGCGGATAACGTATTGCACTGGAAAGCGGGCATCGGTAAGATTGATATCGCTGTGTACTTCCACGTGTTCCAGTATATGCAGCAGCGATTCGCCTTCATACCAGGGAAAGTTTTCCGACTTCGTTACGATGTTGTCGCCGTTCAGCGCGCTGATGGGAATATATTGTACGTCTTTCAGGCCAAGTGATTTCGCTACCTCGGCATAATCGATGACAATGTTGTTGTACACATCCTGCGAATAATCCACCAGGTCCATTTTATTGATGGCCACCACCACGTGCGGGATATTTAGCAGTGAGGCGATGATGGAATGGCGGCGGGTTTGTTCGGCTACGCCGTTCCGGGCGTCTACCAGTATGATGGCCAGGTCGGCGTTCGACGCGCCGGTCACCATGTTGCGCGTATACTGCACATGTCCGGGCGCATCGGCAATGATGAATTTGCGCTGCGGGGTAGAAAAGTATTTATAGGCCACATCGATGGTAATGCCCTGTTCCCTTTCCGCGCGCAGGCCGTCTGTAAGCAGGGCCAGGTCTATTTCTCCTTCCTCCCTGTTCTTGCTTTGCTTTTCGATGGCTTCAAGCTGGTCTATCATGATCGACTTGCTGTCGTACAGCAAACGCCCAATCAAAGTGCTCTTGCCATCGTCTACACTACCCGCTGTTATAAACCGTAAAATATCCATAAAAACTATTTACGCTACTTATTATTGATTGAATCTTAAAACAAAACCCAGATACATTTTGTCAGCCGCTGGCCGATCCCCCCTTTGGGGGGTAAGGGGGGCTAGAAATACCCGTTCTTTTTCCTGTCTTCCATGGCCGCTTCCGATACCTTGTCATCGATCCGCGTTTCACCGCGTTCGCTGGTTTTGGTGGCGATGATTTCGGTAATAATATCATCGATGCTCGAAGCCGACGATTCTACCGCGGCAGTACAGGTCATATCGCCTACGGTGCGGTACCGCACTTTTTTGGTCGATACAACGTCGGCCGGTTCAAGCCGGATGAATTCAGATATGGCCACCAGCTGTCCTTCGTATTCCAATACTTCGCGGTCATGTGAAAAGTAAATGGAAGGCAGGTCAATTTTTTCGCGGCGGATATAGTTCCATATATCGAGCTCGGTCCAGTTGCTGATGGGAAATGCCCGCACGTTTTCTCCTTTATGGATTTTCCCGTTGTACGTATTCCAGAGTTCGGGACGTTGCAGCTTGGGATTCCACTGCCCGAATTCATCGCGCACGGAGAAGATGCGTTCCTTGGCACGGGCTTTTTCTTCATCGCGCCTTGCGCCGCCGATGCAGGCGTCAAAGCCAAATTCTTCGATGGTATCCAGTAATGTAAAAGTTTGCAGCGCATTGCGGCTGGCAAATTTGCCTTTGGGCTCGGTGAGTGATCGGGTTTTGATGGTATCTTCCACCTTGCGGACAATCAGCTTCTCGCCGATGCTGTCGGCCAGGCGGTCCCTGAACTCAAGCGCTTCAGGAAAATTATGTCCTGTATCGATGTGCACCAGCGGGAACGGAAACCTGCCCGGGCGAAACGCCTTTAATGCGAGGTGCACCAGGGTGATGGAGTCTTTGCCGCCCGAAAACAACAGCGCCGGCCGCTCAAACTGTCCCGCTACCTCCCGGAAGATATGAATGGCTTCCGATTCCAACTGCTCCAGGTAATCTAATTTGTATTGACTCATTATTGTACGTTATGTCTGTTATTATATTCTTTTCCTTTTCTGTTTCGGTCCCAGGCTGCGATTAAAGCTCGCAGCTATCAGCTCGTAGCTTTCTCTTCATGCACATGCAAGCCGCATTCTTTCTTGCTGGCGTCTTCCCACCACCATCTTCCCGCGCGGAAGTCTTCACCGGGCCGGATGGCGCGGGTACACGGCGCACAGCCAATGCTCACAAAACCTTTATCATGCAGCGGGTTGTACGGCACCTGGTTTTCACGGATATGTTGCCTTACTTCTTCGGTTGTCCAGTGAAGCAGCGGATGGTATTTTATTATCTGGTTGCTTTCATCCCATTCCACGATCGGGAGGTCTTTACGGTCGGGCGAATGCTCTGCCCGCAGGCCGGTTATCCAGATGGTATTGCCCGCCAGCGCCCTTTTTAAGGGCACTACTTTACGGATATAACAACAGGCTTTGCGGTTGTCCACCGATTCATAAAAGGCATTCGGGCCCTTGGCGGCAACAAATTCTTCCAGCGCCGCATGCTCGGGATAATAAGCCTTGATATGTGTATTGTACCGTTCATTGGTGCTGTTCCACACCGAATAAGTTTCGGAAAACAGGCGCCCGGTATCCAGCGTAAATATGCTTACAGGCAGCTGGTTGTTCAGTATCTCATGCGTGATCACCTGGTCTTCAAAGCTGAAACTCGACGAGAAAGTAACCTTGCCGGGAAACCGCTGTACCAGTGCGTTTATAGCATCAGGTATCTTTAGTCCACTTATCTGGTGGGTTATTTGTGTAGTGTCTTGCTGTGCTGTATTTGTCATGTAAACCGGGAATGAATTTGTTAAGAAAAAGCGTTGGGTTATAACGGCCGGGATACGTAATTGCCGGCGGGTTGTTTTAACAACAACAACAGCAACACTTTGTTGTGAAACACGGAAGATGATGTGCTATAGAAGTAATACGTATCATGACAAAGATTAAAGTCTACTTACTTGGTGGGACAAAGATAATTGAACGGACCCGAATACCAAAATAAAATCTACCTGATCTATAGACTGCTGTATAGGGGGCCGCCCATCCAAACCTGTCGAAGGGCGCGGCCGCCAAAGGGGCGGCTCACCTTATATCTAACGTTTGTTAGTGTTTGTTTACCATTATATATTATTCATAGCTTTGCCGCAAAATCTGTTTGCATGGCCCCCGGATCGGTTTTACTCATCGACGACGAAGAAAAGTTGCGTTCACTGCTCAGGCGCATTATACAGTTGGAAGGGTATACCGTATCCGAAGCCTCCGGCCTCCGCGCCGGTCTCAAAGTGCTCGAAAGGGAGCCGGTAGACATTGTGCTCTGCGATGTAAAGCTGCCCGATGGCAGCGGGGTGGATTTTGTAAAGGAGTTGAAACCCCGCTTCCCCGCCGTTGAAATCATCCTGCTCACCGCTTACGGCAATATTGCCGACGGGGTTCAGGCCATGAAAAACGGGGCATTCGATTATATCACCAAAGGAGACGACAACGATAAGATTGTGCCCCTGCTCAGCCGCGCCCTCGAAAAGGTGCAGTTGCGGAAGCGCATCGAACAGTTGGAACAGCAGGTTGGAAAGCGCTATGGTTTCGAACATGTTATGGGCGAATCGCCTATTATAAAAGATGCCATTGCATTGGCCAGGAAAGTAGCCCCCACCGATGCCACGGTGCTCCTGCTGGGCGAAACCGGGACCGGGAAGGAAGTCTTTGCCCAGGCTATTCACAGCGGGAGCCGCCGTGTGGGTAAACCTTTTATGGCGCTCAATTGCAGCGCTTTTACAAAAGAACTGCTGGAAAGTGAGATTTTCGGCCATAAAGCCGGCGCCTTTACCGGGGCTATCAAAGACAAGCGCGGCCTCATAGAAGAAGCCGGCGGCGGCACCCTTTTCCTGGATGAAATTGGCGAAATGCCGGTGGACCTGCAGGCAAAGTTGCTCAGGGTACTGGAAACCAATGAGTTCATTAAAGTAGGCGACACCCGGTCTACCCGGGTAGACATCCGTATTATTGCGGCCACCAACCGCGATTTGCAGCAGGAGGTCAGCGATGGCCGGTTTCGTGAAGACCTGTTTTACCGCCTGAATGTTTTTACCATATCCCTGCCTCCGCTGCGCGATCGTAAAAAAGATATTCCCCTGCTGGCCAATCACTTTCTTCGGGTGTTTGCCCAAAAAACCAATGCCCAGGTAGAGCGCATCAGCCGCGAATTTCTTGATCATCTCCAACAGCATGCCTGGAAAGGCAATATCCGGGAGCTCAAAAATGTAATGGAACGGGCCGTCATACTGGCCGATGGCCCGGAGCTGGCGGTGGGCAATCTCCCCCTCGATTTGCAGGTGCCGGTGCCCCTGCATTCAAATACCCTTTCCGCCTTCGACCTGGCCAGCGTTGAAAAACTCCATATCCAGCGCGTGCTCAACCACACCAAAGGCAATAAAACCGAAGCCGCCCGCCTACTCAACATCGGACTTACTACACTCTATCGCAAAATTGAAGAATACAGGCTGGCGGAGCCAATATAATAGAACCAATAAAATAAAGCCATTATAATATAATATACTGGGCATGCTCAAAAAAACTGGGCGTAGGCACAGCCTACGCCCTTTTCCATTTTGAAAAAGCACCCTTCCAAAAAGAAAGGCGCTGCTCCTGCCTGCATTCCGGCTTATCTATTTCTGTTTTGCCCCGAAACCCTTACCTGTCAATGCTTCTGCTCCCGCCGGGCTTTGCCCGGCCTTAAAAGGCATGCCGTTTGGCATCTCTTCGACAAAAATGATATATGCTCACCATTATTCTTATTGCAGCGGGCCTTATCGGCTTCGCCCTGTTTTTTAAATCAATTGACTTTTTTGAAAAAATCTAAGCCATGGTACTACTATTCATTATCGCCGTCCTGGTTTTTGGCTACTTGTGTTACGTGCTCATCAAACCGGAAAAATTTTAAGACCATTTAAAAGTAAACACTATGAACAGCGAAATCCTGGGCGTTATAGCCATGTTTGTTTTTATGGTGCTGTTGGCCATCCCGTTGGGGCGCTATATCGGCAAGCTGTACGAAGGAGAAAGAACATGGCTGGACCCTGTACTAAACCCCATCGACAAATTATTTTACAAACTCGGCGGTATAAAACCCGACCGCGAAATGAACTGGAAGCAACACCTGCTGGCGCTGCTCACCATCAACCTCGTGTGGTTTTTGTTTTCCATGCTCATATTAATGAACATGAGCTGGCTGCCGCTCAACCCCGATGCCAACGCTTCTATGTCCGCCGACCTGGCCTTTAATACCACCATCAGCTTTGTGTCCAACACCAACCTGCAGCATTACTCCGGCGAAACAGGCGTGTCTTACCTCGGGCAGCTCGTACTGATGCTGTTCCAGTTTGTCAGCGCCGGCGTAGGTATGGCCGCCTGTGCCGTTGTGTTCCGGGCCATGAAAGAAAGGACAACCGATAAACTCGGCAATTTCTATGTTTACTTCGTCAAATCGTGTACAAGAATATTACTTCCTTTATCCATTGTCATAGCCGTAATCCTATTGTTCAACGGCACTCCCATGACCTTTAAAGGCAAAGACCAATATATTTCATTACAGGGCGATACGGTCAATGTATCGAGAGGTCCCGCGGCCGCCATGATTGCCATCAAGCAAATAGGCACCAACGGCGGTGGTTTTTTTGGCTCCAACTCGGCCCAACCCTTCGAGAACCCTAACTATTTCACCAATATGGTGGAAAATGTGTGCATCGTCCTTATCCCCATTGCCCTGGTATTTGCCCTGGGCTATATCCTGAAAAAGAAACGCCTGGCCTGGATGATATTCGGGGTTATGACCCTGGGCTTCCTGATCTTCCTGCTGCCTTCCATCTATTATGAGATGAAGGGCAATCCCGCCATCAGCCATATGGGCATCGCGCAAAACCTGGGCAGCATGGAAGGAAAAGAAGTGAGGTTTGGCCCGGCAGCATCCGCCTATTGGGGCATCACTACCACGGTAACGTCCAACGGCTCGGTCAATGCCATGCACGACAGCTTTACACCACTCACCGGTATGCTGGCCATGCTGGGTATGATGGTCAATTCCTTCTACGGCGGGGTAGGAGTGGGCTTCCTCAATTTCTATATATATATCATCATTGCCGTTTTCATCTCGGGGCTGATGGTAGGCCGCACACCCGAATTCCTGGGCAAGAAAATCGAGGCGAAGGAAATGAAAATCGCCACCATCATCGCCCTGCTGCACACTTTTCTTATCCTGGCATTTACCGCCCTGTCATCACATCTATATGCACACGATCCAAAGACCTATGCCGGCTGGCTGAACAATCCCGGTTACCACGGGTTCTCCGAAATGCTGTATGAGTATACTTCTTCCTCGGCCAACAACGGCTCCGGTTTTGAAGGGCTGGGCGACGGCGTGCCTTTCTGGAACATCACCTGCGGCATCGTGATGCTGCTCTCGCGGTTCCTGCCCATCATCGGGCCCATAGCCATTGCCGGTACCCTCGCCAAAAAGAAATACGTCCCCGAAAGCGCAGGCACGCTCAAAACGGATACGTCTACTTTCGGTATCATGGTCTTTGCCGTCATCGCCATCGTGGTGGCGTTGAGTTTCTTCCCCGCGCTGGCGCTGGGACCGATAGCTGAGTTTTTTGGAATGAAATAGCAACGAAAAAATATTATTATGTCAAAGAATAAAAAAAGCAACCGTTTGTTCGAAGCCTCCCTCGTAAAGGAAGCGCTCAAACAATCTTTTGTCAAACTCAATCCCGCTATCCTGGTGCGCAACCCCGTGATGTTTGCCGTCGAAATCGGCACCGCCATTATGCTCGGTGTTTGTATCTGGATACTGGCCGGCGAAAAATCGCAGGGAAGCTTTATCTATAACTTTATCGTTTTTGCCATCCTTTTCATCACCGTTTTGTTTGCCAATTTTGCCGAGGCCATCGCCGAAGCAAGGGGCAAGGCACAGGCCGATAGCCTCCGAAAAACAAGGGAAGACACCCCGGCAAAGAAAATATTCGCGGTAGGCGATATCTACGTCGACGAAATAAAAGTAGTGCCCTCTTCCCAGTTGAAGAAAGGCGATCTGTTTGTCTGCGAAGCCGGCGATACCATACCCATGGATGGTGAGATCATCGAAGGCCTTGCCACCATCGACGAATCGGCCATCACAGGCGAGAGCGCCCCCGTCATCCGCGAATCGGGCGGCGATAAATCCTCCGTTACCGGCGGTACGAAAGTATTGAGCGATCGCATCAAAGTAAAAGTCACCACGGCCCCCGGCGAAAGCTTTCTCGATAAAATGATTGCCCTCGTGGAAGGTGCTTCAAGACAGAAAACACCCAATGAAATCGCCCTCACCATTTTGCTGGCCGGCTTCACCATCATCTTCGTGATTGTATGCGTTACGCTAAAACCCTTTGGCGATTATGCCAATACGCCCATTACCATCGCGGCATTTATTTCTTTGTTCGTATGCCTCATCCCCACCACCATCGGCGGCCTGCTCAGCGCCATCGGCATCGCGGGAATGGACCGGGCGCTGCGCGCCAACGTTATCACCAAAAGCGGTAAGGCCGTCGAAACAGCGGGCGACCTCGATACCTTATTGCTCGACAAAACCGGTACCATTACCATCGGCAACCGCAAGGCTACCCATTTCTGGCCCGTGGCTTCGGTCAATCATGAGGCATTTATGGAAGCCTGTGTGCTGGCGTCGCTGGCCGATGAAACACCCGAGGGTAAATCGATCGTCGAACTGGCCCAGGGCAATGGCGTACGCACCCCCATCTTACAAAGGGAAAACGAAATACGTTTTATCGCCTTTACTGCCGAAACCCGCAGCAGCGGTATCGATATGCCCGATGGCCGCCGCATCCGCAAAGGCGCTTCGGATGCCATCCGAAACCTGGCAAAAAAGGCCGGCAATGATTTCCCGGCCGAAACCGGCCAACGCGTAAAAGATATTGCCGGCAACGGCGGCACACCCCTGGTCGTAAGCATGAACGAAACCGTTATCGGTGTCATCGAATTGCAGGATATTATCAAGCCCGGTATCCAGGAACGCTTCGAACGCCTGCGCAAAATGGGCGTTAAAACGGTGATGGTTACCGGCGATAACCCGCTTACTGCAAAGTTTATTGCTGAAAAAGCCGGCGTAGACGATTTCATTGCCGAGGCAAAACCGGAGGATAAAATGAACTACATCAAAAAAGAACAGCAGGGCGGCAAACTCGTGGCCATGATGGGCGACGGTACCAACGATGCCCCTGCACTGGCGCAGGCCGATGTGGGCGTGGCCATGAACAGCGGTACGCAGGCGGCCAAAGAAGCCGGCAATATGGTGGACCTCGATAATGACCCTACCAAACTCATCGAAATAGTCGAAATCGGTAAACAATTATTGATGACCAGGGGCACGCTCACCACGTTCTCCATCGCCAACGACGTGGCCAAATACTTCGCCATCGTACCCGCGCTCTTCATCGTATCCATTCCCGGCCTGCAGGCGCTCAACATCATGAAACTGCACAGCCCCGAAAGCGCTATCCTCTCAGCCGTTATCTTCAACGCCATCGTTATCCCCCTGTTGATACCGCTGGCACTGCGTGGCGTGGCCTACAAGCCCGTAGGCGCAAGCGCCCTGCTGAGAAGAAACCTGCTTATATACGGGCTGGGCGGGATTATTATCCCGTTCATCGGCATCAAGCTGATCGACTTGCTGGTATCCGTTTGGTTTTAAGCATCACGCTGATAACATCATTATGATTGATAAGATTATATACCTGATAATGTCATTCGGTACTTCGAACTACAACCCGGTACTTCGGGCTATAACTCGGTACTTCGAACTACAACCCGGTACTTCGGGCTATAACTCGGTACTTCGAACTACAACCCGGTACTTCGGGCTATAACTCGGTACTTCGAACTACAACTCGGTACTTCGGGCTACAACTTGGGACTTCGGACTACAACCAAATGAATTTTCGCAGGAAGATTGTCACCCTGAGCTTGTCGAAGGGTGCCTTCAGGGAATTCCGATAAACGATTATAAAACAATAAAAAAATGAAACAACATATTTTGCCTGCATTGCGCATAACACTCGTCACCATCATTTTCTTCTGCGTCATATATACCTGCCTTATCTGGGCCATCGCACAGGCCGCGCCCAACAAAGGAGAAGGAGAAACCCTGCGTGTAAACGGGAAGGTGGTAGGCTATGCGCTGGAAGGTCAAAACTTCAGCAACGATAAATACTTCCACGGCCGTCCCTCTGCCGTTGGCTACAACGCCGCCGGCAGCGGCGGAAGCAACAAAGGGCCTTCCTTTCCAGCACAGTGGGATCCGAAGCTTGGAATTCACGTGACTTGAAGTCGCGGCCGCACTGACCCTATAGTGAGTCGTATTAATTTAAATCATACCAACATGGTCAAATAAAACGAAAGGCTCAGTCGAAAGACTGGGCCTTTCGTTTTAATCTGATCGGCACGTAAGAGGTTCCAACTTTCACCATA
>JADMIO011385334.1_pt1 | contig 59935 bp, 57 predicted proteins | sample 8958161 | NCBI WGS metagenome assembly JADMIO01 (sample SAMN16585339, study PRJNA669376) | soil metagenome | isolation source: Crop rotation soil | place: USA: Cullars Rotation, Alabama | collected 2011
CGCGACTTCAAGTCACGTGAATTCCAAGCTTCGGATCCCACTGTGCTGGAAAGGTGCAGATCTCGTCGACGGTCAGGCCGCTCGCGATCAGCTCGGCCTTGCTGGCGAAGTCGATGCCGTAGAAGCACGGGTTCATGACCGGCGGGCTGGAGATGCGCACGTGCACCTCGGCGGCGCCGGCCTCGCGCAGCATCCGGACCAGGGCTCGCTGGGTGTTGCCGCGCACCACCGAGTCGTCGACGACGACCAGCCGCTTGCCCTTGATGACCTCGCGCAGCGGGTTGAGCTTGAGCCGGATGCCGAGCTGGCGGATGGTCTGCGACGGCTGGATGAAGGTCCGCCCGACGTAGCTGTTCTTGACCAGGCCCTGGCCGTAGGGGATGCCGCTCTGCTCCGCGAAGCCGATGGCCGCCGGGATGCCGGACTCCGGCACACCGATCACCAGGTCGGCATCCGCCGGCGCCTCGAACGCCAAGGTGCGCCCGACCTCGACGCGGGTGCTGTAGACCGAGCGACCGGCGATCGTGGTGTCGGGGCGGGCCAGGTAGACGTACTCGAACAGGCAGCCCTTGGGGGTCGCCGGCGCGAAGCGCTGGGTGCGGATGCCGTGCTCGTCGATGGCCAGCAGCTCGCCCGGCTCGACCTCGCGGATGAACGTCGCGCCAACGATGTCGAGGGCGGCGGTCTCGCTCGCGACGACGTAACCGCTCTCCAGGCGGCCCAGCACCAGCGGCCGCACGCCGTGCGGATCCCGTGCGGCGTAGAGGGTCTGCTCGTCCATGAAGACCAGGCTGAACGCGCCCTGCAGGGTGGGCAGCACGTCGAGCGCGGCCTGCTCGAGCGACACGTCGGCGCTGGCGGCGAGCAGCGCGGTGATCAGGTCGGAGTCGTTGGTCGCCCCCATCCCGTCGTCCTTGAGGCCACGTTCCGCCACCTGCCGGGCGAGGGCACTGGTGTTGGTGAGGTTGCCGTTGTGCCCCAAGGCAAGGCTGCCCTTGCCGCCCTGCTGAGCACGGTCGCGGTAGGAGGGCTGAGCGTTCTCCCACGTGCAGGAGCCGGTGGTGCTGTAGCGGCAGTGGCCGATGGCGAGGTGACCGGGAAGCGTGCTGAGGATGGTCTCGTCGAAGACCTGCGCGACGAGCCCGAGCTCCTTGTAGACGACGGTGGCTGCGCCGTTGCTGACGGCCATCCCGGCCGCCTCCTGGCCACGGTGCTGCAGCGCGTAGAGGCCGTAGTAGGTGAGCTTGGCGGCGTCCTCACCTGGGGCCCAGACCCCGAACACCCCGCACTCCTCACCCACCGGGCGGGGGTCGGTGTCATCGTGCTCGTGCTGACCGTGTGCGAGAGGCACGCGGAGTCTCCTCGGGGGCAGGGGACGGGCGGGAAGCCGACACCACGAGTGTACGGCGTCAGCGCAGCAGCGGCAGGTGCTCCGAGAGGTCAGATCGCTCACCACTCGCACGGATCCGACCGGTCCTGACCAGCTCGTGCCACGACGCGCGGCCGGCGCAGGCAAGCACCCAGGCCACGGGGTCGGCCTCGACCACGTTGGGCGGTGTGCCCCGGGTGTGTCGCGGCCCCTCGAAGCACTGCACGGCGGTGTACGGCGGAACGCGGACCTCGACCGACTTGCCGGGGTGGCGCTCGGCGAGGATCCCCGCCAGCTCCTTCACCACGAGCCGCAGGGCGCTGGGGTCGGGATCGATGTCCACGTCGAGGCCGTGCACGACGCCCTCGATCACCCGGAAGACCGCCGCGTCCCGGAGGGTGTGGTCGCCCGTGGCCTGGTGCACCACGGTCTCGGCCGGGTGGTCGGCCAGTGCCTGGAGGGCGGGACCGGCGAGGTCGCGGGTGCGCATCCGCCCACCGCGGGCGAGGGCATCGGCGACCGGTGCGAACTCGGCGAGGTTCGCGGCCCAGCCGGCGACGCTTTCCTTGGCCGGCCCGTCGACCCGGCGCTCCTCGACGGCCGCAAGCCCCTTGAGGTTGGTGGCCATGTGGTTGTCGAGGTCGGCGACGGTCCAGCCCTCACAGGCTGTCGGGCCCTCGGGGTCGAGCGCGTCGATGCCGTCGCAGAACACCGCCAGCTGCCGCTCGAGCGCGTCGCGCACGTCGGAGTAGCTGGTGGTCCCCATCAGCCGAACAGCCGGGGGAGCGTCCCCTCGTAGGCCTCGCGCAGCTCGTCGAGCGAAGCGGTCAGCGCGCCCTCGACGACCAGCTGGTCTCCGCCGGTGACCCCGATCCTGGCCACCGGGACGCCGAGGCTCGCTGCCAGGTCGAGGACCGCCTGCTCCTCGCCGGGAGCGACGCTGACGAGCGCACGGCCGGCCGACTCGCTGAACAGCTGCACGAACGCGGACAGCCCTGCAGGCAAGGAGATCTGGGCGCCGATGCCCTCGGCCAGCGCCGACTCGACGAGCACCTGCGCCAGCCCGCCATCGGACAGGTCGTGCGCGCTGGTGAGCAGCTCGCGGCCGGTGATCAGGACCTGGGCGAGCGCCTTCTCACGAGCGAGGTCGACCGCAGGCGGGCGGCCGCCCAGGTGGCGGTGCTGCGACCAGGCCCACTCGGACCCACCCAGCTCGTCCTTGGTGTCACCGAGCAGCAGGAGGACGTCACCTTCGGCTTCGAAGCCCATCGGGGTCCTCTTGGCGACGTCGTCGATCAGGCCGACCACGCCGACCACCGGCGTGGGGTTGATCGGCGTGCCGGCCGTGGAGTTGTAGAAGCTCACGTTGCCGCCGGTGACCGGGGTCTCCAGGAAGGTGCAGGCCTCGGCCAGTCCGCGGGTGGCCTCGGCGAACTGCCACATCACCTCGGGGTCCTCGGGGCTGCCGAAGTTGAGGCAGTCGGTGACCGCGATCGGCGTCGCGCCGGTCGCGGCGACGTTGCGGTAGGCCTCGGCGAGCGCCAGCTGCGCGCCGGCGAAGGGGTCGAGCCGGGTGTAGCGGCCGTTGCCGTCGGTCGCGAGCGCGACTCCGAGCCCGGTCTCCTCCGACAGCCGGACGACGCCGGCGTCCTCGGGCCAGGCCAGGACCGAGTTGCCCATGACGATCCGGTCGTACTGCTCGACGACCCAGCGCTTCGAGCACAGGTTGGGGCTGGCGATCATCGCCAGCAGCAGCTCCTTGCTGGCCTCGGGGTAGTCGGGCAACGGGTTGCTGTTGAGGGCGTCGAGGTCAGACGGGCGGGCGGTCGGCCGCTCGTAGACCGGGCCGTCGTCGGCCAGCGTTCCCGGAACGACGTCCACGACCGGCTCGCCGTGCCAGAGGATCTGCAGCCGGTCGCCCTCGGCGACCTCACCGATGGCGGTGGCGATGACTCCCCACTTCTCGGCGATCGCGAGAACCTTGTCGAGGTTGGCCGGCGTGACGATCGCCAGCATCCGCTCCTGCGACTCCGACGCAAGCACCTCGGTCGGGTCCATCGAGGCCTCGCGCAGCGGAACCCGGTCCAGGTGGACCACCATGCCGCTCTTGCCGGCCGCGGACGTCTCGGTGGTCGCGCAGGTCAGCCCCGCGCCGCCGAGGTCCTGGATGCCCTCGACCAGCTTGCCGTCAAAGAGCTCGAGGCAGGCCTCGATCAGCAGCTTCTCCATGAACGGGTCGCCGACCTGGACCGCCGGCCGGTTCACCGGCCCGTCCTCCTCGAAGGTCGCGCTGGCCAGGACGCTGACGCCGCCGATGCCGTCGCGCCCGGTCTTCGCACCGAGAAGGACGACCACGTTCCCGACGCCGCGCGCGGCCGACAGCTGGATCCGGTCGGTCGGCATGACGCCGAGGCAGAGCGCGTTGACCAGCGGGTTGCCCTGGTAGCTCGGGTCGAAGACGACCTCACCGCCGACGTTGGGCAGGCCGAGGCAGTTCCCGTAGCCACCGATGCCGGCCACGATCCCCGGGAGGACCCGCTTGGTGTCGGGGTGGTCGGCGTCACCGAACCGCAAGGGGTCCATGACGAGAACCGGACGGGCGCCCATGGTGAGGATGTCGCGGACGATCCCGCCGATGCCGGTTGCCGCTCCCTGGTAGGGCTCGACATAGCTCGGGTGGTTGTGCGACTCGACCTTGAACGTGACCGCGAGTCCCTCGCCGACGTCCACGACGCCGGCGTTCTCGCCCATGCCGACCAGCATCCGGTCGCCCTTGGGGATCTTGCTGAAGTGCCGCTGGAAGTAGACCTTCGAGCTCTTGTAGGAGCAGTGCTCGCTCCACATGATCGAGTACATCGCCAGCTCGGACTGGGTGGGCCGACGCCCGAGGATCTCGACGATCTGGGCGTACTCGTCGTCCTTGAGGCCCAGCTCGGCGTAGGGCATCTCCTGGTCCGGCGTGGCCTGCGCGTTCTTGACGGTGTCGATCATCGCGTCGCCAGGGCGCTCAGGACGCTCGTGAAGAAGCCGAGGCCGTCGAGCCCTGGTCCGGTGAGCTCCTCCACGGCGTGCTCCGGGTGCGGCATGATCCCGACCACGTTTCCCCGTTCGTTGGTGATGCCCGCGATGTCTCGCAGCGACCCGTTGGGGTTGCCTCCGCTGTAGTAGGCGACGACCCGGCCTTCGGCCTCGAGCGCATCGAGCGTCTTGGTGTCGGCGACGTAGCAGCCCTCGCCGTTCTTGACCGGGATGACGATCTGCTGGCCCTCGCTGAAGGCCGAGGTCCAGGCCGTCCTGCTGCTCGCCACCCGCAGCCCCTGGTCGCGGTGGATGAAGTGCAGGTCCTTGTTGCGGGTCAGCGCACCAGGCAGCAGGTGGCTCTCGCACAGGACCTGGAAGCCGTTGCAGATGCCCAGCACCGGCATGCCGCCCTTGGCCGCGTCGATGACGCTCGGCATGACCTTGGCGAACCGGGCGATCGCCCCGCAGCGCAGGTAGTCGCCGTAGGAGAAGCCGCCGGGCAGGACCACGGCGTCCACCCCGTGCAGGTCAGGGTCGGCGTGCCACAGGGGGACGGCCTCGGCGCCGGCGAACCGGGCGGCGCGCTGGGCGTCCCGATCGTCCAGGCTGCCAGGAAACGTGATGACGCCGATCCTGAACGCAGCTGCCACGCCCTCAGGCTACCGGTCAGGCGAGCAGGGCATCCCCGCGCAACGCGAGCTGCTTCTCGATGCGCACGACGGTTCCCTCCTCGGTGCCCCGCACGACCTCGACCCGGTCGGAGACGGCCTTCATGAGAGCTAGCCCCCTGCCGTCCTCCGCGTCGTGGCCGCGGTCGTCGAAGCCGGCGCTGGCGTCGTAGCCCACGCCCTTGTCCACGACCTCGATGCGGCAGACCGCACCGTTGATGCTCGCGACCACCTCGTACTCCTCGGTGCCGCCTGCGTGGTCGAGGACGTTGGTGCAGGCCTCGGTCAGCGCCAGCTCGAGGTCTCCGATCACGTCGCGCTCGACGCCGATGGCGTGCAACGCGTGCTTGAGGATCGTCCGGACGACCGGCACCGACTTGCCCTCGCGGGGCAGGGCGAGTCGGAGGGTGAGGTCCATGCCGGACTCCTACCCCGAGCGGGCGGAGGCGATGCCCCTTCTCGGTAGTCTCCTGGCGTGACCACGCACCGGATCGTCGTCGACGTGATGCTCAAGCCCGAGATCCTCGACCCGCAGGGCCAGGCTGTGGCGAACGCCCTACCCAGCCTGGGTTTCGCGAGCCCGGAGAGCCTCCGGATCGGCCGGCACGTCGAGCTCTCGCTCGAGGCCACCGACGCCGACGCCGCCCTCGAGCAGGCCACCAAGATCGCCGACACCTTGCTGGCGAACCCGGTGATCGAGGACTACACCGTCCGGCTCGCCTAGCCCCGCAAGTAGGAGTCGAAGCTGCTGCCGGTCAGCCGCTGGTAGGCCTCGACGTACTTCGCACGGGTCTGCTCCACCACCTCGTCCGGCAGCTGCGGCCCCGGGTCGGTCTTGTCCCAGCCGCTGGCGCTGAGCCAGTCCCGCACGTACTGCTTGTCGAAGGACGGCTGCTGGCCACCGGGCTTCCAGGTGGCGGCGGGCCAGAACCGGGACGAGTCGGGAGTGAGCACCTCGTCGCCGAGGACCAGGGCGCCCTCGCGCAAGCCGAGCTCCACCTTCGTGTCCGCCAGGATGATCCCCGCCTTGGAGGCCACCTCGTGGCCTCGGCGGTAGACCCGCATCGTGACGTCACGCAGCTCCTCGGCCAGTGAGGGACCGACCTGCTCGACCACCTCGTCGAACGTCATCGGCAGGTCGTGCTGGCCGACGGGGGCCTTCGAGGTGGGCGTGAAGATCGGCTCGGGCAGCGGCGAGCCGTCGACCAGGCCGGCCGGCAGCGAGACGCCGCTGACCACCCCGGTCGCGTTGTAGTCGCTCAGCCCTCCGCCGGTGAGGTAGCCGCGGGCGACGCACTCGACCGCGACCATGTCGAGCTTGTTGACCAGGACCGAGCGCCCCTCGACCTCCTGCCTCCACGGCTCGAGGTCAGGGAGCGCACCGACGACGTCGGCGGTGACCACGTGGTTGGGCACCACGTCAGCCAGCTGGTCGAACCACCACAGCGACAGCCCCGTGAGGACCGCGCCCTTGTCGGGGATCGGCGTCGGGAGGATGACGTCGTAGGCGGAGAGCCGGTCGCTCGCGACGAGCAGCAGCTGGTCGTCGCCGACGGCGTAGAGGTCGCGGACCTTGCCGGAGTGCAGCAGCGGAAGAGGGAGGCTCACGTCAGAGCGGCCAGCCGCTCGAAGACCGGTGCCAGGCGCTCGAGGTAGCGCTCCGGCCGGCACACCTCGTCGAGCCGCTTCTCGTCCAGCTCCTTGCCGGCCTTCTTCGCCTGGCCGGTGAGGGTCTCGCGGAACGGCGTTCCGGTGTCCCACGTCTCCATGGCCGCCTGCTGCACGAAGGAGTAGGCGTCCTCGCGGGACAGCCCGCTCTCGACCAGCTCGAGCAGCACGGTGCTGGTGTAGATCAGCCCACCGGTGCTCTCCAGGTTGGTGCGCATCCGGTCGGTGTTCACGACCAAGCCGGTGGCCAGCCGGGTCGTGAGGTGCAGCAGGTAGTCCATCGCGATCGACGCGTCGGGCAGAGCGACCCGCTCGGTCGAGGAGTGGCTGATGTCGCGCTCGTGCCACAGCGGGATGCCCTCCATCACGGGCACCACCTGCGCCCGCACGACGCGGGCCATGCCTGCGATCCGCTCGCTGGCGATCGGGTTCTTCTTGTGCGGCATCGCCGACGAGCCCTTCTGGCCCTTCCCGAACGGCTCCTGCAGCTCGCGCACCTCGGTCCGCTGGCCATGCCGGACCTCCAGCGCGAACGCCTCGCACACCGTCGCCATGATGGCCAGGGCCGAGACCCACTCACTGATGCCGTCGCGGATCACGACCTGGGTCGCGGCGTCGGTCGGGCGAAGGCCTAGCCGCTCGGCGACCTTGACCTCGACGTCGTTGTCGATGTTGGAGTACGTGCCTACCGCTCCGCTGATCTTGGCGATCGCGACCGCATCCCGGGCGACCCTCAGGCGGTCGCGGCTGCGGGCCATGGCGAACGCGATGTCAGCGACCCGGTGGCCCCACGTCGTCGGCTCGGCGTGAATGCCGTGCGTCCGCCCGACCTTGACGCTGTCCTTGTGCTGCAGGCCGTGGTCACGCAGCGCCGCGACGAGGGCGTCGGCCTTGGCCAGCAGGAGGTCCGTGGCCTCGACGAGCTGCAGCGCGAGAGCGGTGTCGAGCAGGTCGGACGACGTCATCCCGAAGTGCACGTAGGCGGCGGCCTCGCGCGGGGTCGTGTTGTCGGCCCAGGCCGTGAGGAAGGCGATCACGTCGTGCTGCGTCACGGCCTCCTCGGCCGCGACCGCCTCAGGCGTCGGAGGCACCGCGTTGCGGACCGGCTCGACGCAGTCTGCGGGCACGGTTCCCGCCGCGGCGTGGACCTCGAGCACCAGCGTCTCGACCTGGCACCACAGCTCGTACTTGTGGGCCTCGCTCCAGACCCGCCCCATCTCGGGCAGGGTGTAGCGCTCGATCACGGTGGGCTCCTCAGCTCATCAGCCAGTGGGGAGCCCAGTCTCCCAGGTCAGCGGACGGCGGCCTTCTCGAAGTCGTCCTTGAACCTCCAGAGCCGCTCCCGCAGCAGCGGATCACCCACGGCAAGGACCTGTACGGCGAGGACCGCCGCGTTCAGCGAGTTGTCGATGCCGACCGCGGCGACCGGCACACCGGGCGGCAGCTGGGTCAGTCCGAACAGGGCGTCGTGCCCGTCGAGGGCGGAGCCGGCCAGCGGAACACCGATGACGGGCAGGACGACGTGGGCAGCGACGATGCCGGCCAGCGCGGACGAGCCCGCGCCACCAGCGATGACCACCTCGATGCCGCGGGGCTCGAGCTCCGACATCCAGTCAGCCAGTGCCCGCGGCGAGCGGTGCGGTGACATGCAGACCTCGTCGTAGAGGACGCCGAACCGCGCGAGCAGGGCGCCGGCCTGTGCCATCTGGTCGTGCTCGGCCGGGCTGCTGTAGATGATGGCGACGCGCGGGCTGCGCTCGTCGCCGTCGAGTGCCTGTGCCACTGAGATCGGCTGGGTCAAGGCTGGCCTCCTACTGACTGCGTGCGGGCACCGCTACGTGAGTCCCTGCGGCACTGTGATCTCACCACGCGCGGCGCGGGCCGCGATATCGGATCGCGAGAACGACCCCCGGATCGTCACCTGCGCGACACCGGCGTACGCCTTCTCACGAGCCTCGTCCAGCGTCGGTGCGACCGCGGTGACCGACAGCACCCGCCCGCCGCTGGTCACCACCTGACCGTCGACGACCGTCGTCCCCGCGTGGTCGACCTGGACGCCGGGTGGCAGCTCACCGATCACCACCGCGTCCCCGCGCGCGGGATCAGCCGGGTAGCCCTCAGCGGCGACCACCACGGTGACCGCGCTCGCGTCCTCCCACTCCAGCGGAGGGTGCCCGGCCAGGCCACCGGTCGCGGCGGCGAGCAGCAGCCCTCCCAGGGGCGTCGTCAGCAGGCGGGTGACGCTCTGCGTCTCCGGGTCACCGAAGCGGCAGTTGAACTCGCAGACCGACGGGCCGCCAGAGCTCAGGAACAGGCCGGCGTAGAGCAGGCCGCTGAACGGGGTGCCCTGCCTCGCCATCTGGTCGACCACCGGCTGCAGCACCGTCTGCTGCACCAGCTCGACCGTGCCCTCGGGCAGCCACGGCAACGGCGCGTACGCGCCCATCCCGCCCGTGTTCGGACCGGTGTCGTCATCGCCCACCCGCTTGTGGTCCTGCGCGGGCAGCAGCGGGAGGACGGTCGTGCCGTCCGAGATGGCGAACAGCGAGACCTCGGGACCGTCCGTGTAGTCCTCGACCACGACCCACGAGCCGCTCTCACGGGTCGCCTCCCGGGCGAACTGCTGGGCGGCCGCCAGGTCGTCCGTGACCAGCACGCCCTTGCCAGCAGCAAGCCCGTCGGCCTTCACGACGTAGGGCGCGGTGCGCGTCGCCAGCGCGGACAGTGCCGCGTCGGCGGTCTCGCAGGAGTCCGACACCGCCGTGCGGACACCGGCTGCACCCATCACCTGCTTGGCGAAGGTCTTGGAGCCCTCGATCTGCGCCGCCGCTCGCGACGGGCCGAACACCGGGATGCCGGCAGCGCGCACCGCATCGGACACGCCCGCGACCAGCGGCGCCTCCGGGCCGATCACCACGAGGTCGAAGCCGTCGGCGAGCGCAGCGACAGCCTGGGGGTCGCCGGCGTCGACCGGCAGCAGCTCCGCGTCCTGCGCGATACCGGGGTTGCCGGGTGCGCACACCAAGCGGGTGACAGACGGATCGCGCGCCAGTCCACGCACCAGGGCGTGCTCGCGAGCACCAGAGCCGACCACGAGGACCTTCACCGGAGCGAGGCTACTGATCTCCAGCTGAGCGCCGCCTGCGCGGCACCGCCCGAGATCTCGGTTGCGGCACTGGTGCATGATCGGCTCCGTGGAGACCGCCGTCATCCTGCTCGTGCCAGAAGCAGAGCCGTTGCTCGAGGACGTCCGGGCCAAGACGGGCGCCGCGACGACCGGCATGCCGGCGCACGTCACGCTGCTCTACCCGTTCCACAGCGCGCCCGACGAGGGCGACCTGGCGGAGCTCTCCTTCTTCTTCGCCGGGGTGGACGGCTTCCCGCTCACCTTCGGCGCAGTGGCGGAGTTCCCCGAGGTCGTCTACCTCGCTCCCGACCAGGTAGCCGAGTGCCAGGAGCTGACCAACGCACTCGTTCGTCGGTGGCCCGCCTTTCCGCCGTACGGAGGGCTGTTCGAGCAGGTGGTTCCGCACCTGACTGTCGTGAACACGCCCGACGGTGCCGTGCGCGCCAGCGCCCGCGAGCTGCTCGAAGGCAGCTTGCCGCTGGTGTCGCGCGCGAAGGAGGCCTCGCTCTGGGGGCGCGAGCCCGGTGAGGCCTGGCGCTGCCTCCAGACCTTCCCGCTGCTGTCACCCGAGCCGGAGGTCTAGGTGGACAGCGCCGTGCTCGGCTTCGGCCTGGGCTTCCTCGTCGCGCTGCAGCTCGGGCCCATGTCGTTGTTCCTCGTGCGCTCCACGCTGCGGGCTGGCCTGCTCACCGGCCTGGGAGTCGGCGCCGGCATCGCGGTGATCGATGCGCTCTACGCCGCCGCCGGAGCAGCCGGTGCCGCGCCGCTGCTGCTGATCGACCCGGTACGGGTGGTGCTCGGGCTGGTCGGTGCCGTTGTCATCGTGTGGCTCGGGTGCAAGACGCTCTGGACCGCCTGGCACGTGCGGGCGGGACTCGACGGCGATGCGGCCGCGTCACCGTGGTCGGCCTTCCGCACCTCGCTCGGTGCCACAGCCAGCAACCCGTCCACCATCGTCAGCTGGGCGGCGATATTCTCGGCCGCCTCGACCGGGCACCAGGCGGTTCCGCTGGTCGCGGGCGTCGGCCTGGGATCGCTGGTGTGGGTCACCACCCTGGCGCTGCTGACCGCGCTGGTGCGACGGGCGGTCGGCGTTCGGGCGATCCGGATCGCCGACGGGATCGCCGGGTTCGGGCTGCTCGGCTTCGGCGCAGCCCTCGGGTGGCGCACCGTCCACTCGTCCTAGAGCAGCGGCCGCAGCTCCAGCGTCTGCTCGCGGTCCGGACCGACACCCACGGACGCGAACGGCGCGCCGCTCATCTCCTCAAGCGCGCGGACGTAGAGCTGGGCGTTCTTCGGCAGGTCCTCGAACGTGCGGGCTTCGCTGATGTCCTCGGTCCAGCCGTCGAAGTGCTCGTAGACCGGGGTGGCGTGGTGGAACGCGGTCTGCGTCATCGGCATCTCGTCGTAGCGGACGCCGTCGACCTCGTAGGCCACGCACACCGGGATCTTCTCCCAGCCGGCCAGGACGTCGAGCTTGGTCAGGACGAAGTCGGTCACGCCGTTGATGCGCGCGGCGTAGCGGGCGATGACCGCGTCGTACCAGCCGCACCGGCGAGGCCGGCCCGTGGTCGTGCCGTACTCGTGCCCGACGGAGCGCAGCTGCTCGCCGTCGGCATCGAGCAGCTCGGTCGGGAAGGGGCCCTCACCGACGCGGGTCGTGTAGGCCTTGATGACCGCGATGACCTTGTCGATGCGCATCGGCGGGATGCCCGAGCCGGTGCAGGCACCTCCAGCGGTGGCGTTGCTCGAGGTCACGAACGGGTAGGTCCCGTGGTCCACGTCGAGCAGGGTCGCCTGCCCCCCCTCGAGCAGCACGGTCTGGCCCCTGTCGAGCGCCTGGTTCAGCAGCAGGCCGGTGTCGGCGACCATCGGGCGGAGCCGGTCGACGTAGGACAGGAGCTCCTCGACCACCGAGTCCACGGTGACGGCCTTGCGGTTGTAGACCTTGACCAGCACCTGGTTCTTGAGCTCGAGCGCGCCCTCCACCTTGGCCCGCAGGATCTTCTCGTCGAACAGGTCCTGCACCCGGATGCCGACCCGGTTCATCTTGTCCGCGTAGGTCGGCCCGATGCCGCGACCCGTGGTGCCGATCCGGCGGCTGCCGAGAAAGCGCTCGGTGACCTTGTCGAGCACCCGGTTGTAGTCGGCGATCACGTGGGCGTCCGCCGACACGACCAGTCGCTCCGTGGAGATGCCGCGGGCGTTGAGGCCGTCGATCTCCTGGAACAGCACGCCCAGGTCGATGACGACGCCGTTGGCGATGACGGGCGTGCAACCGGGGCTGAGGATGCCGCTGGGCAGCAGGTGCAGGGCGTAGGTCTCGTCACCGATGACGACCGTGTGCCCGGCGTTGTTGCCGCCGTTGAACTTCACGACGTAGTCCACGCGGCCGCCGAGCTGGTCGGTGGCCTTGCCCTTGCCCTCGTCGCCCCACTGGGCGCCGATGAGGACGAGTGCCGGCATGTCTTCTCCTAAGGCATGAAGAAAGGCCCTTCACCTGCACACGTGCTGCAAGCGATGGGCCTCTTGCGGAGAGAGTCTAGCCCTGCCGCGCCGCAGCCGCCTAGGGACGCCGCGCCTTGCGCCTAGGGACGCCGCGCCTTGCGCCTAGGGACGGAGTGCGGCGCGCGCAGCCGGGTCGCTGTCGTCGAGGAAGGTCATCACGCGCTGCGCCTCGTCGGTCTCCTGGATCGACTCCGCAGCCCGGCCGAGCGCGAACAGGGCCCGCAGGAAGCCCTGGTTGGGCGCGTGGGACCACGGCACCGGACCGAATCCCTTCCAGCCGTTCCGGCGCAGCGCGTCGAGCCCGCGGTGGTAGCCGACCCGCGCGTAGGCGTAGCTCTCGATGACCTGGCCGCGCCCGTAGGCATCGTCGGCGAGCGCCGCCCACGCAGCGCTGTGCGTGGGGAACCGGGCAGCCACCTCTGCGGCCGGCGTGCCCCCCTCGAGCAGGGCACGCGGCTCCGCCTCGTCGGGCAGCAGGGTGGGAGGCGGACCTCCGAGGAGGTCCTTGCCGGCGAGGGACATCAGCTGACCGGCAGCTGCCAGGCCGCGACCCACACGGCCTTGTTCACGGTGCCGGAGGCCGTCTTGAGCCGCTTCTCGGCCGCGAACCGGGCGGCGACCTTGGCGGTCTTCGGGCCGTAGTGGCCGTCGACGACGAGGTCCCAGCCGCGGGAGGCCATCCGGGCCTGCCAGGCGGCGACGTCGGCACGCTTCGCGCTGATCAGCTTGGTCGTCAGGTCGCCGGTGAAGGCCGGCGCCTTGGTCGGCGTCACGGCGGCGCGGTGCTTGATCACCTTGACCGTCTTGGACTTGCCGGCGATCGAGCGGCCGCCGCGGTCGGCGCGGTCGCTGTCGTTGCCGCCCCTGCCCAGGCCGAGCTTGCGCGCGCACGCCGGCCAGGGCTGCCAGCCGCGGGCAGCCTGCAGCTGGCGCGCAGCAGCGTCCTGGGTGCCAGGGCTCGCGTCGGAGGGCTTGCCGCCGTAGCCGAGGCCGTGCCAGGTCCGGAGGTCGAACTGGTAGGCGCCGTAGTAGCCGTTGCCGGTGTTGATCGCGTAGTTGCCGCCGCTCTCGCACTGGCGCAGCCGAGCGAAGTCGTTGGCGGTCGCCGCCTCGGCAGAGGAGCCGGCCGACAGCCCGGCACCGAGGGTGGCGGTCATGCCACCCGCGGCGAGCACGGGAGCGGCCTTGCTCGGCTTGGCATGGCGGGGCTTGGTGGCGCGCAGGAGCGGCACAGACATTCCCTTTCCCAGTCGCCTGCGGGGTGAGCTGTCGGGTTCGGGCTGGGTAGCCCGGCGACTGCAGGAGCTGCAGTGCGCTTCACCCCAAGGGCCTTGCGGCCCGCTTCGTGGTTCCCCCACTCCTGCCCCGGTGGCTGGATGACGGTCGCCACGGGACAGGACTCGGCGGGAAGCGACCGTGCCACCCCTTCCGGCGTGGCGAGTGGCCACATTAGCCCGAATGCGGTAGTCGCGGCTAGGGGATGTGAGCGGACTAACCCGGCGTTCGTCGTACCGGGTCGTGGTTCTAGCTCTTGCTCGTCCCCGCCGACCGCAGGTCCTCGCAGGCCCGGACGACCCGCTGGGCCATCGCCGCCTCCGCCGCCTTGCCCCAGGCGCGGGGGTCGTACTGCTTCTTGTTGCCGACCTCCCCGTCGACCTTCAGGACGCCGTCGTAGTTGGTCAGCATGTGGCCCGCGACGGGGCGGGTGAAGGCGTACTGGGTGTCGGTGTCGACGTTCATCTTCACGACGCCGTAGTCGAGGGCCTCGCGGATCTCCTCGAGCAGCGAGCCGGAGCCACCGTGGAAGACCAGGTCGAAGGTCTTGCCGGTCTTGGCCTGCACCGCGTCCTGGATCTCCTTGAGGATCGTCGGCTTGAGCTTGACGTTGCCCGGCTTGTAGACGCCGTGCACGTTGCCGAAGGTCGCGGCCAGCAGGTAGCGGCCCTTCTCGCCGACGCCGATCGCCTCCGCTGTCTTGAGCGCGTCCTCGGCGGTCGTGTAGAGCTTCTCGTTGATGGCGTTCTCTACGCCGTCCTCCTCGCCGCCGACGACGCCGATCTCGAGCTCCATCACGATGCTCGCCTTGGCGCACTTCTCGAGCAGCTCCTGCGCGATGGACAGGTTCTCGCCGAGCTCGACCGCGGAGCCGTCCCACATGTGGCTCTGGAACAGCGGGTTCTCGCCGCGGTCGACGCGCTCCTGGCTGATCGCGATCAGCGGGCGCATGTAGCCGTCGAGCTTGTCCTTGGGGCAGTGGTCGGTGTGCAGCGCGATCTGCACGTCGTACTGCTTGGCCACCACGTGGGCGTACTCCGCGAGGGCGACCGCGCCGACGACCATGTCCTTCTGCTGCGGGCCAGACAAGTACTCCGCACCGCCGGTGCTGACCTGGACGATGCCGTCGCTGCCCGCGTCCGCGAAGCCCTGCAGGGCGGCGTTGAGGGTCTGCGAGCTGGTGACGTTGATCGCCGGGTAGGCGAACCGTCCAGCCTTCGCCCGGTCGAGCATCTCGGCGTAGGCCTCGGGGGTCGCGATCGGCATGTGCAGTTCCTCCTAGGGGGTCGGTCCGATCCTGCCACTTGTAGTTTGGCGCGATGACCGTGGCTGCCCTTCCCGCGCTCCTCGACGGGCAGCACCTGATCGAGACGTTCGGCATCGCCGGCCTGATGGTGATCATGTTCGCGGAGACCGGTCTGCTGATCGGGTTCTTCCTGCCGGGCGACTCGATCCTGTTCGCCGCGGGCTACGCCGCGACCGGCAAGCTGTCCTCGTCGCTGCACCCCAACATCGCCGTGGTCTGCCTGGGCGTGACCGCGATGGCGATCGCGGGAGCGCAGACCGGCTTCCTGATCGGGCAGCGGCTCGGCCCGGTGATGTTCGACCGCGAGGACTCGCGGCTGTTCAAGCGGTCCTACGTCACGAAGGCGGAGGGCGTGATCGAGCGGTACGGCGTCGGCCGGGCCATCGTGCTGGCCCGGTTCGTGCCGATCGTCCGGACCTTCCTCAACCCGCTGGTCGGCGCGGGCGGGCTGTCTGCGCGGGTGTTCTTCGTGTGGAACGTCGTCGGCGGTGTGCTCTGGGGGACAGGCATCACCCTGCTCGGCTACTTCCTCGGCAACGTGGAGGTCATCGGCAAGAACCTGGAGCTGTTCGCCGTGATCGTGGTGGCCATCTCGGTCAGCCCGATCGCCTTCGAGCTCCTCCGCCACCGCCGCAAGTCCACCTCGTAGACCCTCCCTTCCACCGTGCTTGCGTGACCGACGGTGCCGGAGCGTGAGCGCCCTCCGTGGACGCTCGGAACGTCGTCGCGGCCCGGGTCCTGCGTCGGTCAGACAAGCACCGTCAGGCTGCCGAGCGCTGACTGGCGGGAGGCACCAGCCGTACGCCAGGAGCCAGCGTGTTGAGACGTCCTCGCGCGAGCCCTCGACGAATGGTCGCCGCGAGCTGCTGCTCCCGTGCCCACGCCGTCTCCCAGTCCCAGCGGACGACCTCGAAGCCCAGGTCCTCGAGCGCCTGCTCTCGGAGCTTCTCCGCGTAGAAGGCGTCCAACGACGTGTACTTGGACCGCCCATCGGCTTCACCGAAGAGGTTGTGCTGGCGCCACAGGAAGTCCACCCGCGCGACGAACCGCCCACTGAGCCAGACCTCGACCTGCAGCTCGGGTGCCGGGAGATCGAGCTCGAGCATCCGCCCACGCGAGAGCGACTCGAATGGGCTCTCCGCCAGCCCGTTTGCGGCCGCCACCACGCGCCTCACGCTCGGTGCGCCCGGGTAGCCGTCGTGCTCGGCCGCGACAGCCTCCAGCTCCTCGCGCGGCGCACCCCGGTGCAGGACGGCGTCCGCCACCACCAGACCCGCGACCAGTGAGCTTGTCCGCGCCACGTCGACAGCGGTGCGGCACAGAGAGGTCACGCGACAGCCGTCCACTTCACAGCGGTCACGTGGAGGGAGTGCCGCGACGCGCTCATGCGCCGACACCGCCCGGCCGCTGCCGCGACTGCGCGCACGTACCAGCTGGGGCTGTGCCGGTGGCTTGCCGAGGAAGGGCAGTCCGTGCACAAGCACCGCCGACCCACGCGCTGCGTGCCATCCGTCCCCGACGACCAGCAGTCGTCCGTGCACCTGGCACAGCGACCTGGCTCGTTCATCCATCGCCGCCCACAGCGCCGCATCGACGTGAGCGCCCTCGTAGAGGCGACGCCACGTTCCCGCACGACGTGCCGCGCGGATCTGGCGCTCGGTCCAACCGGCAGCCTTCGCCTGCGCTGACGTGAATGCCCCGGCCTGGCCTGCGGCCACTGCGGCGAGCGCTGCGTGGTCCATCCCCGCAGCATGTGACCTCGTGGACCGAAGCCGGATGTGCCTGTGCACACGCACGGTGCTTGGCTGACCGACGCGGATCCGGGCTGCGCCGCCCCGGCCACGCTCAGCCGAACGTCATTCCCCTGGTCTGCCGTCGGTCAGGCAAGCACGGGGACGCTGACGTCGGCTAGGCGGTGGGGGTGGTGGGCGCGGGGGCCGGCGCAGGCGGCCCGGGCTGGGCCGGCGGCGCGGGGGTGTCGAAGGAGACGACCGGGGCGGCCCGCACTGCGGGGTCCTCGGTCTCGAAGTAGTCGGCCTTCTTGAAGCCGAAGGTGCCGGCCACGATGGAGGAGGGGAACGCCTCGACCCGGGTGTTCAGCGCGCGCACGTTGCCGTTGTAGAAGCGCCGGCCCGCCGCGATCCGGTCCTCGGTCTCCGCCAGCTGGTGCTGCAGGTCCTGGAACGGACCGGCCGCCTTGAGGTCGGGGTAGGCCTCCGCCACCGCGAGCAGTCCGCGCAGCGAACCGGTCAGCGCGGACTCCGCAGCTCCCTGCGCTGCCACCGACCCGGTGGCAGCGACGGCCGCGTTGCGCGCCTCCACCACGTTGGCCAGCGTGGTCCGCTCGTGCGCGGCGTAGCCCTTCACGACCTCGACCAGGTTGGGGATCAGCTCGTGCCGCCGGGTCAGCTCGACGTCGATCTGCCGCCAGGACTCCTGCACCAGGTTGCGCTGCCGGACGAACCGGTTGTAGCTGACGATCACGGCCAGGGCGATGACCACGACCACGCCGAGCACGATGTAGAGGGGTGTCACTGAGGGCTCCCTTTCAGGTCTTTCCAGACGAACTCGGGGATGCCCTCCACCAGGGTGGCGAGGGCGTCCAGTCGGGCGAGCAGCTCGGACGGGCTGTGCCTGCCGGGCTCCCAGCACACAGCGTCGGTCCCCGACAGCCGCAGGTGCAGGGCCGACCGGCGCATCAGGGCTTCCATCGTTCGCGGCGGCAGCACGTCGAAGGCGAACTTCTGGTTGCCGGCGCGCACCCGGTAGCGGCGGTTGAAGTCTTCGCTCTCGAGCTCGATGTCCTGCATGCCGAGGGCGGTCCCGAACCGGCCGAGCACGCTCTCCGGCACCAGCTCGAGCCTCGGCAGGTAGGCATCGACCGACAGCGCGCACACGGCGAACCGGTGCGTCTGCGTCTGCCGGTTGCCCTTCGAGTCGGTGCTGTGCGTCTGGTAGGAGTAGTCGAACGCGACGATCGGCCGGTTGCGGAAGCTCCCCTGCAGGATGTTGCGCGCCTGCTTGTGGTCGCCCTCGTCGAAGGGCGTCCCGTCGAACCGGTTGGACCAGCTGTCCTCGCGCGCCCGCCAGGTCCATCCCTGCGACGCAGCGAAGGACGCGAACAGCTCCCGCCGCTTCTTGGCCTGCAGCCAGGAGACGTACGCGAAGACGGCGACCAGCACCAGGCCGGCGACCACCAGCAGAGCAACCCCCACGGCCAGAAGGTACGGCGGAAGGGGGCCGTCAGTCGATCACGCCAGGTGCTCGGGGGTGGCCGTGCAACCGGACTTCCTAGGCCAGCCCGAGGTCCTGCAACGAGAAGGCGAACCTGTAGGGGACGCCCTCGGCCTCGATCTTCTGGGCGGCGCCGGTGTCGCGATCGGCGATGGTCGCGACACCCACCGGCGTGGCGCCCGCGGCGCGGACAGCGGCCAGGGCCGCGAGGGGCGAGCCGCCCGTGGTGCTGGTGTCCTCGACGACGAGCACCCGCCGGCCGCTGATGTCAGGGCCCTCGATCTGGCGCTGCATCCCGTGTGCCTTCGCCTCCTTGCGGACCACGAACGCGTCGAGCGACCGGCCCTGCGCCGCCGCCGCGTGAAGCATCGACACGGCGATCGGGTCGGCACCCATCGTGAGGCCGCCCACGGCGTCGAACTCGAGGTCGGCGGTGAGCTCGAGCATCACCTTGCCGACGAGCGGTGCGGCGGCCGCCGACAGCGTCGTGCGGCGCAGGTCGACGTAGTAGTCGGCCTCCTTGCCGGAGGACAGCGTCACCTTGCCGTGCACGATGGCCTGGGAGCGGACGAGGGACAGCAGGTCATCGCGATCGGTCACGACGGCGAGACTAATCGGCGAGCAGGACGCGCTCGATCTCCTCAGGCAGGCCGTGCCGGTTGCCGGCCGGCCCGTAATCGGGCTCGCCGTCAGCCTGGAGCCAAGCCCAGGTGTCCGCGACCGTCTCCTCCACCGGCCGCGAGAGCAGCCCGGTGTTGATCGCGGCGGTGGTGTCGCCCTCCATGAAGCCGGCGAACTCCTCGCTCTCCGGCACCCAGCCCGGCAGCTGCACCCACGGCTGCGCACCCGACGCCAGCACCGTCTCCTGGTCGATCCACACCAGGTCGGCCTTGTCACCCGTGGTCGCACGGACGGCGTTCAGGAAGCTCTCGGTCGTCACGTGCCCGCTCGGGCAGGTCAGGTCGAAAGGACCGGTCAACGTGCCCGCGACACCCGCGTTCATCCAGGCAGCGAGGTCGCGGACGTCGACGAACTGCCACGGACGCTCGCGGCGGCCCGGGGCCACGACGCGGCCACCACGCGCGAACCGCCCCAGCCACCACGGCAGTCGGCCGATGTTCTCCCAGGGCCCGAGGATCATCCCTGCCCGCGCGAGCACGGCATCAGGGAACGCCTCCAGCGCGGCCAGCTCGCCACCGCGCTTGTCGGCGGAGTAGTCACCGGTCGAGCTGGCCGAGGGGTCAGCGTCCACTGTCGCCCAGGTCTCGTCCCCACCCGGCGGGCGGCCGGGCTGGTAGACGCTCACCGACGAGACGTAGCCGAAGCGCTCGACCTTGCCGACCAGCAGGTCAGCCGCCGACTTGACGTCGCACGGCGACATCGCCCAGGTGTCGATCGCCATCCCGAAGGACCGGCCCTCCAAGGCACCGGCGAGCGCCACGGGGTCGGTGCGGTCCACCGTCAGCTGCGTGACCTCAGGTGGCAACGCACCGCTGCGACCGCGGTTGAGGGCCGTGACGCTCCAGCCGCGCTTGAGCGCGTCCATCACGATGGCGCGGCCCACGAAGCGGGTGCCGCCGAGCACGAGGAGATCCATGGCCGGTGACAGTAGCCACCGCCGGCGAGGAGCTAGGGGGCGGTCGCGACCTCGGAGGCCGCGCGCACCACCAGGTCCTCGCCCTCGCGGTCGACGACGACGGTGTCTCCGTCGTGGACCTCCCCCGCGAGCAGGGCCTTCGCCAGGCGGTCGCCGATCGCCTTCTGCACCAGCCGCCGCAGCGGACGCGCGCCGTAGACGGGGTCGTAGCCCGTCAGCGACAGCCACTCCTTCGCGGCAGGCGTCACCGTCAGCGCCAGTCGCCGATCGAGCAGCCGGCGCGCCAGCGAGGCGACCTGCAGCTCCACGATCTGCGACAGCTCGTCGGTGCCGAGCGGGTCGAACACGACGATGTCGTCGAGCCGGTTCACGAACTCGGGCTTGAACGCGGCTCGGACGACATCCATCACCTTGTCCTGCCGCTGCTCCGGGGTCAGCAGCGGATCGTTGCTGAACACCGAGCCGAGGTTCGAGGTCAGCACCAGGATGGTGTTGCGGAAGTCGACCGTGCGGCCCTGCCCGTCGGTCAGGCGGCCGTCGTCGAGGACCTGGAGGAGCACGTCGAAGACGTCCGGGTGCGCCTTCTCCACCTCGTCGAACAGCACCACGCTGTAGGGCCGGCGGCGGACCGCTTCAGTCAGCTGACCGCCCTCGTCGTAGCCGACGTAACCGGGCGGTGCGCCGACCAGCCGGGCCACCGAGTGCTTCTCGCCGTACTCGCTCATGTCGATCCGGGTCAGCGCCCGCTCGTCGTCGAACAGGAACTCCGCCAGCGCCTTCGCCAGCTCGGTCTTCCCGACGCCAGTCGGTCCGAGGAACAGGAACGAGCCGGTCGGCCGGTCGGGGTCGGAGATGCCGGCCCGGGCCCGACGGACAGCATCCGACACGGCCTGCACCGCCGCCCGCTGACCGACCAGGCGGGCGCCGATCGCCTCCTCCATCCGCAGCAGCTTGGCGGTCTCGCCCTCGAGCAGCCGGCCCGCCGGGATGCCAGTCCACGACGCGACGACCTCGGCGATGTCGTCTGCGGTCACCTGCTCCTTCACCATCGCGTCCGCAGCGGGAGCGCCTGCCACCGACAGCTCCTGCTCGACAGCCGGGATCTCGCCGTACTGCAACCGCGACGCGGTCTCGAGGTCGCCGTCGCGCTGCGACCGCTCGAGCTGCGAGCGCAGGTCGTCGAGCTTCTTCTTCAGGTCACCGACCCGGTTGAGGCCGCTCTTCTCCTTGTCCCACCGGGCAAGCAGCGACGCCAGCTCCTCCTGCCGGTCGGCAAGGTCGCGACGCAGCGCCTCCAGCCGCGCCACCGACGCGGGGTCGCTCTCCTTCGCCAGCGCAAGCTCCTCCATGCGCATCCGGTCGACGGCGCGCTGCAGCTCGTCGATCTCCACCGGACGGCTGTCGATCTCCATCCTCAGCCGGGAGGCCGCCTCGTCGATGAGGTCGATCGCCTTGTCCGGCAGGAACCGCGCAGTGATGTAGCGGTCCGACAGCGTGGCCGCGGCCACGAGCGCCGAGTCGGTGATCTCGACGCCGTGGTGCGCCTCGTAGCGGCCCTTCAGGCCGCGCAGGATCGCGATCGTGTCCTCGGCCGTCGGCTCCCCGACCAGCACCTGCTGGAACCGCCGCTCCAGCGCCGGGTCCTTCTCGATGTTCGTGCGGAACTCGTCCAGCGTGGTGGCACCGACCATGCGCAGCTCACCGCGGGCCAGCATCGGCTTGAGCATGTTGCCGGCGTCCAGCGAGCCCTCGCCCTTGCCGGCACCCACGACGGTGTGCAGCTCGTCGACGAACGTGATGATCTCGCCGTCGGAGTCCTTGATCTCGGCGAGCACCGCCTTGAGCCGCTCCTCGAACTCACCGCGGTACTTGGCGCCGGCGATGAGCGCACCCAGGTCGAGCGACACCAGGCGCTTGTCGCGCAACGACTCGGGCACGTCGCCGGCGACGATCCGCTGAGCCAGTCCTTCGACGACGGCGGTCTTCCCGACGCCGGGCTCACCGATCAGCACCGGGTTGTTCTTGGTGCGGCGGGCGAGCACCTGGACCACCCGGCGGATCTCGGTGTCGCGGCCGATCACCGGGTCGAGCTTGCCGTCACGCGCGGCCTGCGTGAGGTCGACGCTGTACTTCTCCAAGGCCTGGTACGACGACTCCGGATCGGCAGAGGTGACCCTGCGGTTGCCGCCGCGGACAGCGGTGAACGCGGCCACCAGGTCGTCGCGACCCGGCAGCTGGAGCGCGCGGTCCGCCGCGAGACCGACCACCAGGTGCTCGGTCGAGACGAACTCGTCGTGCTGCTGGCTGGCCACCCGCTGCGCGGCTTCGAAGGCAGCGAGCACCCCGCGGCTCAGGTTGGGAGCCGCGACCGTCGAGCCGCTGGCGGTGGCCAGCACTGACAGCTGCTGCTCGGCACGAGCTCGGGCAGCAGAGGGATCTCCGCCGGCCGCGCTGATGAGCGGAGCCGCGACGCCGTTCTCCTGGTCGAGCAGCGCGAGCAGCAGGTGCGCCGGCGCGACCTCGGGGTTGCCCGCTGCGGCCGCTCGGCGGACTGCCGTCGACACGGCTTCCTGGGCTCGGGCTGTCAGTCGATCGCTGTCCACGATGACCCTCCTTACTGCTTGTCTGGCCGCCACACCACGAGGGCAGTGCGGCGGACAGGAACGAGATCGCGGCGCAGGGACGTCAGGACGTCGGCCTGCGCGGTGTCGGTGGCAGAGCGCGCGGCCCGAAGCTCTTCCCCCAGCTCCTGCACCCGCTGCTGGAGCGCCTCGACCTGGTTCTCCAGCTCGATCACGCGCTTGATGCCCGCCAGGTTGACGCCCTCCTCCTGGGAGAGCCGCTGCACCTCGCGCAGCACCTCGACATCACGGGCCGAGTAACGCCGTCCACCGCCGCCGGTCCGGGTCGGAGACACCAGCCCGAGCCGGTCGTACTGCCGGAGCGTCTGCGGGTGCATGCCCGCCATGGCAGCGGCGACCGAGATGACGAAGACCTGCTCGCGAGGACCGGTCACAGGACGACCTCCTTCAAGTGCTTGCGCGGGTCGTGCGCAGACACCTCGGCGTAGGCCTCGAGAGCGGCCTTCTCCTCCGGTGTGAGCTCGTGCGGGACGTCGACCTCCACGGTCACCCGCAGGTCGCCGGCACCGGTCTTCGTCGGGAAGCCCTTGCCCGCGACACGGAACGTGCGCCCGGACCGCGTGCCCGGCGGCACCTTCAGGGTGACCGTGCCGTCCGGTGTCGGGATCGAGATGTTGGCACCGAGCGCAGCCTCGGTGAAGGTCACCGGAACGGTGAGCGTCACGTGGTTGCCGGAGCGCCCGTAGACCGGGTGCGGAGCCACGGTGACCACGACGATGAGGTCACCGGCCGGGGCACCCGGCTCACCGGGCGACCCCTTGCCCTTCAGCCGGATCTTCTGGCCGTCGGCGACCCCTGCGGGGACCCGAGCCGTGATGGTGCGGTCCTTCGTCTGCTGCCCCGAGCCATGGCACGTCGGGCAGGGCGTGGTGACCTCCTTGCCCGTGCCGCGGCAGGTGCGGCAGGGCTCCGCGAACGAGAAGCTCCCCTGGTTGCGGGAGATGACGCCGAGCCCCTGGCAGACGCTGCACGTGACTGGTGACGTGCCGGGTGCGGCGCCCGATCCGTGACAGGTGCTGCAGGTGCCTGGGGTCGACAGCCGCAGCGACACCTGCGTGCCCTGCAGCGCGTCCGCGAACGAGATGGTGATCGCGGTCTCCAGGTCACCACCGCGACGCGGGGCAGCCCGGCCCCGGGTGCCGTTGCCGAACAGGCCGCTGAAGACGTCGGAGAACCCGCCGCCGCCACGGGCCTGGCCGAACAGGTCGCTCGGGTCGAACCCACGGCTGCCGCCACCGCCGGCGAACAGCGCCCGCCCTTCGTCGTACTCGCGTCTCTTGGTCTCGTCGGACAGGACGTCGTAGGCCTCGGAGATCTCCTTGAACCGCTCCTCGCCGCCGGGGTTGCGGTCGGGGTGGTGCGCGGCGGCGAGCTTGCGGTAGCTCTTCTTGATCTCCGCCGCCGTGGCCTCCTTCGGAACGCCGAGCGCGGCGTAGTAGTCCTTCTCGACGAAATCGCGTGCGCTCATCGCGTTCCTCCTCTCCTGCCTAGGACTCGTTCTCAGGTACGGCGGAAGTGCCGCCACCTGCTTCGGCGACCGCTACCCCGGCGGGCCGCAGGACCCTGCCGGTGCGCAGCCGCCAGCCGGGCTGGAGGACCTGCGCGACCGTCGCCACCGTTGCCTCCGGATCCTCGGGCGCCTGCATCAGCGCGTTGTGGACCGCGGGGTCGAAGGCATCGCCCTCGGCGCCGTAGCGCTCCAGGCCGTGCCTGTCGGCCAGCTGCTCGAGGCTCTCGCCGACGCCCTTGAAGGCACCGTCGAGGTCCCCGTGCTGCCGGGCCAGCTCGATGCTGTCGAGCAGCGGGAGCAGCCCCTCGAGGAAGCCGGCCGTGGCCATCTCGAGGACCAGCACCCGATCGCGCTCGACCCGCTTGCGGTAGTTGGCGTACTCCGCCGACAACCGCTGCAGGTCCGCGGTCAGCTCGGCTCGGACCTGGTCCGGGTCGGCCGGCGCGGCAGCATCGTCAGCGTCGGCAGGGCCTGCCGACGGATCGGTGGTCGCCGCCTCGGGTCGCACCTGCCCGCTGTCCGGGTCGAGCCTGCGCTTGTCGCGGACGACGACCGGCTCCGACTCGGTGGCCTCAGTGGCCTCGGTGCTTCCCTCGCGCGGCTCCGCAGAGGTCACTTGCTCTCGCCGTCAGCAGCGTCCGACTCGTCCACGATCTCGGCGTCCACGACGTTGTCGTCGTTGTCGCTGTCGCCGGCGCCGGCCGCGTCGCTCTCGGCCTGCTGCGCGTAGAGCGCACCGCCGAGCTCCTGGCTCTTCTTCGCCAGCGTCTCGCTCTTCTCACGGATGAGCGCGATGTCGCTGCCGCCGAGGACGCCGGTGAGGTCGGTCAGGGCCGCCTCGACATCGGCCTTGCCCTCGGCCGGGAGCTTGTCGCCGTTCTCGGCCAGGAACTTCTGCGTCTGGTGGACGAGCGCCTCGGCCTGGTTGCGGGTCTCGGCCTCCTCACGCCGCTTGTGGTCCTCCTCGGCGTAGTCCTCGGCCTCCTTCATCATCCGCTCGATGTCCTCCTTGGGCAGGGCCGAGCCGCCGGTGATGGTCATCGACTGCTCCTTGCCCGTGCCGAGGTCCTTGGCGGAGACGTGCACGATGCCGTTGGCGTCGATGTCGAAGGTGACCTCGATCTGCGGGATGCCCCTCGGCGCCGGCGGCAGGCCGGTCAGCTCGAACATGCCGAGCCGCTTGTTGCCGGACGCCATCTCGCGCTCGCCCTGGTAGACCTGGATCTGCACGCTCGGCTGGTTGTCGTCAGCCGTCGTGAACACCTCGGACCGCTTGGTCGGGATGGTGGTGTTGCGCTCGATCAGCTTGGTCATGATGCCGCCCTTGGTCTCGATGCCGAGGGACAGCGGCGTCACGTCGAGCAGCAGGACGTCCTTGACCTCGCCCTTGAGCACACCGGCCTGGAGCGCGGCGCCGACGGCGACCACCTCGTCCGGGTTGACGCCCTTGTTGGGCTCCTTGCCGCCCGTCAGCTCGCGGACCAGGTCGGTGACCGCCGGCATGCGGGTGGACCCACCCACGAGGACGACGTGGTCGATCTGGGACAGCGGGATCCCAGCGTCCTTGATGACGTGCGAGAAGGGGCCCTTGCACCGGTCGAGCAGGTTCTGCGTCAGCTTCTGGAACTCGGCCCGGGTGAGCTGGAGGTCCAGGTGCAGCGGGCCGTCGGCCCCGGCCGTGATGTAGGGCAGGTTGATGCTCGTCGCCTGGCTGGACGACAGCTCGATCTTGGCCTTCTCGGCCGCCTCGCGCAGCCGCTGCATCGCCATCTTGTCCTTGGACAGGTCGATGCCGTTCTGGTTCTTGAAGGTCAGCACCAGGTGGTCGACCAGGGCGTTGTCCCAGTCGTCGCCACCGAGCTTGTTGTCACCGTGGGTGGCCTTCACCTCGATGACGCCGTCACCGATCTCGAGCAGCGAGACGTCGAAGGTGCCGCCACCGAGGTCGAACACCAGGATGGTCTGCTCCTTGTCGCCCTTGTCGAGGCCGTAGGCGAGGGCAGCGGCGGTGGGCTCGTTGACGATGCGCAGGACGTTGAGGCCGGCGATCTCGCCCGCCTCCTTCGTGGCCTGCCGCTCGGCGTCGCTGAAGTAGGCCGGCACGGTGATGACCGCGTCCGTGACGGACTCGCCGAGGTAGGCCTCCGCGTCCCGCTTGAGCTTCTGCAGCACGAACGCGCTGATCTGCTGGGGGGTGAACTTCTTGCCGTCCACCTCGGTCGTCCAGTCGGTGCCCATGTGGCGCTTCACGGAGCGGATGGTCCGCTCGACGTTGGTCACGGCCTGGCGCTTGGCGACCTCGCCGACCAGCACCTCGCCGTTCTTGGCGAACGCGACGATGGACGGGGTCGTCCGTGCGCCCTCAGCGTTCGCGATGACGGCGGGCTCGCCGCCCTCCAGCACGCTGACGACGCTGTTGGTGGTTCCGAGGTCGATCCCGACTGCACGTGCCATGTCTGTTCCTCTTCCGAGCGGTGGTATGAGAGTTGAGCGGTGCGGGCTCAGGTTGCCTGCTCCTGGTCCAACGGTCAAGTGGAGTTGAGTGTTCCCGACTCAACTTGATCTCTCACCGCTTCGCCGCGATGTCTGCTCACGGCCTGCTCGCGGTCTGCTCGCGGTCTGCTCACGGTCTGCTCACGCAGGCCCGCGCCGCGCTCCGGACGGCGGACGTTAGGCTCCCGGCGAGCAACCTGGAGGACGCACGTGGACTCGTTGGAGACCGACCAGATCATCCGCCTGGTGGTGGGCCTGGGGATCATGGGCCTGTGCCTGGCCATCGCGGCCCGGCGGGCCCTGTTCCTCTTCAAGCTCATCAGCAGCGGCCAGCCCGCTCCGGGCCGGCTGCGCGGGTTCCCCAAGCGGCTCGCGCTGCAGGCGATCGAGGTCTTCGGCCAGAAGCGGCTGCTCAAGTGGACGATCCCGGGCGTCGCCCACTTCATCACGTTCTGGGCCTTCATCATCCTGACGCTCACGATCGTCGAGGCCGTCGGCGCGCTGTTCGACGCGGACTTCGCCATCCCCCTGATCGGCCACTGGCGGGTCGTCGGCCTGGCTGAGGACCTGATCGGCACCCTGCTCCTCCTGAGCCTGGCGACCTTCGCCACGATCCGCCGCAAGAACGACCCGGCCAAGATCGAGCGCTCCAGCCGCTTCTACGGATCGCACACGACCGCCGCGTGGCTGGTCCTGGGGATGATCTCGCTGGTCGCGATCACGCTGTTCGGATACCGCGGCCCGCAGATCAACAACGGGGTCTTCCCCTACCAGGACCACCCCTGGTGGACGTTCACGTCCAACCTGGTCGCCAAGGCGCTCGACCCGCTGGGTCACGACGCCAACGTGGTGCTCGAGACCTTCTTCATCCTGGCGCAGATCGCCGTCATCTTCGGCTTCCTGGTGCTGGTCCTCTACTCCAAGCACATGCACATCTTCGTGGCGCCGCTGAACGTCTCCACCAAGCGCGACCCCGACGGTGTCGCCCTGGGTGCGCTGCCTCCCATGATGAGCAACGGCAAGCCGCTCGACTTCATGGCGGCCGACCCCGAGGTCGACACCTTCGGCGCCGGGAAGATCGAGGACTTCGGCTGGAACGCCTACCTCGACATGGCCTCGTGCACGGAGTGCGGTCGGTGCCAGTCGCAGTGCCCGGCCTGGAACACCGGCAAGCCGCTGTCTCCCAAGCTCGTCATCATGAACCTGCGCGACCACCTGTTCGCCAAGGCTCCCTACATCCTGGGCTCGCAGTCCGTTCCCGACGACCACGTCCCCAACTTCCACAACGTCGGCACTGACGACGAGCACCACGTTCCGGAGTCGGGCTACGAGCGGGTCATGGGCAGCACGCCCGAGCAGGCGACCCGGCCGCTGGTCGGCACCCTCGAAGAGGGCGGCGTGATCGACCCGGACGTGCTGTGGAGCTGCACCACCTGCGGTGCCTGCGTCGAGCAGTGCCCGGTCGACATCGAGCACGTCGACCACATCCTGGACATGCGCCGCTACCAGGTGCTGATCGAGTCCGCGTTCCCGAGCGAGGCCGGCGTGATGCTGCGCAACCTCGAGAACAAGGGCAACCCGTGGGGCATGAACAACTCCTCGCGCACCGAGTGGATGGAGGGCTTGGACTTCGAGGTCCGGGTCGTGGAGGGCACCCTCCCCGACGACGTCGAGTACCTCTTCTGGGTCGGCTGCGCCGGCGGGCTCGAGGACCGCTCCAAGAAGGTCACCCGCGCGTTCGCCGAGCTGCTGCACACCGCAGGCGTCGAGTTCGCGGTGCTCGGCGCCATGGAGACCTGCACCGGTGACCCCGCTCGCCGGCTCGGCAACGAGTTCGTGTTCCAGGGACTGGCGCAGCAGAACGTCGAGACGCTGCAGGCGGTCGGCGCCTCGCGCTCGGACAACGTCAAGATCGTCGCGACCTGCCCGCACTGCTTCAACACGATCGCCAACGAGTACCCCCAGCTGGGCGGGGACTTCGAGGTCGTCCACCACACGCAGCTGCTCGGGAAGCTGGTGGAGGAGGGGCACCTCGTCCCGATCACGCCGGTCGACCAGACCGTGACCTACCACGACCCCTGCTACCTGGGACGGCACAACCGGGTCTTCACGCCTCCGCGCGAGATCCTTTCGGCCATCCAGGGGCTGTCCGCGACCGAGATGCCCCGCTGCAAGGAGCGCGGCTTCTGCTGCGGCGCCGGCGGCGCCCGGATGTGGATGGAGGAGAAGATCGGCAAGCGCATCAACGTGGAGCGCACCGACGAGGCCCTGGCCCTCGACCCCGACATCATCAGCACCGCGTGCCCCTACTGCATCACGATGCTCTCCGACGCGGTCACCGCGAAGGTCCAGGCCGGTGAGGCCCGCGAGGGCATCCAGGTGCTCGACGTCTCGCAGATCCTGGCCCGCTCGCTGAAGGCCCCCGTCAAGGAGCCGTCCCTCGTCGGTGCCGGAGCACCCGCCGCAGCACCTTCAGCAGCGCCTTCCGACGTGGCGGCCCCCGCAGAGGCTGCTGGCGCCGAGACTGCTGAGTCTGAGCCTGGTGGCTCCGAGCCTGCTGACGCCGAGGCTGCTGACGCCGGGGAAACGGCCACGCCCGTCGCCGAGGCGGCTCCCGAGCCAGCGCCTGCACCCGTGGTCGCGGCCGAGCCGGAGCCGTCGTGGCGCGCGATGCCGATCATCACGCCGCGGGTGCCGTCGCGCTTGAAGCACTGCGACGACCCGCGCTGCCGGCTCTGACGCGGGTCAACCGCGGGACGCCCCGCTGCCGGCTCTGACGCGAGTCAGCCGCGGGACGAGGTGATCTTCTCCGCGAACGCGAGCGGCTGCACGCGGTAGATGAGGTCCTGCCCGTTCACCACGGGCTGGAACACGTGCAGCTGAAGCGTGGTGGTGCCACCCGCGGGGTCGACCGTCACCTCGGTGGAGAAGACCGAGAGGCCCTGCTCGACCTCCGAGGTCATCCGGCGGGCCTTGCCGTCGACGGTGGCGCCGGCCAGCTGCCCGCCCGAGCCGATGTAGACCGACACCCAGAGCTTGTCCTGGCCCACGATGTGAGGGGTGCCCTTGGGCAGGTCGTTGCGCACGCTGACGTAGTCAGGCAGCCCGGACCGAGGCGCGTTGTTGCGCAGGACGATCGTGATGACGCCCTCCTCCTCGGGCTCGGGGCCCCGACCCACGTCGACGGCCCGGCCGGTGAGCCGGCCGAGGTAGTTGATCTCCCGCCGTACGTAGTAGTCGAGCTTGTCGCCGGCCGTGTTCTGGGTGACGACCTGGAGGAAGCCCTTCGCGTCCTTCGGGAGGGCGCCGACCACGCGGGTGCGGGCCAGCTCGGCCTGGATCCGCGCGTCCTTCGCGTAGACCTGCAGGTGCCCCTCCTGGACCGCCCGGCCCAAGCGCTCGAGCAGGGTGGCCGGGTTGGCCTTGCCGCGCTCGGTCAGGTTGAAGGCCTGACGCATGGTCTCCTTCATGTACTCGTTCCGAGGCGCCTGCGTCGGTCCCTGGAAGCGCCGGTAGAAGTCGGACAGCGTCCGCTCCACGGCGTTGGCCGCGGTGATCGTCGTGCGGTCGGGCATCGTCACCGGACCGGTGGCCTCCAGCAGGTAGGAGAGGCCGACCGGGTCGACCGCCAGGACGCCGTCGATCGGCTGCGACTCGGTCTTCTCCCAGAGCGCCTGCACGGTGCGGCCGACCGAGGGGAAGTCCGGAGAGAGGTTGGCGTTGACCCACACGCGGTCGGCCGCGAGCCGGCGGTAGCGGTCGGTGTAGTCGGCTCCGAGGTCGATCACCGGCTGCTCGACGTTCTTGAGCTCGTCGTTGACCCCGGTGCGGTCCAGCGTCACCTTGCCGTTGGCGGCTCCGAAGATGCCGAAGGCACCGAACAGGCCGCCGGTGCCCCGCATCTCGGCGCTGTTCTGCACGCCGACGAAGTAGTGCTTGGGCCGGTCTCCGCCGAGCATCGTGGGCAGCACCCGAGCTCCGACGGCCACGGCCGACACGGTCTCGGAGAAGGGACGCAGCTGGTTCAGCAGCTTCGTGCGGGCGGGGCCGACCGGCCAGCGGGCGTCGCTGGGCAGTGCCTCCACCCGGCCCAGCACCTGAGCCATGCTGTTGGCGCTCAGGGTCAGCGGGCCGGCCATCCGGCGGAAGGGCCCGAGCGACACCGTTGTTCCGTGCACCGTCTTGTGCGGGTCGACCACCTCCGCCGCCTGCGTGATGCCCGGCAGCACCTGCTGGGTCAGGGTGAGCATGGCGTCGGACATCCCGGTGGCCACCGTGAAGGTGTGACCGACGAGCGGGAGGTGCCCGGCGGCCTCCCAGAGCGGGTCATGGACGGCCTTGCTGGCGCGCTCGGCGCCCGTGGAGGCGTCCGCCAGCGCCCCGCGTGCGGCGCTGAACTGCGACGCGCGCACGTGGTCGTTGACCTGCTGCACGCTCACGCGGACATCGCGTGCCGCGTCGCGGAGCTGGTAGGCCCGAAAGCCCAGCCACCCGATGGCGGCGACGACCAGGACGAGGGATCCGAGGATCAGCGGGCCGAACTTGCGGAGGCGTCGGCGCATCCTGCGCCGCCGACGGCGGCGGCTGGCGCTCAGAACGCCTGCTCCTCCTCAGGCCGGCGGCGAGCCAGCATCGCGATCAGCAGCAGCAGGCTCAGGAAGCCGAAGCCGCCCAGCACCGCCGGAAGCAGCCAGTTGCGGCCGGGGTTGACGTCCGGCAGCCTCGGGTTGGGCGTCTCGCCGGGTTCTTCGGCGACCGGGGACTCGGTGGTCGTCGGCTCGCCGGTGGGCGTGACGACGCCGGTCGTGCCGGTGGTGCCGCCCGTGGTGCCGTTGCTGTTGCCACCGCCGTTGCCGTTGCCGAGGCCGCCGTTCCCGCCGCCGTTTCCATTGCCGTTCCCGTTGCCGTTGCCGTTGGTCGGGCGCGGCGTGGGGTTGGTGACGGTGACGCCGAGGACCGTGACGACGGCGCTGTCAGAGGCGCTGAAGCCGTTCTCGTCCGTACCGCTGGCAGCCAGGGTGTGGCGACCGCGGGAGGCGTTGGTGCGGAAGCAGATCTGGCGGGTGAACTTGGCGTTGGTGTCGGCGACGACCACCGCGACGAAGACGCCGTTGTCGGTGATCCGCGCCTGCGTGGCGGGCTTGAAGCCGTCACCGAAGAGGTTGACGCACGCGCCGACGTTGACGCGGCTGCTGGAGACCGTGACGGTCACACCGCTGGGCTGGGGAGGGTAGGGACCGGCCGCGAGCGCAGTGCCCTCGCCGAGGAGGACCAGCACGGCGGCGGGCGCGAGGAGGCGCAGGCCGCGAGCGGTTCCTGAACGGAACGGAGCACGCACGGTGACTCGCTCTCTGAACGGGGTGCTGGGACGCGCTCGCCATACAGCGTCGGGCGCGTTGAAGACAGGGAATGCAGGCTCAACGATAACGGCTTCGACCGGTTACGCCCAGTTCTGAAGCACTCACCCTGCGTGAGGGGGCCGGTTCGCGCCGGCCGCCACCGAGCGGTACACCTCCACGTGCTGGGCGAGGGAGGCCTCCCAGTCGAAGCGCCGAGCCTCGCGCACCGCCGCTGCCGCGAGCTCCTGACGCAGGGACGAACCGGGCAGAAGGCCCACCACCGCCTCAGCGAACGCGATCACGTCGCCGTCCGGGACGAGCAGGCCGCCGGTCCCCACCACCTCGGGCAGGGAGGTGTTGTCGAACGCCACCACCGGGGTGCCGCAGGCCATCGCCTCCGCAGCAGGCAGCCCGAAGCCCTCGGCGCGGGAGGTGACCAGCAGCGCCGTCGCGCCTCGGTACTCCGCCACCAGGTCCGGTGCCCAGCCGACCAGGTCGATGCGCTCGCGGTGCCGTGCGCGGGCCAGGTCCTCCTCGAGACGCGCCCGCATCCACGCGTCCTGGAAGCCGACCACCCGCAGTCGCTGCTCACTGCCCGCGTCGACCACCCGGTCGAAGGCCGCCGCGAGCTCCCGGAAGCCCTTGTGCGGTCCCCAGCTGCTGACCGCGAGCAGGTACGGCGGCAGGTCCGGGCCATCGCCTGGGCGGAAGCGGGCATCGACACCGTGCGGTACCACCGTGATCCGGCTCGGGTCGAGGCCGAACAGGTCGATCCCCTGCTGGGCGGAGGACCGCGACACGGCGATGACTGCCGCCGCCCGCCGGAACCGGTCCGCCTTGCGCCGCCAGTTGACGGCGTCGCGGGCGAGCAGGGGGTGCTCGAAGACCAGGGGGGTCAGGTCGTGCAGCGTCTGCACGACGGGCATGGGGCTGCGGCTCGGGGGCGAGAAGGCCGGGCTGTGGTGAAGGTCGGCGTCCCGCTTCCGCAGATCCCGGGTGAGCAGCCGGTCCTCCACGAACGGCCCCACCCGGTGGTGCCGGATGCGGCGCACCGGAACCGGGGTGACGCCGGCGGGGAGCGTGGCGCCGCGGGCGCACAGAGCGCTCACCTGCAGGTCCTCGCGAGCACCGAGCCCCCGCAGCAGGTTCTTGAGGTAGGTGCCGACACCGCGATCGCCCGACCCGTCCGTCAGCGCCGTGGCGTCGACCAGGACTCTCATCCGGTGCGCACGACGTCGCGGTAGACGGCCAGGGTGCGTTCCGCTGCGGTCTCCCAGGACCAGTCCTGCGCCCGGCGCAGGCCGGACTCGGAGAGCCGTCGCAGCGCGGCGGGGTCCTCGGCGATCTCCAGCGCACTGCGCCAGCCGGCGACGTCGTTGGACGCCACGATGTGGCCGGCACCTCCTACCAGCTCGGGGAGCGAACCGGCTGACGACACGATCACCGGCGTCCCCAGCCCCATCGCCTCGAGCACGGTCAGGCCGAAGCCCTCGAACTTCGACGGGTGGACGAGCGCCAGCGCGCCCCGAAGGAGCGGACCGAGCTGCTCCTCCGGCAACGGCCCCACGATCCTCACGCGATCGCCACGTGCCGCTGCCGCGCGTCGCACGTCCTCGGCGCCCATGCCATCCGGGCCAGCGATCACCAGCTGCGGCCCCTTGTCCGGGAGAGCCTCGATCGCGGTGAGCAGGTTCTTGCGGACGGTGATGGAGCCGAGGTAGACCACGTAGGGCTGGTCGAGGCCGAGCGCGGCGGCCGCCTCGGGGTCGTCGCGGAAGTGCGAGATGTCGAACCCCTCGCCGGTCACCACGACCCGGTCCGGGGAGACGCCCAGCAGCTCGCAGGTCTGGGCGCCGACGAACTCGGAGACAGCGAGCAGCGCATCTGCGTTGCGCTTGGCCCAGGCGATCGAGCTGCGGAAGTAGACGACCGCCTGGCGGCTGAACCACTCCGGGTGCGTGAGGGGCATCAGGTCGTGGACGGTGACGACGACGGGCTTGCGGGTGCCGATCGGGATGATCGGCGCGGTGGCGTGCACGAGGTCCAGGTCCGGGACGAAGCGCTCGAGCAGGGGACGCCGGGTGGCGAGCCAGCGGGCGTAGAGGCCCTTGCGACTGCGATCGATGACCCGCGCGGACGCCGGTGCCGCACCTGAGCCGCGGGCCGTGACGAGGCTCGCCTGCTCGTCAGGGCGCAGCTGCTCCTGGAGCGCAGCCTCGAGCCCGAGCGCGTAACGCGCGATCCCCGTCGCCTTGCGTGGGTCGAGCTCGTGCGCGTGCAGGCCGTAGAGGGTCACTGCTTCACGCCCTGCCGGTAGACGGCGGCCAGCCGTTCGGTGAACTGCCGCCGGCTGAAGTGCGTCCGGGCCCGCTCGCGACCAGCGGCTCCCAGCCGGTCCCGGTCTGCGGGCGAGTCGAGGAGGTGCTCGAGCGCGTCTGCCAGCTCGCGCGGCTGCTCCACACCCACGAGTATGCCGGTCACGCCGTCGACGACGACGTCCCTCAGCCCGCCGACGCGGCTGGCGATGACCGGCAGGCCGACCGCCGATGCCTCGAGCGCGGCCAGACCGAACGACTCCTCGCGCGAGGGCTGCACGTAGACCCATGCGGCCGCCAGGTGGGCCGAGGCATCAGGGACCTGCCCGATGAGCTCGACCTCGGGAAGCCGTCCGGATCGGGCCCGTAGGTCACGCGCAAGGCTCTCGAGCCCAGGGCTGTCGGGACCGACGACCAAGGTCCTGGGCTGCTGACCGCGGGCGGCGAGCAGCTCGAGCGCATCGAGCAGGACATCCACTCCCTTCTGCGGGTGCAACCTGGCGATGCACACGACCAGCGGCGCCGCGCCCTCGACCCTGTGCTCCAGCTCGGGAACCGGGTTGGGCAGCTCGGTCAAGCGCGCTCCTGCCCGTCCGCTCCAGGCCTCGGCACCGGCGCGCGAGGGGACCATGACGGTGGCACCGCCACGAAGCAGCGCAGCAGCCAGCACCCGCCACACCAGGCCGCCGGCATCACCGCCGTGGATGTGCACGATCCTGCGGGTGCGGCTGAGCAGCAGGCACGGACCGGCGAGGAGCAGCCCTCGCAGATCGCTCAGGTGCACCACGTCGAAGCCGGACAGCTCCCGGCGAAGGCCCCACCAGAACCGCGGCAGCGCCGCGAGCAGCGCCCAGGGCCGGCGCTTCCAGCTGCGGCCGAAGGCGAGCAACGACGCCGGCGCCGGGACGACCCGCACCGTGACGCACTGCGTCCTGAGCCACGCGGCGGCCGGGCCCTCGCCCGGAAGCACGACCGTGGCATCCCACTCCCCGGACTCCTGACCGGCCAGGGCGATCTCGCGCCACACCGCATGGGCACCGCCCACGGCCTGCGAGTAGGGGTCGAACAGCGCCACCCGCAGGCGTTCGGCCGACGAGGCGTCCATCGCGCGAGTCTAGGTAGTCTCGCTGCCGTCACCGACACAGCTGGAGGGTCGACTCGTGCGGGTCCTGTGGGTCACCGCCGAGCCTCCTGATCGCCTCGGTGGCGGCGGCAACATCCGCCAGTCCCACCTGCTCGAGGCGCTGGCCCGGACGCACACCGTCGACCTGCTCCTGGCGGGTCGGGAACCCGATGCGAGCACCCGTGCCGCTGTGCGGCACCTGTTCCGCGTCGACCTGCCACCCCGGAGGCCGCGAGGCACCCTGGCTCGCCGGCTGCACACCTTGCGGCTGATGGCCGGAGCGGGGCCGATCGAGCTGTTTGACAGCCGCGAAGCACGCGCGGCCCTGAGTGCGGCCTGGCCGACGGAGACCTACGACGTCGTGCTGCTCGAGCACGGTGGCCTGCTCCCGCTGATCGCGCACCGGCGGGCGGGCGAGCGCTGGGTCTGCTCGTTGCAGAGCATCGTCTCGGGCACGACCCGTGCGCTGCACGACCTCACCCCACCGGGGCGCCAGCGCACGGCGCTCGCCCGCGAGATCGTCCAGGCGCAGCGGCTCGAGAAGAAGGTCCTCGACAGCGTGGACCTCGTCATCACGGTCTCGGCGGAGGACGCTGCCATGCTGCCCGGTCCCTCAGTCGTCATCCCGAACGGCGTGGATCCCGAGGCCTTCCGACCGACGCCCCTTCCCCGCGAGCACCGGGTCGTCTTCACGGGAACGCTGTCCTACTGGCCCAACGTCGATGGGCTGCGCTGGTTCTGCGCCGAGGTGCTGCCCCTGGTCCGGACCAGGGTTCCTGACGTCGTGTTCGACATCGTCGGAAGGGACGCCGAGCCGGAGGTGCGCGCCCTGGCCGACGGTGTCGTGGTCCGGCTGCACCCGGACGTGCCGGCGGTCCAGCCCTACCTCGACGCGGCGAGGGTCTGCGTCGTCCCGCTGCGCATCGGCACGGGAAGCCGCCTCAAGGCCTTGGAGGCCATGGCGTCAGGCCGTCCCGTCGCGGGCACGAGCATGGGGCTGATGGGGCTCGGCATCACCGACCAGGCGATCGTGGCCGACGATCCGCAGCAGCTGGCCGACGGCATTGCGCACCTGCTCACCGACGACGACGCCGAGCGGTTGGCCACTTCTGGTCGAGCCCACGTCGCGGCATCTTTCGCCTGGGGCTCGCTCGGTCAGTCGTTGATCGCCGCGCTCGAGGGGGTCACGAGCGAACGGCCTGCTGGGCCCGGTGCTGTGCCTGGTGCTGGGCCCACTGCTTGGCATAGCCCCGGCGGAACTCCCACTGGCACAGCAGGCTGACCAGCTCGACGTCCCACTGCCGTGCAGGGCTGCTGCGCAGTCCCTGCACGAGCAGCCGCAGCTGGTGAAAGGCGAAGCGGGTCATCGGCAGCGGCGGCTGCACGTCGAGGCCGTGCTCGCGATAGCTGTCCCACAACGACGGCTTGGCCGCGCCGTACCGGTACCACTGCCTGCGCACCTCGGCCACCGTGGCACGGGGGATCCAGTCGACGGCGGCACCTTCGGCGTACCCGATCGTCCCGAGGCCTGCCAGCTGGGCCCGCCAGCTGAAGTCCAGGTCCCCACCGCTGCGGATCTCCCGAAACCCACCGAGACCCGCAAGCACCGACCGCCGGGTGATGATGTTGCACGTCGGCAGGAAGGGCAGGAACGGATGGCCCAAGCCGTGCTCCGGGGCCAGGGGCTGCCACTTCGCGACGTAGCGCGTCGCCGGGCCCGGACCAGCGAGGGCGATCACGTCGCCACCGGCGACCGCGACGGCGGGGTCCTGCATCGCGCGCACCAAGCCCGCGAGCCAACCGGCGTGCGGCCGGCACCGGACGTCGGTGAAGGCCACGAGGTCGGTGCCTGCCTGCTGCCATCCGAGGTTGCGCGCCTGGTAGGGCCCTCCGCCCTCGCCGGCGACGACCACCGCCCCGCACTCGACCGCGATCGCGGCACTGCCGTCGGTCGAGCCGTCGTCCACGACGATGACCGGTGCACCATCGGCTTCGCGCAGCACGGCTTCCAGGCAGTCCCGCAGCCACCGGCTGCCGTCCCTCACCGGGATGACCACACTGACGCTGTCAGCGGTCACGCTCAAGCACTCCTCATGGCGACACGTAGTATCCGCGGGTGGACGCTAGCGCGCTGATCGTCACGTGGAACAACGCCGCGGACATCAGCACCAGCATCGACGCAGCCCTTGCGCAGCACGACGTCGACCTCGAGGTCGTCGTCGTCGACAACGCATCGACCGACGGCACGCAAGGGGTGCTCTCGCGATACGCGGACAACCCGCGGGTGACGGTTGTGCTGCAGTCCGAGAACCTCGGCTTCGCTGCCGGAAACAACCTCGCGGCCACCCACGCGCGGGGCCGTTACCTGCTGCTGCTCAACCCTGACTGCGCACCGGATCCCTCCTGTGCCGCAGTGCTCCGCGACTACCTCGAGAGCCACCCCGAGTGCGGCGCGGCCGCTGCCATGCTGCGCTACCCGGACGGCCGCGGGCAGTCCTTCCTGCGCCGCGAGGCGACGTTCGCGCTCGTCTTCTTCTGCTTCCTCGAGGTCGGTCGCCGGCTGGACCGGATCTTCTGCAAGGGCCGTCACCTGGCGCGGCGCATCTACGCCGAGCTCGACGGGGTGGTGCCCGATCCGGCGGTCTCTGTGGACTGCCCAGCGGCGGCGTGCGTGATGCTCCCCGCGGCCCTCGTCGCCGAGCGGTTCTTCGATCCTGAGCTCCCGTTGTTCTTCAACGACGGCGAGCTCTACCGACGCCTGCGCGGCACGGGCTACGACGTCGTCGCCGTCGGCGCTGCCACCGCGATCCACACCTACGGGACGAGCGTCGCCGAGGTGCCCTCGGCGCGTCGACGGGCCGAGATGGTGGCCTCGTTGCGCGCCTACCTGAGACCGGTCTGGTCGGGCCCCTTGCGGGCTGCCTTGTGGTTGCTCCTGCTGGCGGACGCACTCGCCTGCCTGGCGTTCACGCGCACCCGTGACGTGGGCCGCGGGACGCTCGGTGGCCTGGGTCTTCCGGGCGGTGCCCCCCCGTGGCTCGCGCATGCACGGTCGCCCCGGCCGTGGGCCCGGCGCCGTCGTCAGTCCAGCTGACCCGGCAGCGCTATCGCCCGCAGCAGCTCGTCGTCCGGCACGACCTGTGAACGTCGCTGTGCCCGTCGGTGCGCGAGCAGCCGCGGGAGCGATCTTGCGCCTGCCAGGCGCCCGCGCACGAACGCCGCACCAAGACCGCGAGCCCGCGCTTCGCCGTACTCGCGAACGGTGGTCCGCCACAGCAACCGGGGGTGCAGCTCGGGGGCGTTGCTGACCCAGCACCAGATGGCGTTGCGGGCGATGTGCCAGGTGGAGACAGCCCGGCTGCCGCTCCCGCCCAGGTCGTGCTCGACTGCCGCGCCCGGCAGCAGCCACGACGTGTAGCCGCGCGCCCGGGCACGAAACGCCAGGTCGATGTCCTCGAGGTAGAGGAAGTAGCGCGCGTCGTAGCCGCCCAGCTGCTGGAACACCTCACGCCGGAAGACGGGAGCAGCGCCCGGCGGGGCGAAGACCTCGTAGGGCTCCGTCGGTAGGCACGCAACCTCCCTGCGCTGCCCGTGCTTGTAGGCGAAGCCCCATGACGAGTAGCAGTCGCCAGCGCTCTCGACCAAGCCGTCCGGGGAGAGCAACGGGCCGCCCCACGACCAGGCCCCCTCGGGTGCCACGTCTGCGAAGGAGGTGACCTCGGCAACCCACGTCGGCACCGGGCGGGCATCGGAGTTCAGGACCGCGACCAGCTCGGTCGTCGCCCAGGCCACGCCCGCGTTCGCGGCGGCGCCGAAGCCCAGGTTGCGCCCCATGCGCTGTACGACGACGCCTGGGAAGTCCGCCTCCACGGCGTCGTCGCTCCCGTCGGTGGACCCGTTGTCGATCACGATCACCGTGACGGGAGGGACGGTCTGCGCGGCGAGCGCGGCGAGGCAACGGGGGAGAACCGATGCGCCGTTGTAGTTCGGGATGACGACCGACAGCGGCCGGCTCACGTGCTCGGTGCGCCCTTGCGGTAGCCGACGACGCGGGCGGGTGCGCCTACGGCTATGGCGTAGTCAGGGATGTCGTCGAGCACGACGGCGGAGGCACCGATGACCGCTCCACGTCCGACCCGGCAGCCGATGACGGTGGCATGCGCGCCGATCCAGGCGCCCTCACCCACTTCGACGTCGAGCTCGACCAGCGGCTCGTCGCGCACCGGGCCGGTGCCGTCGGTGCCGTGGTTGCCCGCAACGAGCACCACGCCCGGGGACAGCAGCGCGCCAGCGCCGACCCGGGCCCAGGCGGTGCTCCAGCCACCCCAGACGGCGCAGTACGGACCGATGTTCGCGCGGTCCCCGATGGCGACGCGCTCGGTGAACCGCAGCGAGGCCAGCGGCGAGATCGTGCTCTCCGTGGAGATCGTCGGGCTGCGCCGCGCGATGACGTGCTCCACCGCCACCGTCCGGCCGATCGCGTACATGCCGCTGCGGACGTCCGGCTCGAGACTTGCTAGCTCACGCACCACCCCGACAACGCGCTTGATCTTGCGCAGCAACCTGTCACCGCCTCTTGCGTGGGGTCACGACGCGCGGGTTCAGGTCGACGATGCCGGTCGCACGCGAACCTCCGACCGCCAGGTGCGCAGCCTCGAAGACGTGCGCGTAGGTGGTCGTGAAGTCGGGGGCTGCGAGGGCGATCTCGAGGTCGTAGCTGCCGGGGACCACGTTGAGGTCGATGCGCAGCTCGACCTTGCGCACGTCCCCCTTCTTCATCGCCGCGAGAGCCTGTGACTCCGGCTCCTGGTGCCATGCCGCCACCAGACCCGATCCCTCGCGGTTGAGCCGGAAGCCGACCAGCGAGGGGCCTGCGTCCTGCTTCGCGGTCACAGTCAGCTCCACCACCACCGGGTCCAGGGGCGACCAGAGCAGAGGGGTCTCGCCGTCAGGCCGACGAACGGCGACGTCGACCTGCAGCGCATCGGAGTAGCCCACGCCCTCCGGACGATCCGGGTCCTGCTGGAGCCTGGCGTGGTAGGCACCCACGACATCTCTGGTCGGACCGGCGGCACGGACCTGGCCGCGCTCGAGGAAGATCGCGCGGTCAGCCAGGTCGAGGACGGACGACATGTTGTGGCTGACGAAGAGGATCCCGACGCCATCAGCCCGCATGCTGCGGATCCGGTCGAGGCAGCGCAGCTGAAAAGGCAGGTCTCCGACGGCGAGCACCTCGTCGACGACCAGCATGTCGGGGGTGGTGTGCACGGCCACGGAGAAGCCGAGCCGCATGAACATCCCCGAGCTGTACTCCTTGACGGGCTGGTCGATGGCGTGGGCGAGCTCTGAGAACTCCACGATGTCGTCGAAGCGCCGACGGACCTCGGCTCGGCCAAGCCCGAGCAACCGCGCGTTGACCTCGACGTTCTCCCTGCCCGTCAGCTCGGGGTGGAAGCCAGCACCCACCTCGATCAGCGGCGCGATCCGCCGGGTCCTGGTCAGCGTGCCGGTCGACGGGCGGGTCACACCGGCAGCGATCTTCAGGAGCGTCGACTTCCCCGCGCCGTTGCGCCCGACGACGGCGAGCACCTCCCCGGGGTGAAGGTCCATCTCGAGGTCCTTGAGGGCCCAGAACTCGCTCTTGCGGTTTCCACCGACGAGAGCCCCGAGCAGTGATCCGCTGCTGCGCAAGACGTAGCGCTTGCCCAGTCCGCGCGCGGAGATGAGCTCGCTCACACGAGGTCTGCGAACTCGTCGGAGCGGGCCCGGAACACCGTCAAGCCCAGTGCCAGCAGCAGCAGCCCCACCAGGACCGAGGCGCCGACGGACAACCACTCCACGTCCCGGGACAGGAACGCCCCGCGGTACAGAGACAGCACGCCGGTCATCGGGTTGAAGCGCAGTATCTGGTGGGCCAGGTCGGGAAGCGCGCTCGGCGGGTAGAGGACCGGCGTGAGGTACAGGCCCACCAGCAGTGCCGACTCGACCAGGTAGCGGATGTCGCGAAACGCCGGGTACAGGCTCGAGGTCAGCGTGGCCAGCCCGACCACCGCCAGCAGCTGGAGCACGAGAGCGAGCGGAAGCAGCAGGAGCTTCCACCCGACCGAGCCCACGGCCAGTCCCGCGACCAGCAGGATGGGCAGCGCCGAGGCGAAGGCGATCGCGTTGCCACCGATGGCGGAGAACGGGAACACCTCCAGGGGCATCGCGACCTTCTTCACCAGCGAGCCGTTCTCCAGCACGGATCCGGTGCCCGCGGACAGCGACTGGGCGAAGAAGGTCCAGGGCAGCAGTCCCGAGAGGACGAACACCGGGAAGTGCTCGACCGTCCCGGCATGGAACACCTTGAGGAAGACGACGGTGAGGACGGCTGCCTGGAAGGCCGGCTGCAGGACCGCCCACATGACCCCGAACAGCGCCCGCTTGTAACGCACCTCGAAGTTCTTGCGCGAGAGCGTCCAGGTGAGCAGGGCGTGCTCAGACAGCGCTTCGGCTCGCGAGCGCGTGTCGCCCACGACCGTGACCGTGGCGGGCGCCGACTCGAGCATGCTCGAACGGTAGCCGTTTGACGCGTGGCACCATCGCCCCATGGCGCGACTGGCATCCGTGGGCGGCCTCCGCGGCGCCCCCGTTGCCCTGCTTGTCGCCGCGGGTGTCTACCGGGTGATCATGCGCCAGCCCCAACCGCGTGAGGTGCTGCTGATCGGTGTGCTCGTGGCACTGCTCCTGCTCCCCCCGCTGATGCGCCGGCCCACCGCGTGCGTGTGCGCCCTGCTGCTGCTGCTCACGTTCCAGCTCATCGCGTTCGGCTACCTCTACCGGCTCGGCCTGCCAGGGGCGTGGCTGCGCCAGCTCGGGAGCCTCAAGGAGCTGCTGATCGCGGCGCTGGCGCTCCGAGCTCTCCAGGACCACCTGCTCCACAAGCGACGGCTCAAGCGGCTGGACATGTGGGTGCTGGCCTACCTCGGGGTCGTCACCGCCTACCTGCTCGCCCCGACGGTGCTGCCTGACCTGAGCCCCGTTCCCTTCGACACCAGGCTGAATGCCTGGCGCTCCGACGTGTACTTCCTCGTGGTCCTGCTCGCCGTTCGAGCCATCCAGCCCGGCGCCCTCTCGTCGGTCTGGATCCGTCGTACCGTGCTGCTCGTCGCTGTCAGCTTCGCCGCCGGCGCCGCCTGGGAGTACTTCGACCTCTCGGGGTGGAACCGCTTCCTCTTCGAGACGATCGGCGTCCAGCGCTACCTGCGGGACGTGCTCGGCACCCCGATCGTGGCGGGCAGCTACACCTTCTTCTCCCCGGACGGCTCGGTGCGCGCAGGCTCGATCCTGCGAGAACCGGTCTTCGGTGCCTTCCTGCTGCTCGCGGCGTTCTTCTTCGCGATCTCGAGCATCGCGTCACGGCGCCCAGCTCCCGGGATCCTCCTCTCCGTGGTCATCGGGCTCGGGATGGTCTGCACGGGCACCCGCAGCGCCCTGCTCGTCGCCCTGCTAGGAGCGGTGCTCGTCATCCAGCAGGTGCTGCGCTCTGGTCGCTACGCGAAGGTCTTCGTCCCCGTGCTGCTCGTCGCGCTGGCTGTCTCGCCGGGCTTCATCGCGCAGACGCCGGTCGTCGACCGGATCCAGAGCGCGATCGCCGGCACCGACACCAGCACCGACGATCACCAGGCCCACCTGGACGAGGGGCTCGAGCGAATCGTCAAGCAGCCCCTCGGCAGCGGCCTGGCCACGGGCGGGGGGGCCGGTCAGAGGTTCGGGGTGCGCAACGCCCTCACCACCGAGAACGCCTACCTGCAGATCGGCATCGAGACGGGTGCCATCGCCTTGGTCCTCTTCATCGGCATCCTCGTGCTGCTGGCTCGCGAGCTGCTCGCGCTGCCACGTGACGACGCCTCCGCGACGGGGGACCGGGGCGCAGCCATCGCGTTGCTGCTCGCGATGGCCATCGGCGGCTTCTCGCAGACCGTGTGGCTGACCGTGATCGTCGGGATCAACGCGATGGTGGCGCTCTCGCTGCCCGCACTCGTGCTGGGCGAGCGCGCGGCTAACGGGGCGTCAGGACCACATCCAGGACCGACCCCACCAGAGCCGCAGCAGGAACCGCAGTCACCGGCTGGTAGCCCTGAGCCTCCAGTGCCGCCAGCAGCTCGGCAGATGACTTCCCCCGGTCCTGCAGCAAGGGGTCGTTGAGCTCCACCACGAGCACCGGCCGGTCGGCGGCGAGCACTGCCTGCGCGCCCTCCAGCACCTCGAACTCGTAGCCCTCGACGTCGATCTTCATGAAGGCCACCCGTCGGCCCTGGGCGACCTGCGGAAGCAGGGCGTCCAGCGGTTGGATCTCCACCTCGAGCGATCCGGAGTCGAGCCACGAGGCGGAGAAGGATGCCCAGCCGCTGTTGCTGTCCGGAGCCAGGCGGATCTGCTGGCGCCCGGCCGCAGCCCCGGCAGCGACAGGGTGGATGTCCAGCTGCGTGAGGCCGTTGCGGCTCTTGAGCGCCTGCAGCCGGTCGACGTTGACCGGGATGGGTTCGAGCGCGGTAACGCGACCGGTGGTTCCCACGGCCCTGCACATCTGACCGGTGACGATGCCGATGTTGGCCCCCACGTCGACGGCCCAGTCCCCTGGACGCAGGTGCGACAGCGCATCGTCCGCCAAGCCGATCGGAACCCCGCAGTACCAGCGGGCCTGCATGAGGTCACCCAGGTCGAAGCTGCGGCGCAACCCGAGGACGTCTCGCCCCTCCACCGTGCGCGGCCACCGGCGCTGGAGCAGGGACGCCGCCCGGTTGCGGCCACGAGGAAGCCGCTGGAGCACGCGACCCAAGGGCTCGCTGATCATCGCCGTCCTCTCGCTTCGTCAGACAGCAACCCTGGCACAGCCGCAGTCCGCTCCGGAGCGGACTGCTAGCGATAGCGTGACGGCGTGGACCTCGCGAACTACCTCTCGCTGCTGCGACGGCGCGCGCTGCCGATCCTCCTGTGCGTCCTGGCAGGGCTGGCAGGAGGCTTCCAGATCGGGCACTCCACCCCGAAGAGCTACCACGCGAGCTCCCGCACACTGGTCACCCTGCCTGCCAACGAGAGCACCAACCCGGCGGCGGCTCTGCCTGGTGCGCAGCTGGCCGACGCGCTGGTACCGACCTACGCCGCCGTGGCGACCTCGCGCAGCGTGGCCGAGAAGGTCATCCAGCAGCTGGCCCTGCCGGAGACGGTGGAGCAGCTGCAGGGCAAGCTGGTCGCCGTTCAGCAGCCCAACACGCTCATCATCATCATCTCTGCGCGCGACGGTGACCCGCTGCGCGCCACCTCGATCGCGGACGCGACTGCCGAGGCCCTGGTCGAGCTGGTGCACGAGCTCACCGCGGTGGAGACCAGCGGCGTGAAGGTCGCGCTGCTGGACCACGCGGCCGTCCCCGTGGTCCCCGACGCACCCAAGCCCACGCTGAACCTGATCCTCGGCTTCGCCCTCGGTCTCGCCGCCGGCCTGCTGCTCGCGGCAGCCCTCGAAGCCCTGGACCGGACGGTGAAGACCGTGCAGCACGGAGAGGTCGCGTTCCAGTCGCCGCTGCTCGGCCTCGTGCCGCTGCGCAAGCGGCGTGGTCGGCGCGAGCTGGTCATGGACGACGACGGCAGCGTGGACAGCGAGCCCTACCGGGCGCTGCGCACCGCGGTCCGGTTCACCGACGTCGACACCGACCCCCGCAGCTTCCTGATCACGAGCGCCACCCCTGGTGAGGGCAAGACGACCACGGCCGCCAACCTGGCGATTGCCCTGGCCGCCGGTGGCGAGTCCGTCGTGGTGGTCGACGCCGACCTTCGCCGGGCCGCGCTCGCCGAGGTCTTCGGCCTGGACGGCTCCGTGGGCCTGAGCTCGCTGGTCCTGAAGACCGCGACGATCGACGAGGCCGTGCAGCCCTGGCGGGACAACGTCTGGGTGCTCGCCTCCGGACGGCCGCTGCCCCCCAACCCGTCCGAGGTGCTCGGGTCCCACTTCATGGGGCACGTCATCTCCGAGCTCACCTCGCGCTTCGACGTCGTGCTCATCGACACCCCGCCGATCCTTCCGGTGACCGACGCGGTGGCGCTGGCGACTCAGGTCGATGCCGTGCTGATCGTCGCCCGCTACGGAGCGATCAACCAGGGACCGGCCGCCGAGGCGCGTAAGCGCCTGGATGCTGTGTCGGCGCACGTGATCGGGTTCATCCTCAACGCCGTCCCCGGTAGGGAGACCGCGGCCTACTACGCCGACTACCGCTACGAGTACTGACGGAGCCGAGCATCAGCCGACCGAGCCACATGCGCACGCGAGCCTTCCAGGGCCCCTACCGCGTGCGTGCCCGGCTGTGGTGGCGCACCCGGCGGAACGGCGCCCTGCTGCTCGCGCCGTTCCGGGTCAGCGGCGCGTCCGCCGTCCACGCCCTGCACCAGGTGTCGATCGCCCCAGGGACCCGGATCGGGCAGTTCTCCTGGTTCAGCCTGGTCAGCCCGGACGCCAGGGTGAGCATCGGCAAGGACACGACGATCGGGCCGTTCCTGTCGATCACCTGCGGGGGCTCGGTCACCATCGGCGACGGCACGACGTTCGCCGAGCGCTGCGTCCTCGCCGACCACGGGCACGACCACCTCAGCTACCTCGAGGACGCTCTCCAGACGGGTGAGACACCCGTCTTCGGCTTCGGCGTCTCCGCGCCCCGACCGGTCGTCATCGGCAACGGCGTCCACCTCGGCGTGAACGTCTTCATCGGTCCGGGAGTCACGGTCGGGGACGGGGCCGTGGTCGGCGCCAACTCCGTCGTGACCGCCGATGTGCCGCCGTACACCGTCGTTGCCGGCGCCCCCGCGAAGGTGCTGCGGACGTTCAAGGCGAGTGACCGATGAGTCTCGACCGCCGGCGGCGCGGCGCGGCGAGAGCGCTGCGGAGGCCGCTGCGCTGGTGGCTGATCTGGGGACCCGTCCGCTCCGGTACGACGCTGATGGGCGATCTCGCCGCCACGCACGCACGCTGGGCGGTCAGCGACTGGGGGCTGCGTGCCGCCCTCAACCCGCCACTGGGCGTGCTGCCGGCTGGGTACGACGTCGACCGTCCGCGCCGGGCGCTGATGACCGAGGTGCTCGCCCACTGCGAGACCGGCCATCGGGGACCGCTCGATCTCGTCCTGAAGCAGGCCAACCTGTTCGACGACGAGCACGCCGCCCTCGTGCAGCTGCTGGGGCCTCCTGAGCGGTCCATCTTCTGCCTGCGCGACCCAGCCGGTTTCATGCGCTCGGCAGTGCGCAAGTTCCCGGACATCGATCTCGAGAACCTGCGGCAGATCAACTACATCGACAGCATCGAGCGACAGGCGCGGCTGGGGGGCGAGGTCTTCCTCTACCACCCCGAGGTGACCGGCGACGACTACGCGCGGTTCCTGGCTCCGCTCACGATGACGGACGCGGAGCGGGAGAGCGTCCGCTACACCGGCGGGGAGTCGCCGGAGCTCACCACCGAGCCGATGTGGCAGGCCTTCCGCGAGCTGCGTCCGAAGGCCGCGAACGCTCCGGGCTGATCAGCGCGTGCGAGGCAGGGGGCGCTGGTCGGGCACGGCCGTCGGGGCGTCCCAGTCGGGAAGGTCGCCGAACCGGCCCTGAGCATCCAGGCCGTAGGCGCGGTAGAGCTGGTCGCGCTGCACCTGGTCGTTGTAGCCCTGCACCTTGGTCAGCGCGGACCACTGCGCGGCGACCCAGGCGGTCTCGTCGGTGAGGGACTCGAGGCGCGCGACAGCCTCCTCGACCGTCGCGCCGTGCAGCATCCACGGCACCTCGCCGATGCCCGGGAACGGCCGCCCGATGGACGGCAGCCCCTGCGCAGCGGCGTCGAGGATCGACAGCGAGAAGCCCTCGTAGCGGCCGGAGTGCAGGTAGACGTTGGCCTGCCCCTGGCGCTCGTGGACCTCCTCGAGGCTGAGCCACCCCGTCACCTCGACGCCCGCGGCCTCGAGCGCCAAGCGGTAGTCCAGGTCTCCGTCGCCGAGCCAGGTGAACTCGACCGGCAGCCCGGCAGCCCGCGACGCGGCGGCAACGGCGGCGAAGAACAGCGGGTCCTTCTGCGGACGCAGTCGCCCGGTCATCACGACCCGGAGCGGAAGGCTGAAGCGGGCGCTGGCCCGCAGTCCGGGGTGCGGGCGGTTGACCAGGGGAAGCACCTCGCTGCGCGGCGAGAGCCGTCGCGCCAGGCCGCGCTCGGCCGTGCCGACACCGGCGATCGTGACCCGGCGCAAGCCGAGCAGGCGCTCCGTCTGGCCGAGCCAGTACTGCTTCGACGTGCGCGGAGCGAGCAGCGCGTAGGCGTTGGGCGTGTAGACGACCTTGGCCGGCAGGTGGCCGACCCGGGCCAGCGCTCCGGCGTAGGACGAGTGAGCGTGGACGACGTCGATGCTGTGCTCCCGCACGACCTCGCGCAGGTGCTTGAGCGCCGTCAGCGGACCACCGGTCTCCCACTTCACGAAGGCGTCGAAGACCTCGCCCGACCGGTCCCGCTCGGCCCACTCGGCGTCGGTGGCGAGCAGGAAGTGGAACAGCTCTGGGGTCGAGGTGGCGTACTGGGTCACGCAGGCCGGGACACCGCCGCCGATGCAGGCGGTGACGTGCAGGACGCGCGGCGGGGAGGACAGCAGCGCCAGCTCGGGAGGCGTGAAGACGGCGTGACCGGAGGCGCCTGAGTGGTCAAGCGCGGTCACGGGCATCCTCCGATCTCGTCGTTCTGCAGCGATGGCTGCCGGGCTGAGCGTCCCTCACACACGTACGCGGGACGTGCCGTCCATATGTACAACGGGTGACTTCGGCACAACTCGCGGTGTGCTTGACCTCACTCTGACTACAACGGCCTAGCCCGCTCGGAGTAACGGCCTAGCGGAGCAGGCCGAGGAGGTCTGCCTGCGGAGGGCTAGCGGAGCAGGCCGAGGAGGTACTGCCCGTATCCACTCTTCTCGAGCGGGGCGGCGACCGCGCGCAAGCCGTCGTCGTCGATGAACCCCTGCTCCCAGGCGATCTCCTCGATGCAGCCGATCTTGAGGTTCTGGCGCTCCTCGATCACCTGCATGAACTGCGAGGCCTGCATCATCGAGGCGAACGTGCCAGTGTCCAGCCAGGCGGTGCCGCGGCCCATGATCTCCACCTGGAGCTTGCCGGCCTCCAAATAGCGCTGGTTGACCGTCGTGATCTCCAGCTCGCCCCGCGCGGAGGGCTCGATCTCGGCGGCGATCCGCACCACGTCGTTGTCGTAGAAGTAGAGCCCCACCACGGCGTAGTCCGACTTGGGCTCGGTCGGCTTCTCCTCGATCGACAGCGCGCGGCCGGAGCCGTCGAACTCCACCACGCCGTACCGCTCGGGGTCGGCCACGTGGTAGGCGAACACCGCACCGCCCTCGACGTCGGTCCACTTGGTCAGCTGGTCGCCGAAGTCCTGCCCGTAGAAGATGTTGTCGCCGAGGACCAGGGCGACCTTCTCCCCGCCGATGAAGTCCTTGCCGATCCGGAACGCCTCAGCCAGCCCGTTGGGCGCGGGCTGGACCGCGTACTGGAAGTCGCAGCCGAGCGTCGACCCGTCACCGAGCAGGCGCTGGAACGAGGCCTGGTCCTCGGGGGTCGTGATGATGAGGATCTCGCGGATCCCCGCGAGCATCAGCGTCGACAAGGGGTAGTAGATCATCGGCTTGTCGTAGACCGGCATCAGCTGCTTGGACACGCCTTTGGTGATCGGGTAGAGCCGGGTGCCTGAGCCCCCGGCGAGGACGATGCCCTTCAAGTGCTGCTCCTTGTCACGACGGTCACGACTGCCACGCGGTTGAGCGCATGAGCCTAGGTACGCGTGTGCGCCACGGTGCCCATACAGTGCACTCCACCACTCCTGGCCGGGCACTGCGCCCTGACCTCGCGAACCTACGGAGAGCCGTCCATGCACCCAGGTCCCCCAGAGGTGCCGTACACCTCGGACGTGGTTGAGCGGCTGAGCATGCTCCTGGCCCGCGTCGACGAGGCGGGCCGGCTGCAGGTCGACCGCGGCAAGGCTCTGGTCAGCGCCCTGACCGACCAGCTGGCCGCCGGCCAGGCCGAGTCCTTGTACGGGCTGCAGACCGCCGCGACCACGGTCCGGCAGCGGGCTGCCGAGCTGGAGCGCCTCGCGGCCACGATCCCGGACGACATCGGCGGTCGGGTGCGCGAGTCGGTGGAGGCGCTGGCAGGCGCGGCCTCTGACCAGATCAGCACCGCGCTCGAGACCGCGTCCACACGGCTCGGCATCGTCCTCGAGGCCCTCGACAGCCACCTCGGTACGCAGCAGGAGGAGTACCTCACCGTCCTGAGGGAGAGCGCAGAGGCGACAGGCGCGCAGCTCAGCGGTGAGCTCGAGGAGGCTGCGGCGGCGGTCGCCGAGTCGGCCCAGCGCGCGCAGGCCAGCCAGAACGCGGTCCGGGCCGCCGCGGTCACTGCCGTCGAAGCCCTGGACGCGGCCTCCCAAGAGGTGGCCGAGCAGATCGCCGACCTGCAGGACCAGGTCGCAGAGCTGGTCGACCAGGCGAGCGGGGCGATCGCGGCCGCGAGCGAGGCGTTCGCGGAGGAGGCTGAGGGCGTCATCCACGGGATGACGTCGATCGGGGACAGCTTCATCAGCCGGATGTTCGAGGTGCTCGACGAGCGCGACGCCCACGAGGCGGCCCTGGAGCAGCGGCTCAGCGATCGGCTGGGGCGCATCACGGCAGACGTCGAGCGACGGCTGGCAGCGAGTACGGCGGCGATGGCCGCCCAGATCGACCGGCTCGAGCAGCGCGACCTGACCGAGCGGGCGGCGATGGCGGCGGAGCTGCACGAGCTGCTGCGGCGGCTGGTCGCCGAGCCGCGCGGAAAGCTGAAGGACCTGCGCAACGCGACGGCCGGGTTCACGGCGCAGCCGAGCCAGCCCACCACCCCCCTGCGCAACGAGCCCGCTCACCGGGTGGCGGCGGAGGAGTTCGTGGAGCCACCCGTCGACGGCTTGGTCCCGGTTCGGCCGGGCGCCAAGAGGGCACCGGCCAAGAAGGCCCAGGCCAAGTCGGTCCCGGCCAAGCGCACCTCCGCGACGAAGGCGCCCGCCAAGAAGGCAGCAGCCAAGAAGGCCCCCACCCGCCGACCCACGAATGAGGACACATGACCGCACCCAGGCGTGGTGACACCCCCCTGTCGCCCGTACGACGCCGCGGTGGCGCCCAGCCGGGCCAGCCGCAGGAGTCCTACGCCGACGCGGAGGTCGCTCGTGGTCAGGCCGACGCCGTGCTCGGCGCGATGGGGCGCATGCAGCTGCGGCTGGACATCCTGAGCCGCGAGCAGACGGACGCCCTGGCCTCGATCACCTCGATGCTCGAGCAGGTGCTGGTGCGGCTGGACCACCTGGAGCGCAACGCCGCCCAGGCGCAGCGCGACTACTAGCGCTGGCGGGCGAGCCCCAGCTCGCGCGGGCGGTGGTCGGGGAACACCTCGCCGAGCGCGCGACCGCCGAGGCGGCGGTGCACGATCTCGCCGAGCACGTCCCGGTAGTCCGTCGTCACCCGCAGGTCACCGTCCTCCAGCTGCTTGGCAGCCAGGCCGGGCCAGCGGCCGTAGACCCGCCCACCGCGGATGCCGCCGCCCATGACGAGCATGGCCGAGCCGTGCCCGTGGTCGACGCCGTTGCTGCCGTTCTGGGCCACCCGCCGACCGAACTCCGACATCGTCACCATCGTGGTGCTGGCCATCAGCGGCCCGAGGTCAGTGGCGAACGCCGCCATGGCCGCCCCTAGCCGTCCCACCAGCCCAGCCATGTAGCCGCCGGTCGCCCCGCCCATGCCCACGTGCGTGTCCCAACCGCCGACGCTGACGCAGGCCACCTCGAGGCCGACGCCTGCCCGGGCGACGCGGGCGACCTGGGACAGCGAGCGGCCCAGGTCGTCGGCCGGGTAGGTGACGCCCTTGCGCGGCTCGTAGGCGTGCTCCTGGAAGCGGGCGAAGCTGCGCACCGCCGTCAGGGTGTCGCGACCGGCCGCGGCGACCGGGCCGGACAGGCCGGCGTACATCTGCGCCAGCGCGCGCTGGGTGGCGGCCTGACGCGACGGGTTGACGTTCAACCCCAGGTTGCCGACGTCGGTGGTCGTGAAGGACGGGGCATCCCCGGCCAGTGCGCCGGCGGGACGCGCGCCGATGGCGAGAGACGGGAAGTCGCCGCTGCGCAGACCCCGCGCGACGAGGTAGCGGTCGATCCACCCCGTTCCGATGCTGCTGGAGATGTTGACGCCGCGCTCCATCGCGTCGGTCGCCTCGAAGTGCGAGCGCGTCCCGTCCGCATCCCCCACAGCGTGTACGACGGCCAGCTGGCGCTTGCGCCAGAACGGCATCAGCGGCTCGAAGCCGGGGTGCAGCCCGAAGGAGCGGTCCAGGTGGATGGCCTGGTTGGCGCGCACCGCGATGTCCGGTCGCGCTGCGACGTAACCGCGGTCGGCCAGTGGCGGGACGAGTGACAACCCGTCGGCTCCGCCCTCCAGCGTGATGACGACCAGCAGGTCGCCGCGCTGACGCCCGCTGGCGAACGCCATCCGGGGGGCCGCCACGTCCAGGGCGGCCAGGCCCGCCACGGCACCGCCGGCGGTCAGCAGCCGCCGGCGGGTGCAGGCGAGGTCGGCGCACTCCCGGCCGCTGTCGGGCAGGTCAGCGTCCACGTCCAGGTCCCGGTCCACGTCACGGTCCACGGAAGAGCTCTCGAGAGTCATCGGACCATCGCCTCGGGCGAGGAGAGGATGAGGGCGGCCAGCTGAGGGGTGATGCTCTGCGCCGCCTCAGGGGTGAGCTTCGAGGAGGCGGTCAGGTGCACGGCGCCGAGCAGCGCCGCACGCAGCGCCGGCCGGGGTGGGACACCCAGCACCCGTCGTACCAGGTGGTCGGCCAGCGCGCCGGCCGTCGGCGGCACCGGCGTCCCGATCAGCGCCACGCTGTCCAGAGGCTTGATGCCCCCGATCGCTCCGTTGACCAGGTGCTGCGCCGTGTTCCAGCGCGCCAGGATCGACGGCGACGAGGCCCACGCCGTCGTGCGGTCCGGGTAGCCGTCCGGGCGCGGCCACTCGAAGGGCGCCTGGTCGAGGCGCCGGAGCATGGCCAGCACCGGGTTGGGGTCCACCGCGTTGATGTCCTGCTGCAGCCCGAGCCCGCGGATCGCGGCGGCAACCCACTCGAAGGGGCGCTGGGTCTTCTGGCCGGCGCTGCGGGCGAACTCCCGGGACAGCAGCACGTGCCGCACCGTAGGCACGATGGCGGTCCCTGACTCGAGGTAGACCTTCGCGGTGCTGGACACCAGGCCCGCTGGCGGGCGCTCGCTGACGAACCGGCGCACCAGCTTGGTCGCCAGCCGCTTCGCCGTGGCCGGGTGGGTCGCGAGGTAGCGGACCAGCGAGGTCGCGACCTCGACGCCCTTGTCCCGGTCGTTGTTGGGGTGCGACCAGCCCAGGACCCTGACGCGCCCGAGGGAGCGCCAGGACGGGTTGTACTGGAACTCCAGGGTCCCTGGGTTCACGGTCAGGCCGGTGAGGGCGCGCGCGGCCTCGTGCACGTCCCGCTGGTGGTAGCCGCCGTGCACGCCGACCGTGTGCAGCTCCAGCAGCTCGCGTGCGTAGTTCTCGTTGGGGTCGTCACCGACGGAGACGTCGTTGCCGAGGTACTTGAGCATCGCGGGGCTCTGGCAGCTGGCCACGAGCATGTCCGAGAACGTCCCGAGCACGTTCGCGCGGATCACCACGCGGTCGTCGGTGACCTTCATCGGCCCGACCGCGTCCCCGCGGATGGACAGGTGGTTGGAGAAGAGCTCGACGAGCAGCTCGAACAGCTGGTGGTCGCCCCACGCGGCCCGGGCCAGAGTGCCCGCCTTGAGGTCGGCGAGGACGTCGCGGCCCTCGTAGGCCATGGCCACGGTCGGGAGCGGGAGGGACGACAGCGGAGACGCGAGGACCCCCCGCACGTCCAGGCCCGGCTCGAGCTGCTCGTCGAGCCACGCGGCCAGGCCCACGCTGCGCAGGTGCCCCACGAGCTTCGGTGTGGGGCCGTAGCTCAGGCGGCGGGCAGCGTGCAGGGCCTGGTCGTTGCTGATGGCCAGCGGCCGGCCGCCGGCCGCCGCCTTCGACACCGCCGAACCGACCGCCACGGCCCCGGCGACCGTCGTCGCGACCACAGCGCGGCGACTCATCTGCACAGTCATCTCGTCCCCCCTTGCGGGCCTAACGCGCCAGGGCGGCTGCGGTCACGGCTGGATCAGGTGTCGGCGCGGGTGAATCTCAGGTAGGAGCGCGAGGGCGTCGGCCCGCGCTGGTCCTGGTAGCGCGAGCCGTACACGGACGAGCCGTAGGGGTGCTCCGACGGCGACGACAGCTGCAGGACGCAGATCTGGCCGATCTTCATGCCCGGGTAGAGCTTGATCGGCAGGTTCGCGACGTTCGAGAGCTCGAGGGTCACGTGCCCCGAGAAGCCGGGGTCGATGAAGCCGGCGGTGGAGTGCGTGAGCAGCCCCAGCCTGCCGAGCGAGCTCTTCCCCTCGAGGCGGCTGGCGAGGTCGTCACCGAGCGAGATGACCTCGAGCGTCGAGCCCAGGACGAACTCACCGGGGTGGAGGATGAACGGCTCGTCGCCGTCGGGCTCGATCAGCTCGGTGAGGTCGTCCTGCTGCTCAGCCGGGTCGATGTGGGTGTAGCGGTGGTTGGCGAACACCCGGAAGTAGCGGTCGAGCCGGACGTCGATGCTGCTGGGCTGCACGAGCGCCTTGTCGAACGGCGAGAGGCCGAGTCGACCCGACTCGATGGCGGCCATCAGGTCCCGGTCGCTGAGCAGCATGCGGGGACTCTACTTAAGGCAGGACCCAGGGTCGGGCACGTGGAGCGGGCGACGGGAATCGAACCCGCACCGTCTGCTTGGGAAGCAGAAACTCTGCCATTGAGCTACGCCCGCGCGAGCACCGCCAGACTAGCGGGGTCGGAGCCTGCCTCGGGATCAGAGCGAGAGCAGTGCGATCCCCGCCATGACGAGCAGCAGCCACGCGAGCCCGGCCCCGAGGGTGAGCACCACCCGGTCCACCGGCTGCCGCGGGGGGTGGGTCCAACCGGGTGCCATGCGCGCTGTCGTCACGAGCCTCGATGTGCCCACAGGAGCGGCGCTCAACCACGGGGCCGGCCGGCCGCCGTACCAGGGGGTGTCGAGGACACGTCCGGAAAGCACGAAGGTCCGCGTCGCCACCCAGCTGGAGACGCGGACCTTCGTTAGCTTCGACGGGGCCTTGGACCCAGCTCCTCGGCCCCGTCACCCGTCTCAACGGGGCAGCCCGACCAACCTCGCGCGGTTCGCCGAAAAAAGCTTTCAGCGGTGCCGGCGACGCGGCTTCCGGGTGCCGAACAGGCCCACCATCAGGGCGACGAGCAGCACGTCCAGACCGCCCAGGAGACCGGCCAGGTAGACCGACCGGTCGCGCGGCGTCTCGCGGACCGGGCGGTCGGCCGGGCTGATGACCCGCGTGCCCAGCCGCTGCTTGGCGTCCAGCAGCGTGCGCTGGTCCTCGAGCACGGTCAGGCTCAGCTGCCGCGAGGCGCCCTCGGCGAGCCGGGCGGCCTCATCCGCCGTCCGTGCGGTGGCGGTCAGGACCAGCTGTCCCGGCCGGCCCTCGCGTGCCTTGATCAACTCGGTCACGTGGTCCGGCAGCACTCCGCTGAACCTGACGGCCCCGCCCGTGAAGGCCTTGCTCTGCACCAGGGTCTGGTAGCGGTGCCGGGCGACCGCGGTCTGCTCGGCGCCGCCGCCGACCGTGGGATCGGTGAGCTCGACCACGGAGCGGGAGCTCCACGTGGCGGGACGGTCCTTCACGTAGGCGGCAGCCGCGAGGCCGCCGGCGATCGCCAGCAGGACGGCGACGCCGACCATCATCGTCCGGACCGTCGCAGAGGGGGCGGTGCGCACCCGGCGCCGGGCGCCGTCATCCGGCGGCGTCAGCTCGGTGTCGAGGGGGACCGGCGGGACCGCACGCGGCAGCGGCGGCAGCGCGGGCGGCGGGGGAGCCATCTCGGGCAGCACGGCGATCGGGGAGGGCGTCCGCTTGGCGGGCCTCAGCTCGGGCGCGACCTCGGGGACCACCTCAGGAGCGACCTCGGGCACCTCGATCGCGGCGGTCTCCACCGGGGCGGGCGGCGGGTCAGTGGCGAACCTCTCCTCGAGCTCGGAGATCCGGTTCATGATCGTCGCGCGCGGGGCGCGCTTGGCCGGCGCCTTCTTGGCCGCCTTGGCCGGAGCCTTCTTGGCGGCCTTCTTGGCGGGGGCCTTCTTGGCGGCGGCCTTCTTCACCGGAGCGGGCTCGCTCGCGGGCTCGTCGATCGGCAGATCGGGGCTCGACGGGTGGTCCGGCTCTTCGTCAGGCATATGCGCGGGCTCCATGCCCCTGGCGTCCAGGGCTCGTCTCTGGGGAGTTGATCAGGCGGGCGGGCCGAGGTTACCGCCCCTCGGCAGCCGCACAGGGACGCTGGGCGCCAGACGCCACCCGCGCGGGCGCTTGCCAGAGTTACCGCTGGGTAGCATCCTTTGTTACTGGCGGGTACATCCGCGCCCTCCGGGGCACACCCCGACCGTCATCAGCCACGACCGAAGCGTCAGGAGCCAGCCGAGATGGGCCACTACAAGAGCAACCTGCGGGACATCGAGTTCAACCTGTTCGAGGTCTTCGGCGCCGACAAGACGCTGGGCAACGGCCCCTACACGAACCTCGACATCGACTCGGCCAAGGACGTGCTCAAGGAGGTCGAGCGGCTGTGCACGAACGACCTCGCGGCCAGCTTCGTCGACGGCGACCGCAACCCGCCCGTGTTCGACAAGGGCACCGGCGACGTCACGCTGCCGGCCTCGTTCGTGAAGAGCTACCAGACCTACCACGAGGGCGGCTGGGACAAGTTCCCGCTGAGCGAGGAGCTCGGTGGCATCGGCGCGCCGCCCTCGTTGATCTGGGCGGTGTCGGAGATGGTGCTCGGCGCCAACCCCGCGATCTACATGTACTCCTCTGGCCCGGCCTTCGCGCAGATCCTCTCTGCCAACGGCACGGCCGACCAGAAGCGCTTCGCCGAGCTCGCCATCGAGCGCGGCTGGGGAGCGACCATGGTGCTGACCGAGCCCGATGCCGGCTCGGACGTCGGCGCCGGCAGGGCGACCGCGCACCAGCAGCCCGACGGCACCTGGCATATCGAGGGCGTCAAGCGCTTCATCACCAGCGCCGACTGGGACTGGCCCGAGAACATCTTCCACCTGGTGCTCGCCCGTCCGGTCGGCGTCGAGGGCCACGGCGGCCCGGGCACCAAGGGGCTGTCGCTGTTCCTGGTCCCGAAGTTCCACGTCGACCTCGAGACCGGCGCGCTGGGCGAGCGCAACGGCGTCTACGTCACGAACGTCGAGCACAAGATGGGCCTGAAGGTCTCCTCGACCTGCGAGCTCACCTTCGGGGAGAAGACCCCGGCCGTCGGCACGCTCGTGGGTGACGTCCACAACGGCATCGCGCAGATGTTCCAGGTCATCGAGTACGCCCGCATGATGGTCGGCACGAAGGCGATCTCGACGCTCTCCACCGGTTACCTCAACGCCCTCGAGTACGCCAAGATCCGGGTCCAGGGCGCGGACATGACGCAGATGACCGACAAGGCCGCGCCGCGCGTCACCATCACCAACCACCCCGACGTCCGGCTGATGCTGATGCGGCAGAAGGCCTGGGCCGAGGGCATGCGTGCGCTGGTCCTCTACACCGCGAGCATCCAGGACCAGGTCGAGCTGTCTGCGCACACCGGCGAGGTGGACACGCTCGCGGTCCGGCTCAACGACCTGCTCCTCCCGATCGTCAAGGGCTACGGCTCGGAGAAGGCCTACGAGCTGCTGGCGACGAGCCTGCAGATCTTCGGCGGCTCCGGGTTCACCCAGGACTACCCGATCGAGCAGTACATCCGGGACGCCAAGATCGACACCCTCTACGAGGGGACGACCACGATCCAGGGCATGGACCTGTTCTTCCGCAAGATCGTCCGTGATCAGGGGCAGGCGCTCGGCAAGCTGGCCGCCGAGATCCAGGAGTTCGCCAAGGGCGACACCGGGAACGGGGCGCTGACCAAGGAGCGCGAGCTGCTGGCCCAGGCCCTCGAGGACGTGCAGGGCATCGTCGGCTACTGCGTCACCGAGCTGATGGCCTCCCAGGACGACGCCAAGAACGTCTACAAGGTCGGGCTCAACACCACCCGCACCCTGATGGCACTGGGCGACCTCGTCGTGGGGTGGCTGCTGCTGCGTCAGGCCTCCGTGGCCCTCGAGGCACTGCCCACGGCGTCCGAGCGGGACAAGCACTTCTACGAGGGCAAGGTCGCGGCGGCGAAGTGGTTCGCCTCCTCCGTGTTCCCCGAGCTCAGTGCCAAGCGCGCGATCGCCGAGGCGGTCGACCTGAGCCTCATGGACCTGGACGAGGCAGCGTTCTGAGCGATGCGTCACTGACGCAGAGTGATTGGGCGAGCACCTGAGGGGTATCTCCACTGCAGCCGCGGCAACGAGCCGCACAGTCTTTCGGAGGAACCTCTCATGGGCATCGGTGCCAGCGTCTTCCTGCTCGCTCTTGGCGCGATCCTCGCGTTTGCTGTCGACTACAGCGTCAGCGGCGTCGACATCAACGTCGTCGGCTTCATCCTCATGGTGGCCGGCGCCGTGGGTCTGCTGATGACCACCCTCGTCTTCGGCCGTCGTGACACCGTCGCCGGTGGCGGCGTCGTCACCGAGGAGCGCGTGGTCCGCGACCGCGGCGTCATCTAGACCAGCTCTCGCACGTCTGAGAGGCCCGGATCCCTTGTGGACCGGGCCTTTTGGATGTCCGGCCTCGTTGCGTCAGCCTCCGCTGAGCATCAGCCGGAGCTCGCTTGCGCCGCCAGCTCCGACGCTGATGGGGATGCCCCAGTCCTGCTGCGCGATGTGGCACGCGGGGTGCTCGGCCGTCGCGTCGCAGGTCGCCGCGCTCGCCGCGACGTGCAGGACTCCTTCGCCTGCACGCAGCACCACCTCCCGCCGCAGCTCCGTCCCCTCACCCGCACCGTGCGGCAGCAGCTCCGCCGCACTGGCACTGATGACGAGCCGGGTCGCTGGACCGAAGGAGTCGTCCAGCTTCTGGCCGGGAGGAGGGACGAACACCACTTCGACCTGTACGGCGCCAGGGGCGAGCGCCGTCGTCGGCCGGCGAGTGGCCTGCCGATCACCCTTCACCACGAGCGCCTCCGCAGGCAGGCGGACCCGGGTGACCCGGTGGGCCGCTGACTCGACGACCAGCAGGTGATCGCCGTCGACGACCGCGTCGCTGGGCTCGGCAAGGCCCGTGATGAGAGTCGACAGCAGCGTGGTGACCGGGTCGTACCGCCGTACCGCGCCGTTGTAGGTGTCGCAGATCGCGACGCTCCCGTCCGGAAGCACGGTCGCACCGAGCGGGTGCTGCAAGGCGGCGTCCTCGGCAGGGCCGTCGCGGTGCCCGAAGTCGAACAGCCCCGAGCCCACCGCGGTGCCCACCTGGCCATCGGCGTACCAGCGAAGGGCAGAGGTCTCGGCGTCGACGAACCACAGCCGGTCGCTGCCGGCCGCGAGCCCGCTGGGCTGCGCCAGGTAGGCAGCGCCACCCGGCCCGTCCCGCAAGCCCTCTCCGGTCGTTCCGGCCAGCACGCGCACCTGCTCGTCGTCGAAGGCGCACAGCTGGTGCGTGCCGGCCATCGCGATGACGGCCTCGTCCTGCCAGATCGCTACGTCCCAGGGCGTGGACAGGGAGATGTCGCGCGCCGGCCCGGACGTCGCCTCCCCAGGTCGCCACGGCCGACCCGTCCCGGCCACCGTCGTCGCGGTCCCTGCATCCAGGTCGAGGACGCGCAGGAGGTGGTTGGCGGTGTCGGCCACCAGGACCCGGCCGTCCCCGTAGGCGCAGAGCCCCTGGGGCTCGGCGAAGGTCGGCGTCACCCCGTCGGTGCGACCGCGCTGGCCTGTGCCGTAGCGGCGCACGACCCGGTCGCCGTCCAGCACGACCAAGCTGTGATGAGCGCTGTCGCTGACCAGCAGGCTCCCGTCCGGGAGCCGCAGCGCCTTGCCGGGAAACGCCAGCTCGCCAGGAGCGGCAGGAGGTGGCACGTAGGGGCCGTCACCGCGATGGAGTGTGCCTTTCGCCTCGCGCTCGGCGACCAGCTCGCGCAGGAGCAGACCGAGGCCTTCGACGTGCCCCTCGCCCGACGCGACGTGGACGACGTAGCCCTCGGGGTCGACCAGGACGAGCGTCGGCCAGGCCCGGACGGCGTACTGCTGCCAGGTGGTCAGGTCCGGGTCGTCCAAGACGGGGTGGTGCACCTCGTAGCGCGCCACCGCGTCGACGACCGCTTCGTGCCGGCGCTCGTGCGCGAACTTCGGGGAGTGCACGCCGACGACGGTGAGGACGTCTGCGAACTCCTCCTCCAGCGGTCGCAGCTCGTCCAGCACGTGCAGGCAGTTGACGCAGCAGAACGTCCAGAAGTCGAGGAGCAGGAAGCTGCCGCGGAAGTCGGCGAGCCGCAGCTGCGTGCCGCCGGTGTTGAGCCAGCCTCCGCGACCAGCGAGCTCAGGAGCCCTGACCCTGGCCTGCCGCGTCATCCGCTCAGGCTAGGAGCTTTCCAGCACATTGGGATCCTAAGCTTAGAATTCCACGTGGACAAGTTGTCGCG